>ENA-ORXT01003375-ORXT01003375.1-marine-metagenome-genome-assembly--contig:-NODE-3375-length-17684-cov-38.904754_pt1 | contig 17684 bp, 13 predicted proteins | sample MGYA00237868_ERZ511482 | MGnify/ENA metagenome assembly ERZ511482 | reverse complement strand
ACTGCTTATTATAATCTTGTATGACTTCCAGTTTGTTCTGTAGGTATTTAGACTTAGTTACTCTTGATAGATAACTGGCTAATCTATAGATCCATAAGCTTCTATGAAATAATGTCATTAGCAATAAGAAACCTGCAGCAGATGCCATTAGATATAAAAAGACAGAAATAAAAGGTGACGTGACGATTTCTCTCAGAACAAAACCAAGAATAAAAAGCAGTAAAACAACATAACTAAACCAAAGCAAGAACCTAGATATGATAACTGATTGTGATACATCATATTTACTATATCCTGACTTGCCCAGAAGAATAACCTTCAGTGCATCGCCGGCAACGATACCTGTAGGATTGACTAAACTTAAACTCTCTCCTATCTGTCTTACTACAAAGAATCTGGAGAAAAACTTCACCTTAAATGTTGTACTGAGGCATAACATCCATGCTGCTGTACCTAATGCATAAGATATAAATGATATCATTAATAGACCAATCATCTTCTGATAACCGAGTGTATCTAACTGGTCATATAGCAATGTATAATCTATATCTCGAAGGAAGAGAAATAGTAGTACTGCTGTAATTACGATGATAATATACTTCATAGATCTTGCATAACGCTTAATTCAAATCTATGCTATAATGAAGTGTTAATAGTCTCAATACCCTGTAGTTACGGTCTCAATTAGGGATCATGAGACAATATCATAGAAAGTGATACCTTATAGATCGTATATTAACGATGCCTTAAGATTAACATAACTAAGTATTGAGAGAAAGGTGATTTTATTCCATTTTAACTTTAGAATGTCGGATATCTTTTAATAGAATTAGATTAGAATGGCTAAGACGTTGTTTGTGATGTGTAATCACATATTCTTCTGGTAGTAATTTTTTCTATACAGAATTATACAATTGTATTTCGAGAGATTGTATGCCTTGTAAGTTTTCCTCTCTACTGTATTGTTGTATCTCAAAAATATAATTCCCCTGATCGGCAAATTTAAATTTGTCTAACAGATAGACCTTTATAATACAAGAATTGCCAGAACACTTGCCTTGCCACTGACCATTATTAGAAGCTAAGTCTATATTGAGTTGTTCCTCTTTTTTTTCTCCATTTGGGAAGATCGTTACAATTTTCAGATACAGGTTTTCATAAGAATAGCTTACATCATGTACAATATTAAGATGCATATCATTGAGTCCTAATGTATCTGTTGCGGCTACTTCATAACGTATTGTATCATCGTAAGACCATCCATCCGGATTGACATCATAAGACTGTGTATAGTAAGGCTTGTCGGCACATGAGATACACGTTAGTATAGATAATATAATGAGTAGATACTTAATCATCTACTCAAAGTAATCTTTCATCCTTGCAAAAAATCCTTTCTGACCTTTTCCCTTCTGAGGTTGGAAGTTCTCTAATTCTCTCATCTTTTCGAGCATCTCCTTTTCATCTTTTGTAAGTGTCTTAGGCGTCCATATATTGACATTTATCAGTTGGTCACCTTTTCCATAACCTTGTACACTTGGTAAGCCTTTCTCTCGCAATCTAAATATCTTTCCAGCCGCCGTACCTGCTGGTATCGTAATCTTAACTGGCTTACCTAATGTCGGTACCTCTACAGAAGATCCGAGAGCTGCATCGGCAAAATTGAGAAACAAGTCATACATAATATTCTGTCCATCTCTTGTGAAGTGTTCATGATTTTTAATCTCTATCATAATGATAAGATCACCATTAGAGCCTCCATTAGGGCCAGCATTACCCTTACCTCTCATAGACAATTGCATGCCATCTTCTACACCTCCAGGTATTTCTATTTCTATTGTTTCGTCTTGAGCGTATCTGCCATCACCTTTGCAAGAAGAGCACTTAGCTTTGATCTGAGATCCAGAGCCATTACAATTAGGACACACTGCGGTGGTCTGCATCTGACCGAGGAATGTAGACTTAATCTGTCTGACATATCCTGAGCCATTACACGTACCACAACTGGATACAGAGCCTTTGTCTTTTGCACCAGATCCACCACAGGAATCACAGGTGCCTTGTTTTTTTACTTTAATCTTTTTCGTCACTCCATTAGCGACTTCTTCCATGGTCATGCTGACCTTAATCCTTAGGTTAGAGCCCTTCTGACCTGAGCGACGCCTTGATGATGTGCTCCCTCGGAAGAAGCTATCAAATGGCCCTCCTGAATCTCCAAATATATCTCCAAAGTGAGAGAAGATATCCTCCATATTCATATTGCCACCACCGCCAAATCCAGCCTGTGGATCTACACCAGCATGGCCATATCTATCATACTTAGCTTTCTTGTTCTCATCACTAAGTATCTCATAAGCCTCTGCCGCTTCTTTGAATTTTTCCTCTGCTGCCTTATCATCTGGATTCTTGTCCGGATGATACTTCATTGCCACCTTACGGTAAGCTTTTTTTATCTCGCTTTTATCCGAAGTCTTCGTTACACCTAATATCTCGTAATAATCTCTTTTTGCCATTGTTAGTATTTGTACTCTTTCGAGTTTTTACTTGCCTATCACTACTTTGGCAAATCTGATAATCTTATCATTGAGATAATATCCTTTCTCTACTGTATCGATGATGATGCCTTTCTGGTCATCGCTTGCAGCAGGTATCTCGCTAATCGCCTCATGTAATTCTGGATCGAACGGTAAGCCCGTGCTTTCCATAGGTGTGAGACCTTTAGCAGATAATACATTGTATAACTTATCGTACACCATAAGAATACCCTCGCTGATGGTTTCTGAATTGCTGTCGTCTTCTGCCATCATCTTTGCACGATCAAAATCATCGAGCACTGGTAAAATATTTACAATAGTATCCTGCGCTGCCGTTTTCATTAGGTCAAATCGCTCCTTGGTATTCCTTCTTTTAAAGTTCTCGAATTCTGCAAATAGCCTTAGGTATTTGTCTTTTCCTTCATCTACTTGCAGCTTGAGTTCTTCTATTTCCTCCTGAGGAGTCGCCTCTACTTCTTCTGCTTTATTAGTCTCTTGTGTAACTTCCTCTTCTGTGCCTTCTATTTCCTCAGTTTTCTTTTGTCCACTCATTTTCAACTTATTTTTCCATTTATTAATCAATTCCTTTGCCATAGCTTGTTTACAGACATTTTGGCAGTAAAAATGCAGCTTTTATAGCCATATCGTGCATAAGTTGTATGATTATACTGACGCAATGTGATTATATAGTAGTCTAAGAATAGAGGCTACTCTGATATATGATTTTCTAAGTATTGTCTCATGTCCTCAAGGCTGACCTTATCGAGCAAGATATCACCTTTGGGACCTATAAGAAATTTAGCGGGTACATCTCGGACACCGTACTTCATTGCTAATTTTGAAGTCATCACAAATCTTGATTCTTGGACTATCTGTGTATCCCAAAAAAAGCCGTCTTTCTGAGCTGCTTTCTCCCATCGACGTCCATCTTTCTCTAATGCTATGGTCAGAATTTCTAATCCCGCTGCATCTTGATATTTCTTGTCTTTGTATTTCTTATATAAATCAACAAGCTTAGGGTTTTCTTTCCGACATGGTGGACACCAGCTGCCCCAGAAGTCTATGATAACATAAGAGCCTAAGTCATCACTTAGACTATAGGCATCTCCGTTTATCAGGTCGGCTTCTATTTTTGGAGCCATTAATCCATTAGCATCATTTGATTTCTTAAAAGCGAAATAATATATCAGCACCCCTGCTAATACGATTATAAAAGTTTTAAGTATTCCTTTAAGCTTCATTTACTTCATTTGTTTAATAATCCCGCGTGTAGGTATTAAGTTCATTGCTACTGCGAAGAACCGATATTGAAAGGCTATATACATAAAAGAAAAAGGGCATTCTTAATTAAAAGAAATGCCCCTAAGTATATGTCTCTTAAGCAGGTAGATTATTCTACCACCGCTTCTGTTCTATCTATCAGCCTAAATCCATTTCCATGAATATTGACTATCTCAAGATCTTTGTCTTTGCTAAGGTATTTTCTAAGCTTAGTAACGAATACATCCATAGACCTCGCGGTAAAATAGTTGTCTTCTCCCCATATCTTAGTCAATGCTACTGATCTCGGTAATACGTCATTCTTATGGATGCAGAACAATCTTAGAAGGTGTGCTTCCTTAGGTGATAAGTTGTCTTTAGTAACAACGCCATCCGACTCAGTATGCCTTAAGATTCTTAATGGATAATTAAAGTTGAACTTACCTAAATCAAATTCTTTAACCTCTTCTTGTGGATCTTCTTTGGCGCCTGACCTTCTGAGAATAGCCTGCACTCTGAGTAATAATTCCTCTGAGTTAAATGGCTTAGTGATATAATCATCAGCGCCAATCTTAAGACCTTCTAATATATCTTCTTTTAATGATTTTGCAGTTAAAAAGATTAGTGGGGTTGTCTTATCCTTTTCTCTGATTTCTTTAGCAAGAGTAAATCCATCTTTCTTGGGCATCATTACATCCAGAACACACAGATCATAACTTCCCTTATTATACTTTAATAGCCCTTCTTCACCATCTACTGCAAGTTCCACCTCATAATCGTGCATTTCTAGGTAAGATCGTAAGACGTCTCCGAAATTCTGGTCGTCTTCTACCAGCAATATGTTTTGTTTTTCTGACATTTTTATAGTGTTTATATGATAGCTTATATGTTTTAGATGCAAGTTTTAACATTTAGTCACTATGTATAAACGGAAAAAACAAAAGAAATGTACTGCCCTTCCCGATTTCCGAGCTCACTTTGATGCTTCCTTGGTGAGCATCTATGAGTGCTTTTACGTAACTAAGCCCTAAACCAAAACCTTTCACGTCATGCCTATTGCCAGTATGTACTCTATAAAATTTATCAAAAATATGCTTCTGTGACTCAGGAGTCATACCGATTCCATTGTCAGATATGGATACATTTATCCCATCGGAAGCATCACTTGTCACTACTTTAATTACTGGTTGTTCGTTAGAATATTTCTCTGCGTTGTCCAGAAGATTATGAATCATGTTAGAGATATGGGTCAAATCTCCTTCAACAATTGGCTTTGAAGCATTCAGGGCTACGTCTAATTTACCATTTCTTTTTAAAATTTTCAACCTAGCATGTTCTGAAGCTTGATAAACCACGTCATTAACGTTAACCTCTGTCAGCTTAAGCTGAAAGTCCTTACGGTCTATCTTGGCCATCTGAAGTACCTTCTCCACCTGATTAAGCATCCTATGGTTCTCCTGCTTAATTATACCTGCAAATCGTCTAATCTTATCAGGACTATCTATGACTGTACTGTTAGTTATCGAATCAGACGCCAATGATATTGTCGCTATGGGTGTCTTAAATTCATGAGTCATATTATTAATAAAATCAGTCTTCATCTCCGACACCTTCTTCTGTCTAAATATTACGAATATGGTGTACGCAAAACAAAAAAGCACAAGGCCTATGAAGAGAAATGATGTCAACAATGAAGGCAGAACTCTCGCCCATAAAAAACTTCGCTTACCTGGAAAAAATATCTTTAGATGCCCTGGTGATTCCTCATCTATTCCATATATCTGGACTTGATAAGGTGATGAATTAAAATCTTTTTCTGCGCCTTTAGGTTTGCTGGCATTACCTGCTATCGGAACCGAATAATGACCATTCCTATAGATATACTCCTTTTCCTTATTAGAATATACTCCATAATCATACTTAATATCTATGCCCTGATCCTTGAACTCATCCTTCAGATACTTATCCAGTTTCTTAATGTCCATGTTCTCTAGTAGATAGACTGGATCTTCTATGTTCTGCATTATGCTGTTAAACTGATGCTTATTGTTGAAGTAGTTTTTGTTATCAGGTGAGAGCAGCTTAGGTATCGTAGATATCTGCTTACCAAACAAGTTCTGGTCACCCATCGCTTCTAACACTCTCTTCTTATCATTCTTCTCTTTAGCATCCTTAGCGAGCCTTACTTTTACATTGTTAAGTGCCATGAAGGTCTTGTCCCCAAAACTTTTAGAGTCTAAATCGACTTGCGTCTTTATCCATATAAACTGGGTTACTGCTATACCAAATAAGGCAACAGACATGAGAATAATAATACCCCAGATGAATTTTTTATTCATTTATAACTTGTATTCCTTCCAAAAATAAGTCTTAACATTCTCGCTTGTATGTGTTTAACTACAATTTAACCGATTCAAAATTCTCGATTATGAAGTACATCACCATCTCGTTCACTACCATGTAGATAATATTCTATATGATTATTCTTTGCTATCTTCATATAAGTAACTATATACTTTAGAATTGCCATATAATACACAAACCTATACAGATGAAAAAAATAGAACATATCGGCATAGCAGTTAAAGACATCGAGGCAAGTGAAAAACTATTCGGTGATCTGATGGGTGTAGAGGCATATAAAAGAGAGTTGGTAGAGTCGCAAGGTGTTCTGACTTCTTTCTTACGACTGGGCAATAATAAATTAGAATTATTGCAAGCCACACACGAGGATAGCGTTATACATAAATTTATAGAAAAAAAGGGCGAGGGATTTCACCATGTAGCTTTCGCTGTGACAGACATTAATCATGAAATAGAAAGACTCAAAGGATTGGGGTATCGACTACTGAGTGAGAAAGCTACAGCTGGCGCTGATAACAAGCTCGTCGTCTTCTTGCACCCTAAAGCTACCAATGGTATGCTGGTAGAATTAGTGCAAGAGAATGATGAGAACCTATCTTCAGATGAGTCAATCTAGCGCCGTTATTCTATCTATGATCTTTTCTATCTAGCACGACGATATTAGAATAGAATCAACCGGTGGCTATACTCAATGAATCGATCGTCCCTAACCAACCCTACCTTCATATGTGCATCGGCATACTCCTCCTACAATCCTCTTTTCTTTGAGATAATTCTATTAGAGTTATGTCGCGGAAACTGAAATTGCCCTATCCGACAATCACGAATGATGTTCGCAGATCTTATTATTAAGTACTTTATTAAGAAAATATATTACAATACGACCGATAAGGCACTGTTTTTGATTCTATTATAAATTAAATAAATAACTAATATGAGAATCGCAGCATGTACTATTGTCCTTTGCCTCATAGGACTGTATGGATACAGCAGTAATCCAAGTTTAACTTATATCAATAAGTATAGAGATGTCGCTATAGATGAGATGAATGCTTCTGGCATACCCGCGAGCATCAAGTTAGCACAAGCTCTATTAGAATCTGGTGCTGGTAAGAGTACGTTGGCTAAGGAAGCTAATAATCACTTTGGAATTAAGTGTGGCGGTAGCTGGCACGGAGATACATACTATAGAAAAGATGATGATTATAATAATAAGGGACAACTTATAGAAAGTTGCTTCCGACAGTTCTCGAGTCCTCGTGAATCATTCCGAGCACACACGGAGTTTCTTACAACTCAGCCGAGATATGAGTTTCTGTTCAGCTATAGCAATACAGATTATACTGGTTGGGCTTATGGGCTTAGGAAGGCTGGCTATGCTACTGATAAGGCATACCCTAAGAAGCTGATAGATCTAATAGACAAGTATAAGCTATATGAATATGATAAAGGTTATCTTTCAGAACCGATTGCAGATCATTTAACAAGTACTGACAGAAAGACTAAAAAAAGAAATACAAATTCCAAAACAAAAAATTCCAGAGATTATACTGTAAATAAAAAGTCAGAAAGACGCAGTAGATCAAAAAGTGACAAAAGAACCAATAGTAAAAGATCATCTAAAAGAAAGTCATCTTCTAATAAATACCATATTGTAGAAGCTGACGAATCGATGGCAGATATAGCACAAGCTTACAGGATAAAAGAAAATAAACTCAGGCTTAGAAATCGATTACCGAAGGATGCACAACCTAAGGCGGGAGAGAAAATCTACCTTAAGAAAAAGATTAGCTTATTACAAAGACCTAAGTTTGTCAGAGTACCTGATAATAATGCTTTAGCTTCTTCAGAATATATCTTTTAATTTAGAGGTACTAAGTCTATATCACATGTATAAAAGTTTTCTTGTTTTATTCTGTCTAATGATATTCTGCTCACTGCACGCTCAGGAAGATGATGAGCTGGTGACAGGTTTCCATTTTGGTCCTAAGGTAGGGCTGACGATGGCTAATCAAAATTGGAACGGGTTCCAGCGTAGACCACTATTTGATTATCACGGTGTCCTTTTCATAGAGAGCTTAGATCCTTATTACAAAGGTTCTCTCTTTGCCCAGATAGGCTACCATTCTCGTGGCAGCTCATTGATTCTCAATAATATAACACAAGGATTTAATTTTTCGGAGGGGGTTGTCTTTCGTAACTTAGGCATCACCTTAGGTGCTAAGAAAAGATTGTATATCCCTTCTATGAGCAGCACCCCGTATTACTTTGTGGGTGTGAGAGCAGAATATAATGTAGCTAATAACACAGAAGAAATCCAGACAAGGTTCTCTGCTACTGCCTCTTCCCTATTCTATCCTTTCCCTATCTATGTCAATAAGATTGTTTACGGCTTGAGTTTTGGCGGAGGCTTTGAGTTTGCCGGATCAGAATATATATCTCCAGCTATAGAGCTTAATGTCAGTCCAGACATCGGATTTCAGTATATGTCTCCAGAGATTTTTCCTGTCCTTAATCCTCGTACGGGTATGACAACCACTCTACAAGAAAGAAGTATTAGGAATATCACATTCGAGATTTCTTTTGTTCTACGATTTAAGCGAGAAGTTATTTTGTTGGATTATTAATGTCTTGCTTTTTCTACAAATAACAAGAGCCCCGATCGTCGAGGTCTGTGACCTCGATGCTATACGCTCATCATATTTGTTAATTTTAATATCAACTTTAATTTAAGATTTCGAGTCCGTCCATTTTTATCCGTTCAATTTTTTAAGTATTGATCGTCGAGGTCTCCCGACCTCGATGCTATACAATCATCCCCTTATCTCTTATCGTTTTAATCTATTCTATTTCTTCTTTCGTTTTCATAACTTCTCTATTCTATTTTCCTATGTTTCAAGTGCATCAGATCGAGGACACAGACCATTAGTGTCCGGTTAAAAATCAAGATTGCAATTTTCAGGTTCTAAGTTGTTGATTCTCAATTTAAAATTCAGGAGTAATATTTTTGAGCCCCATACTTAGAATAACGTTGGCGGTCTTGGTTTGCTTTCTATATTGTTAATTATAAATTTATCAGGATCTGACAGAAATTTCATCATCTTAACATAACTCATAAGATGTATTCTCACCATTGATGATAATCCTGAAAATGACCAATTCCTTTTCAACTTTGCTTTAACTATTTTCAATATTAAGTCTGCTATTAGGGCACACCATGTTTGTATTTTTATTGCGTTTTCATTATCTCCTAAAAAGTTTCTTAAAGGGTAATTTTGTTTCATTCGTTTAAATAGCAATTCTATTTGCCATCTTCTTTTATAGATTAATGCAATAGATTTCGCTGACAGTAATTTGTTGTTCGTAATAAATTCGAAGTGTTTATCATTTTCTGAATCATAGAATTTCACCATCCTAGCTTTTGTTCTTTCCTTTAGGGTTCTACTCTTTCCTCCTAACAGTATGTTATGGTCACTTTGGACGCCTGCTTGTATATCTATTGCTGTTATCTTACGGTCGCTTATGATTTCGTGTGGGCCTTTTGATTTAAGTCTTGTTACCCAATATACTTTCTGACTAGACCACAGGTCATATTGGACATAGTTTATATAGCCTTTGTCAAATGTAACTATGGAACCCTTTGGTAGCTTTAGCTTATCTATGAAGTTAACATCATTACAAGCTGCTTCTGTCAACTTAACTAAACATGGCACATCTTCATTTGCCTTTATTAGCGTATGCACTTTTAGACCTCCTTTAGCTCTTCCATTTAATGGTCCCACACCATTACCTCTGAGTATTTCACTGAACAACTGTATAGTCGTTGAATCGATGATATAAAGTCTTTTTAACCATGATTTACTCTGTCGGCTGTCCGATAAACTTCTTTTGTTTTTATTGTATACAGACATATAGACACTTTCAAATACCTCATGGGTTCTATTTGCATTAGCTTCTGATAATGTACTTCGTCTGGGACAATACGACATTCCTAAATGATTCAGCTTATGAAGACTGGCTTGCATGCCTGTGGTCACTTCACGCAATGAAGTACACCTTTGATAAATAGCAAATAACATGGTCACTAAATGATCATAAGTTTTAAACTTCTTATAATATCTGTCTGACTTATGGGAATTAGCCATACGCTGAATATCCCGCTTATTAATAAAAGATAAGAGCTGTGTGAATACAGGCTGTCCGGTAAAATATTCATCTTTGCGCATTGGTGTATTTGTTTGTGTGGTAACTACAAATATCACCTATGGCTGGAATTTATAATAATTCCAGCCAACTTTAACCGGACACTAATGGTCAGAGACCTCGACCATCGGGGATTTCGGATAGAATATTGATTTCTATTAGAATAATCTTGATAATTTATGTCCATTCAATATTATTAAATAATAGAATAAAGAGTAGCATCCTATAATTCATATTAGAAAAATTAAATACAACAATTACCATTGCTTGTTAATGAATAACAAATGAATTCTTTAGATATTAGATCATTTACCAACCTAAATTCCGAATTATGAGTAAAAGCATTATGATATGTGTGTGTGTGGATCACTCACATTTTTTGCAACCATTTAAATTCACAAGTTTCCGTATTTCATGTTTCTACAACATGGTCTGTCCCAAATGATATCATTACTCCATTATGTGAGCGAAATGACTTAGAAGCAGTTCTTAAATTTCAGAGAAATGGTCCTGGAAATTCTACAGATATAGAGTTTATATTACATTATGATTACGATGGGTTTTATTCTTTACCAGTTGAAATTATTGGTGCCCATCCCAATTGGTATACGGAACCCATACCAGGCCAACCCAACCGACGACTTGTAGTTCAAGCATCTATTCCACAGACAGAAATAAATGGTCTTCCATATGAGGTAAAAATTAAGTTTAAAATTTTTAAGTTTAAAAACGATAACAAACCGACAGAGTTTAAATTAGCAACTCTTCGCAGATTAGATCTTAATACAACCACTCAATTGAACAAAAGTTATGTTATAAATCAACTTTTCCCGAATATACATTTTGATGCTTTTACCATAAGGACGCCTTATCTTCTTTCTGAGCTAAACAATCCAATTTTTGGGTTTCCCATATTTGGTACTCCTGCTGTGTCCTATAAACCAATCTATATTCCTGTTCGCTTTGATATAGATGAAGATTTTAATATGTCCATGCAGAATGCTACTACCGCTGAACCAAGTATACATTTAGAGCCTGGCGCTGAAATACAAATCGAAAATTTTGCTGAAGTAAATATACAAGAAACACTAATTACATCTTGTGATGATAAATGGCAGAGCATCACCTTAAAGCCAGGATCTATATTAGAAATGTCAAATTGTATAATTGAAAATGGAATTAATGCGATTATATTAGAATCCGCATCAATCTTACGATTGGATAACGTCACTTTCAGAAACTGCGATGTTGCAATAATTTCTAACGGAAGCAATCTAATAGATGTTCAGAATTGCACCTTTGAGAATTGTGCAAAAGGTATAGAAATAAATGGAGGTCCTGGGATAGTAACAGTAAGTAATAATACTTTCGATGGTTGTAGTAGCAGATGTATTACGATACGTGATAACAGCTCTCCTGTAAGTATTACTCCTGGTAATGTTTTTGATAATTCCAATGAGGGAATTACTGTAATTAATGGAAGTGCTAAAATTGACGATAATACTTTTTTGAGCGTGAATAAATCAGTAAGACTTAGTAGTGCTTCATTTACAAGAGTAATTAATAATCGAATTGGCTTCAATAATATAGGGATCGAAGCTATCGGTAGCGATTTTGAGGCCATAGGAAATGTAATAGGTACATCAGGTAATACAGGACATCATGCTGTAGATATAATTTTTTGTGATGATTACCTGATCGATGATAATGAAATTGATGCAGTCGAAACAGGTGTGGATACTCGATTTAGCTCAGGTAGTGTCCATAATAATAGAATCGGACATAAAAGTCCTCCTGCAATGGGTGTAGATCGATTTTTCGGTGATGACGAAACTGTAGACAATAATATTATTGCAAGGTATACTCCAGTGAGGTCTAACTCAACTTTTGGCACTGCTTTAGTGAGAAGTAACACAATGAGTAGTTCTAAAGAAGGCGCAATTTATATAGGTGGAAGTAGCGGTAATGTCTTAGAAAATAATATAATTAATACACGCTCTGGTAACGGCGTATTTTTACTAAACTCAGGTGGTAACACTATTAACTGTAATAGTATATCCGCAGGAGGTGATGCCATAGAAATAAACGGTAATTCGGACATCCAAACGATCACAGTGAATACACTTGATGCGGCAGATCAGGCAGTTCTTACATTTTCTACACTTGGGATACAAGAACATCATGGTAATTTTTTTCCGACAAAAAGTATTACAGCTACTGGTACTGCTGATGTAGATAATTCAAGATTTGTGGTAGACCCGAGTGAACCAGATAGAGATCCTATAAATGCAGAGCCTCAAGAATTTAGAAGATCAGCGTTCAGAGATATACCTTATCCACCATGTGTAGGTAATATCGGAGGTAATACAGTGACTAAATTTGAAGATCCCGTATTTGCTTGTAATTATCTCAATACTATAGAATCTTATAAAAAATCAAATCCTAAATATTATTGGAATGCAATGTATCATATGATGAGATTTTACTTATTCAAGATTCCGCTTAATAATTGGCCAGCCTGTATTATTGCCAAGTGGAATGATGCCCTTCCTTGTGGGATAAAAACCTTACTTATTAAAGAAACGGAACTGAAAAAGAGCTTATCGCCTACTGAAGAAAGTATGACAGATGCTGATAATACTGAAGGTGGAGAAGAGAGCACTACAACAACCCAAGAAGTTGCCAAAGAACAATTAGAAGAACTATCTGAAATACAGTGTACAGAAGAATTATATCTGCTATGGCATGATGCCTACAAATTTATCCTTAAGAAAATAAAAGGAGATACGCTTACTCAGTCTGAGAAAGACAGACTTACAGAGATAGCACAGCAATGCAGTCCAATATATGGGGATGCCGTACACTGGGCAAGGGCATTGGCATCAGAATATGATGATATTGATTATACACAATACGATGAGAATTGTGAGACTGAGACAAAAAGTAGATCTCGAGAAAGTTCTATCTATAAATTTAAAGATATAAGCCTGACGCCTAATCCTGCAAGTCATTTTATTACTATCAAGTCTAATTTCTCAGAAGATCACAACTTATTGCTTATAGGAGTGGATGGTAGAATATTAGATAAGATTAAGTTTTCTGGACTTAGTTATGATTACGACATAAGTCAATATAAGAGTGGTATCTACTTAATAAAAGATATGGATACATCAGAATTAGTTAAATTTATCAAGATATAAATTGTCAATAAAGCAGAGAAAGCTAAATCTTTCTCTGCTTTCTAATAATCGAATGTGAAAGATATCGTCTGTACAATTTTACTTTTTAGTATAATTATTTGTAACTCTTATAGCCAATATAAGCAAGACTATATATGGTTATTTGGTAATGATCAAAATAATCAAGAGGAAGGTATACAAGGCATTCGGTTTGATTTTAATGAGGAACCTTTCGAGCCAGAAAGTGCAGATCAAGGATTAAGTTTTGATAGAAATAATGCTTCCATATGTGATAAGGATGGCAACTTACTATTCTATACAAATGGATGTGCTGTTGCTAATCGTAATCATCAGATAATGCCCAATGGTGATAGCATAAATGCTGGTAATTTCTTTGATATGGTGTGGAGAGGGGACTGTAAGAATGGTTATCCTGGTAGACAAGACATTACAATATTACCAGATCCAAGTTTTGACTTGGGTTATTATATCGTCCATAAACCTGAAGAATTCGTTCCAGGTAACGATCCAAGTATTTTTGTAAAATATATGAATTACACATATGTAGATATGAGCTTAGATGGTGGACTTGGAAACATAACAGAAAAGAACATACCATTTGCGTCTAAAGGTTATCTATGGTCATTTCTGTCAGTTATCGGTCATACCAATCAAAAAGATTGGTGGATCGTACAACCGAAAGATTCAGATAATATTTTCTATTCTTATCTATTATCAGAGGATGGATTTGAACTGATAGATTCTACTATATTAGGTAATACTGATTTTATTCCTAACTCTAATGCTAGTGGAGATGCTAAGTTCTCTCCAGATGGGACTAAGTATGCATTTTTTACTTTGTATAACGGATTATGGGTTTATGATTTTGATAGATCCACAGGACAGTTCTCTAACTTCAGGAGCTTGGATTTTACCCCGCCAGAGAATGTTAAGTTCGCCAGTGTAGAATTCAGCCCTAATTCTCGGTTCGTCTATCTTTCTGCTACTGATTCTCTATATCAGGTAGACTTATGGGAAGAAGATCTTGAAGATGGCACGATTCTGATAGATACCTACGATGGTGTGCAAGATCCATTTGGGACTACTTTTTTTGTGAGTGCATTAGCACCTGATTGTAAGATCTATATCCGACCTGGGAGTGGCTCTAATATCATGCATGTTATACATAAGCCTAATGAGAAAGGACTGGCTTGTAATTTTGTCGAGAGAGGCTTACGATTACCACAAGCGTCATCTACAGGCAGTTATCCTAATTTTCCTAGGTGGCGAGTAGATGAGGAGGATAAGTGTGACCCTACGATCACGAGTATCTTCGGAGAGAATATCTACTATCGACGTGATATGACCGTGTATCCTAATCCTGTTAGGGATGTGCTTACGGTGGAGTTGCCAGAAGGTATTAAAGGTAAGCTTTTTGTTTTTGATATGATGGGGCAGAAGGTGTCCGACGATAAATGTCGAGACCTGGATTGTAGAGGGTTGATTCAGATTGATTTATCGGGATTGGTCGCTGGAAGTTATAGTGTGGAGTTTATTCCAGGTAATAATAGAGAGAGACTCATATATACGAGTTTGATTACCAAGATATAGTTTGCCGCAAACCCCCGATTGATCCTTCGGTATACTCAGGACAGGTTATCGGGGTTCTCTCTCTTGAAAGCAAGATTTACTTGCTTTCATCAGGATGTAGGCGTGACCATTCGTTCATTTATACGGCTCAGATTGTTAAGGTGGAGTAGTTTTTTCATCGCGAGCGAAGAATGAGTCGAGTGATCTTCAGCTTGTTATCTGGATAGCTTAGATATTAAGTAGACTTTCTTTCTGTATAATAACAGGCATACATGATGAGTGCATGGGATCGAGGTCAGAGACCGCGACCATCGGGATTCAATACTCAAAACTACTGTAACAGACAGTGAAGGAAGATATACATTCGAATCATTGCCTACACGTCTGTCGAGCTTCTATCTACAAATATCTCAACCTCAAGGCTATTTACTGACTAAAAATATTCCAACACAATGCTATCCCTCCAGTGACTATAATCAAAAATCAAGAAAGACAAATGTCTTCCAAACAACGGGTTTTCCTGACTTGACATTTGATGCTGGGTTAGTGGAAGGAATTACACTTGTTGGAAGAGGGGGATAACCTGCTCACAACTTCATACCAAGAATTTATCAGATTCAATTAAAAACACCATAACACACAATAAGTGCATCTAAAAAGAAGACTTTACACTTAACTGTAAAATACTTCCCAAAAAAAATAGTTATATTACAGTAGGCATAGGTTAACAGCAATATTTTCTAATCACAAAATTCTTTATCATGAAGAAAAATTTATTAACCTTAGCCTTGTGTACACTTAGTATAATCGCAATCAAGGCTCAAAACATTTCTCAAGATTTCGTCTATTTTGATTCTGACAGTCATGTGCTCACACAGTCTGACATGAATGACTTAGACAATTTGTATTCTCAGTTACAAGATCATTCTGACTTCGAACTCAGCATCATAGGTCATACGGATCAAGACGGCTCAGATGATTACAACGATGCTCTGGCTCAAAAAAGAGCAGAGGAGGTACACAACTACCTTGTCTCTAAAGGTGCCACTGCAGATCAAGTCAATATCAATTGGCAAGGAGAAAAACAACTGGCTGATACTAATAATACAGGCTCAGCAAAACAAAAAAATAGAAGAGTAGAAGTCCAATCTACTGTCTATGACTACGAGAATGCAGATGACATTATTATCTCTGCACATACGGTAGAGACGCAGCACTACTCTGTAGATCTAAGCGAAGAGCAGACCATAGATTGCAATGCTGGCAGTACGATTATAGTACCTGCTGATGCATTTGTACATGTTGACGGCACACCTGTAGACGCTTCTAATATAACACTGGACATACGGGAAGCATTTACTTATTCAGATTTTATTGCAGAAGGATTATATACCCATAGCAAAGGAGAGATTCTGGAGACAGGTGGGATGATGTATATAAATGCTACTGCAAATGGAAAGGATCTCAAACTTCAAGAAGGTAAGTCATTAGAGATAATATATCCTCTACAAAATGTAGAAAGCGACATGCAACTCTTCTACGCTGACGAAGATGAGGAAGGCAATCTCGACTGGACACCTACGGAACAAGCGATAGGAACGACGGATATAAAGTTGGAAGATTATGCCAGTAATATTGACCTTAGTCGATTGTTTAATTATGATTTTGGGGATATGACAAAACCTAAATTATATTTTGATCGAATGCCTGCAAAACCGAGTGTCAGAAAATTACCACATCCTCCTGCCGAACCAGTAAGAGGCTACCCTTCTCAGTACAAAAAGTATCGTGAAAAATATAAGAATTATGAACTAGCGCTGGAAGAGTACCATATAGAAAAACCGAAGGAGGAGCAAGCACTGGAAGAATGGCATGCAGAAGTCGAAAATAGATTCCAAAAAATATGGGCTTACAAGAAATCCTTTAAAGAATTCCATGCAAAGGTCCAAGCCATCTCTGGTCTAAGGAAGATCAACAAACTCAAAGGAAAAAGATCAACAGCAGAAATTATCAATATGATCTATGCAAACTTTAACCAAGGTCTGACCTTAGAAATTAACGATAGAAAGTTAATTAGTAAAGCTCTACATAATTACACAAATCAGATATTGGTAGAACGAAAAATGTATCAACAAACAACAAATTACAAGCAATACAAATTACAAAATCTGATAGGTGGAACAATCAAAAAACTGATCAATGATGCCATGACAGAAGCAACAGAACTAAAGTTTGCAGCGACAGGAGAGGTCGGAGGCAAAGAACTATCTAGCTATGTCACTAATATCAATCAGTTAGGATGGATCAATTGTGATCGATTCCCTAACTATCCTATGCGATATGACTTATTTGTCAAGATGGATGATCAATCGACTAATTATTACATGATTTTCTATGATATAAAAAGTATAATTAGACCAAAAAAAGAAGACGGATATTTTGTTTTTAAAGATATCCCAGGAATGAATGTCAAAGTATTAGGCATAAAGTTAGTAGACAAGAAACCATACATCGCAGTCAAAGATCATAAGATATCTAAGAATAATATCATAAA
>ENA-ORXT01003374-ORXT01003374.1-marine-metagenome-genome-assembly--contig:-NODE-3374-length-17695-cov-40.944659_pt1 | contig 17695 bp, 11 predicted proteins | sample MGYA00237868_ERZ511482 | MGnify/ENA metagenome assembly ERZ511482 | reverse complement strand
AATCAAAATAAAATTGAAATAACAGTGGATCATTTAGAACAACTAAGACAATTCTTTTCTCGAGGTTGTTTGGGAGGTATAAAAGGAAAGGTTAATGATATTCAGTATAGTCCGGAAGGTCAAGTTTTAGAAGTTGGAATTGAAAATGTAAGACTTAATCTTTTTGAAGATGGAGAAATAGTTACTTCAATTTTAACAAATGAAATGGGAGAATTTGAATTTATTGCATATGAAGGGTCATATTTTTTATCGACAGAAGGAAGTGAAATAAATGGTTACGTTTACCCATTAAGCATAGACTGTTCATCTCAAATAATTAACATCGATGTTGCTACAAATACTTTATCGGTGGTGCAACCTCGACCCTCAATAATATGTGAAAAAGATATTCAGATCATTGTTGAAGAGAACGGAAATCTCATTGAAGGAGCATCAATTAGATTTAATGGTGATTATGAATCAACAAATAGTCAAGGAATTGCGAATTATCAAAACGTACCATTATATAGAAACAATGCCAACATCTATACAACAATTCATAAAAGAGGATATAATCCAATTTATACCACACTTAGTTTTAGCTGCGATTCAAATAATGACTCAAAAATTATACAAATCACGAGAGACTTAACATATACCGAATGTCCACAAAGAGTAGTCGGTTCTGTTGGGCATAACGGGGATCCTGTTGAGAATGCTCTTGTATGGTTTGAAATTGCTGATGAATTCTATTACTCAGACAGGACGGATGCCAATGGTAATTTCGAATTAAAGTTCCCCTCAATGTATTCAAGAAATTTATTAATTGTGGAACATCCAGATTACATAAGGTATAACCAGTACAAAGACTTTAATACATCAACAGAGGTTGACAGAATATACTTTCAAAACAGTGAGGAGAATTGTGAATTTCCAAATAATATGATGTCTGTTTGGGGCACAATTCAGGTGCCATTAGAAAGAAGGTAATAACTGGTTACAACAATATATAAGACGGAAGCCGCCCTTCGGGACGGCCTCCGCTTATAATCATCCGTTACCTATAACATAAATGAAAAAAGAAGAAGGTCATATTAATAATACTTTTGCCCATGATATCAAAGGCAATCCTATCCATATCTCAAAAGCTAAAAGTGGAAGGAAAGGCTACTTCTGTATGGGATGTAATGTTCAAATGGAAGCCAGAAAAGGCAAAGAACGAATCCATTACTATGCACATATTCCTAAGGAAGTTGGCACAACTCGAAAATGTACCCCGTTCGGCGTAGGCTGACGTTGAGCCTTTGCGTATAGAGCCTACGTCGCTTTTATATTCAAGATTCTGTCTTGAGAATGAAGCTATAGGAATGATTAATAATGAATCTCATCATTCGCTGAGAAGTCGAATGCATTGTATTTTTAATCATTGCTATTGAAAACAGATTTTTCAACTCTTATAATGACGTAGGCGTCGTTGCTCAAATGCTATGCTTCAGCCTACGCCTAACGGTTGAAAGAATTAGAGCAAAGCACTTTTAAATTTTTCCTGTTAAATTCTTTCCATAATTTCGATTTTTCCCTTAACCGATTATGAATTAAATGATGATTGTGTTTTTGTATTATGAATCCCCCTAATGATCGGGAGACCTCGACGATCTAATGTAGAAAACACCAACAACAAAAAATCTAATAGTAAAATCACCAACAAAAGCACCCGACCTAAACGTCTAAAGTAATATAGCAAAACCTCACTGAGACACTAAATCAAAAACTATGAAACTCCTAATTCCCATACTAATAACAATTTCTATAATAGCTTGCTCTAAAGGCGACGAGCCAATAGATGCATTCTCAGAATGCACAGAAGTAACTGACAACTATAAGCGCTATAACGGTGAGAGTATAGATTGCGAATATCATTATGTTCTTACAGAATACAATGGCCAGCAATACATAGAACTGAGAGCACATTGTGATGACTTAATAAGATCTTATGTGATCAATGAAGATTGCGTAGACATCTGCGAAACATCACCCTATGCTTTAGAATCTGAATGCGGTCAATACTTACAAGGAAGAGTAGTCATAGAAACAATACTAATCGAAAAATAGCAAGTTTCTATATGGTACTATCGACTGATATTCTACGCAGAATTCCTCGACGCATTGATGTTACCATATAAGGATCTGACAATTATTTTCTCGTACTCATCCTGATACTCTGATGTATCCCCTACCTTCTGCAAAGCATACTGCTGGATAACTAATAGTGGTAATACAATGTACTCTCGCATCATAATAGATTGTCGAGAGACAGGCTCCTCTTCCATAAGCGTACTATATCCTGCGACTTCCAGAAGTAATTCTTTTGTAAGGGTATATTCATCGAATAGGATCTGCCAGAATTCCGAAAATTCTTCATCATCTTTAATATAAGAAGTCAGCTCAAAATAACACTTCGTCAATGCCATCATGCTATTAGAAATCAATGCTTTGAAGAAAGGTACTTCTTCGAAAAGTTCTTTGACTTCTGATAACCTGCCTTCCTCTTTTAATGACTGCATGGCAGAACCTATACCAAAATATCCCGGCACATTCTGCTTTAACTGACTCCACGAACCGACAAAAGAAATGGCACGCAGATCTGTCAATTCTAACTTTGCTTTGTTGCCTCTCTTTCCTGGTCTGCTTCCGATCTTCGCTTTTTTGTAGAAGTGTAGTGTGCTTTTCTTTTCCAGATAGTCTAAGAACTTATCATGTTGCTTAAGTGCCTTATACTTATCATAACTTCTGTTAGCGAGGTCAGCGATTAGCTGACGGTGATCTTCTGAGATATCCTGACTATGGTCAGACAATCCAGCGGTAATCAGCTGCTCACAATTATGGATAAATTGATCATTGGTTCCATAAGTACTTGTTATCGTCTGCCCTTGTATCGTGAGTTGTATTTCCTTGCTGGAGATATTCTTTCCTTGTGAGGCATAGAATCGATGTGTCTTTCCACCGCCTCTAGCTGGTGGTCCTCCCCTTCCATCAAAGAACACCGCTTCGTACCCATGATCATCACTGACCTTGCTTAGTCTTTCCTTTGTGAGAAAGATAGACCAGTTGGCTTTTAAGTATCCGCCATCTTTAGTGCCGTCCGAGAATCCAAGCATCATCGTCTGCTTAGCTGATCTTGCTTTGAGGTGATTGCTGTATGCTGGCAAGTTATATAAGGTCGTCATGATCTCAGTAGAATTATCCATACCTGCCATCGTCTCAAAAAGAGGCACGATATCAAAATGGATATCTTCCGCCTTGTATCCACACCATCTGAAAAGCGCATAGACAAACAATACAGAATAGATATCCTCCGAGTTACTGATGATATATCGATTGCACCCTTCCTCACCATTACTGGCTTGTATATCGCTTAGCTGAGAGATATTAGAAATGGTATCATTAAGTAAGTCAGAAGAAAATTTCTGACCTTCTAAGGATAACTCTTCATCACACAAAATAGACACCAATGTATCTTGATCCAGTTCTGAAATAGAAGATTTAATTTTATTTTTTGATATCAGAATCTCTTCTACCAACTGGTAATGTACGCTATGATCTTGTCTGATATCCAAGGTTGCAAAATGCGACTTAAATATCTGCAGCTTATCAATAAAGTTATCTACCTCATCCAAAAATAAGCTATGATATTTGTCTTCCAATAACGATCTGATCTCAACAAAAGAATCATTGATTTCTGAGAGTGGTATATTTTTATTGGGATCAAACATAGGTCCATACAACTGCTCTCTTACAGTTGCTAATTTCTCAGCGACACCTTTGAAGGTAAGCTTAAGTTGTAGTTCTTTGACATCATTGTAATAACACTTAGCTATCGATACTCTTAGTTCACTCGCTACTTGCTTAGTAATATCAGCCGTGACGTAGGGATTCCCGTCTCTATCACCACCTGGCCAAAACCCGAGTTGCATCACATTGGGGTTGGCAAATTCCTTATCAGCAAATTGTCGTTTTATTTTGCCATACAACTGAGCTATAGAATCATAGTATACTGTCCTCAAGTAATAGATGATATTCTTAGCCTCATCGAGCGGCGTCGGCTGTGTACTATTCAGCAATGAGGTAAGACCCAGCTGTCTCAGCAATGTGTCTACATCATCGATGCTATCATCCCCTATGGATATACGGAGTCTCTTGATAATTTCTAAGACACTCGGTGGATAGAACTGTGTCGGGTGTGCTGTAAATACAATTCTGGCGCTGAAGTCATTGAGCTTGCTCAGAGAATTAGTGATATCTGTATGAGTACGGTTTTTCTTACTGAATATATCTTTTAGTCCTAAGTAGTCTCCCAGTTTATTTAATTCACCAAAGGCTGCGTCTTCTACACTATCAAATAATACGATCTGTCGCTCAACGAATTGTATGACTCGAAACATATAATCGATCTGACTTTTTTCGTCAAATATATTAAGCGTATTCTCAAAGAAGTTTTGTAAGATCTGATTGGGTTGTAGTTTCTTTTCGAGATCTCTCTGGCAGACCTGTGCTAATAACGGTATCATCTCTCCCGTATCACTCACCTTATTATAAGGCAAATTAAGAAACAGACTATTATATAGATTAAATTTATTCTTAACCAATCTGTTGAATTGGTCTACTCTCTTAGATTTTCCTTTCTTCATCATGATGCAAAGATATGTTTATAGTTGCAGTATATTCTCAAACTATAGTTATCTTAAATTTGAAATATTATACGTATAGAACTGCATAAATTTGCACCAAAATGATAGTTTGTCCATGTTCATTTGATTAAATTCTTATAAATGTGAATGTGTAATGATTACTAATATAACATTGACAATAAAGAATTCCGTTATTCAAAGAGTATAGAAGTACGATAAGGAAAAAGAAAGTAGTTTGTCTGATATAAATAGAAAACTATCTAAAAGAGATTACTGATGATGATTATGTTGATGAGATTGAAATACCACCTTTAATAAAATCCCTCAAGGGATTATTCAAGGCACCAAAAGAATATAATTATAAAGAAGAGCTGATAAAAGCATTATCAGAAAAATATCTGAAAGAAAGAAAAATGTAATATTTAGATACTGATATAATATTGGATTTATTTATGATAGAGAACCACATTCTATTATTCATCGTACGTTCTATCTCACACAAACAAATAAACGTTGCTTAATTGCAGTGATATTCAATAAATGCATATGCTTTCTTGCGTAAAATTTCTACACACGACAGAGTAATGAATAAGATAAATCAACTAATGACTTTTGACAAAAGTTCTCTTGATCGCTAAGCAAACCATTCTGGCTAATATATTCATCGTATTACATTCATCGATCATTAAATAAGCTATCGGATAGGCAACTCCTATCACTACAGAGAAACCAAACTAAAAAACTAACTTTACACAAAAGTAAATCACAAAATGTCTCTAAGCACCACCCTAACCCAAAGATCAGAATCAAAGTGTGAATTATGCAGCAGTGCCGAATCACTCTCAAGCTATACTGTAGCACCAAGGTCAGGAGATGCCGATAGTGACAACATAGCTGTATGCTCGGTCTGCCTATCCCAATTAGAAAACCCTCAGACGATGGATGCCAATCACTGGAGGTGTCTGAATGATAGTATGTGGAACAGTGAGCCGGCTGTACAAGTGACGGTGTATAGATTACTCAATCAGCTTAAAGATACAGACTGGGCAACAGATCTAAAAAACATGATGTATTTGGATGAAGCCACTCAAGAATGGGCTGAGCAAGGCAGTGATGAAGCTGTGGTACATAAAGACAGCAACGGACATGTGCTACAATCAGGTGACAGCGTAGTGCTTATACAAGACTTAAAAGTGAAAGGTGCCAACTTCACAGCAAAGCGAGGCACTGCTGTGAGACGTATTTCTCTTGTCCGTGACAATGCAGAACATATCGAAGGTCGAGTCGGTGATCAGCATATCGTTATATTGACGAAGTATGTGAAGAAGTCGTAGATTACAAAAAAGAACATGCACGAAATTATGACTTCCTGCAAGTTCTAATATTCTTACTCAGCTATTTACTTGCTAATCCATCATATAGCTTTTGTGACTGCTTCAGTAATTCTATAAAGTCCTTTCTGATATTAGTCTTATCACTACCTATTGAGACCTTTGCAGCGGATATTGATGATTCAATATTTGCAGATCCTTTGTACATGGAATTCCTTAGAACCAATCCATACTCAGCTACGGAACCTGCAAACACCTGATCCGCAGAGGGTTCTGATAATGTGTGAGCAATAGAACTTTCTATGAGTCGACTCACATTCCCAGTCGGTTGTTTGTATCTTAATTTGATACTTGCTAATTCTCCTGATACATAAGGCGTGTATGGCTCTTGTTCTATATCCGATGATTTATCTACTCTAATAAAATCATTCTCTACACCTGCAGGTATAATCTCATACAATGCTGTCACTGAATGTCCTGAACCTAATTCACCAGCATCCTTAGCATCATCATCAAAGTCCTTAGTCGTCAGCAATCGATTCTCATACCCTATCAGACGGTACGCTGATACCTTCTCATCATTGAATCCTATTTGTATTTTGACATCTTTAGCAATTGTAAATAAAGTACCACCAAATTCAGTCCCGAATAGCTTCTTAGCTTCTTTCATATCATCTATATACGCATGATTACCATTTCCACTATCAGCTAATTGTTGCATCTTAGAATCTTGATAGTTACCCATACCGAATCCTAATACCGAAAGAAATATTCCGTCATTCCTTTTCTTTTCTATCAGTTGTACCAGCCCTGCATCAGAAGATACGCCTACATTAAAGTCTCCATCTGTAGCCAAAATCACTCTGTTATTACCTTGTTCTCGATACGTTTTCTTTGCTAAATCATAGGCTAACTCTATGCCTGCAGCTCCAGCAGTGCTACCGCCAGATCGCAGATTAGATATCGCTTTATTGATTTTATCCTTATTCTTACCAGAAGTTGGCATTAAGACAACACCTGCAGCACCTGCATACACCACCAGCGACATATAATCTTCTTGCCTCATCTGACTTACCAAGTAGCGGAGAGACTTCTTTACAAGTGGTAACTTATTGGGACTGCCCATACTGCCAGATACATCTACAAGAAATACCAAATTAGAAGGTGGTAGTTCGTCTATATCAACAGTTTTACCTTGCACGCCAACTCTCAGTAACTGATGCTCATTATTCCATGGACATGATGATAATTCTGTGTATAATGCAAATGGTACATTAGAATCCGGCTGAGGGTAATCATAACTGAAATAGTTAAGCAACTCCTCTACTCTTACTGCATCTGACGGCGGTAATCCTCCATTTTCCACATACCTCCTTACATTACAGTATGAAGCACGATCCACATCTATTGAGAATGTAGATATCGCTTTTTGCTTAGGCTGAATAAATGTATTTTCTATAATGGTACGGTAAGTTTCTGAACCTTCCGGGTCAGTCATCCTAGTTAATTCATCTTTATCGGATTGTTCTCGGGCAATCTCTACTCCATCGATGTGATAGTTGGTATTAGTCCAGCTGACATCTTCACTTTCACTGTATCCTCTTATAGTGACAGCTTGAGATTTACCACATAAGGCAGGCGACACATTTTGAATGGAGGCACTTCTAACCTTATCTTTTGAGAATAACTTACCTAATTTGTTAAAGATACTTTTCTTTTCAGTTACTACAATTTCATTACATAATATTCCTTGTTCTAATGTAACATCGATAGTATTCTGCCCCGTGTATTCTATCTCCTGCGTACTCAATCCCGTATAAGAAAACACTAATAGATGCCTTCCTTCGGAAAAGGTAATCGAATAACTTCCATCAATATCCGATACCGTTCCGATGCTTGTTCCTTTGACCATAATATTCACTCCGATGAGTGGTACTTTTTGATCATCAGTGATCATTCCTGTTACTGTATTATCTGTCGTTTGTGTATACACAAATGATGCTAATGCCATACTCACAACAAAGAGTATGGACATAAAAATGGCTGTCCTTTTCATAACAAAAGATTTAATTTATGTGAGAAAAATAATAATCAAATGGTCTAAGAATATTGAGATTGTGACCATCATCTTAAGGACGACCGTTAGTATTTAATTACATAAAACAGTTACGATTTATTTAAAATCACTGAATGGCAGGTTTAAGGCAGACGTATTTTTATTCTTTATTGATTTCGACCAAGGGGAGACAACTATTAAACCAAGGGTCTACAATACAATCAATTGACATTCTTTTATTAAGAGATCTTTCTCTCCGGTCAAGATGGAAAACATAAAAAAAGCCTGCCGCTTAACTAATCAGTCAAGACAACAGGCACTCTATTTTTATATGTAAGCTATGGAGAACTAAGGCTCCATTGGCTTATCTTCAGGGGCCATTATGATTTCAATATAATTGTCATAATTAAAGTATGATCCTATAGCATCTTGTATTTGCTTGGCAGTCAATGCATCGACTCTTTTATTATATGAGTCTAATAATATCATATCAAACTCTTTATCATTGTCATGTTCAGTAGCGATTTGCCTTTGCCAGAATCTATTTTGCTCTAAGTCTTTCGTTCTATTTTGTCTTTGTGTTTCTTTGACTTTGACCATATCTTCTGCACTTGGACCTTCGGCCAGAGCCTTTGCTATCACTGCTTTTGCCGCTTGTACTAATGTATCGGTCATCGGTGGATCACTGTTAAATGATACCGTGATGCTATACTGTTCTCTCGGCTTCTTGCTTCCACCACCAGAGACTCTTACACCGTATACCCCTCCCAAGTCTTCTCTTAATTTTTCTCGTAGTTTAATTCTTAGATAAGCGAGCATAGAGCTCATCACATAGTTATTCTCACGTGAATAATCAAAGTCTCCATGGTAATACATCTGAACATTCGTCTTAGGAGCTACACCATTTTTGATGTGGTCTTTCACACCTCCTTTGACAGCTCTGACACCTATATCTTTCCATGTCTCTTCTCTATTAATAGAAGGAAGGTCACCTAAGTAGGTTTGGATGTAAGATTTGATTTTAGTGTCATCGAAGTTACCGACGAACGTGAAAGTAAAATCGGAAGCATCAGCAAATCGCTCTCTGTAGAATTGCATCACTCTATCATAATCCATGTTCCCCCAATCCTCTGAAGATGGAAAACCCATCCTCGGATGATTGTTAAACTTTACCTTACTGGTATAATCAGAGAAGTAGTATTGTGGATTAGACATTAGGTTCTTGTATACTCCTTTCTGCTTAGTGACAAATGATGTAAATGCTTCCTCATCTATCCTTGGTTCGTAGAAGTACTTATGGATCATCTGGAACATGATCTCCATATCGTCGGGAGAAGATGAGCCATTCATACCTTCAGAAAGAGTCCCTATATATGGTCTGACACTAACGGTCTTACCAGACATCAGCTTATCTAATTGTATAGAAGAGAAATTGCCTAAGCCTGCCTCACTAACAACCGCAGTAGCATTAGAAGCATCGAAGTATACATCATCGCTGTATAATGAAGAGCCTCCAGGACTCGTGGCACTCATCAGTATCTCATCATTCTTAAAGTCTGTCTTCTTAAGATATACCTCTACTCCATTATCTAACATAATGTATTCCAGACCTACATTGTCATATTTTTTAGTTTCAGCAACTGCTACGGTATTTAATTTCTTATCAAAGAATGGTTCTGTAATGACCTCATCAACATAGGCCTCTACTTCCATACCGTCAGCTTTTGCTAATATAGCTCTCACCTCTTCTTCAGTGGGCAGTGGAGCATCATCTTTAAGCGGTCCAGTAACCACCACTACTCTACTGTCATCCTTAATCCATTGAGCTGGTAATGCATTGATCTCTTCCAGCTTAATCACAGGCATGTAGGCATTGTACATATCTAATGTTTGCTTAGGGCCTGGTGTCGGAATATTATCCAGATACTTATAGACATATCTCATGACCAGACGATTAGATTCTGTCTTGTCCATCTCTTTATAATTTTTTTCAGCTCGCTCTTGCATTCTTTCTTTAGCTCGATCCAGCTCGCCCTGAGTAAATCCATGCTGCAATACTCTCTGATTCTCTGTCAGTAACGCTTCCAGTGCAACCTTAGCTTTCCCCTCAGATACAAATGCAAACGAGCGGTATGTCTCCAGGTCTCCGACATCTCCTCCATAACTCGTATTACCAAATACAAACGGAGGATCTGCAGACTTAGTCAGCTCCTCTAATCGACTGGACATCATACTGTTATACAAGCCTCTAACCAAGCCCTTACGATATCCTCTAAGTGTCTTATCCTTTTTCTTCTCATGCTTATACATAACTCTTACATTGGTAAATGAAGCCTCTGCATCTGATGCTATGGAAACCAATGTCTCCTCATGCTGAGGCACATTAAACTTTGTTCTTTCTCTTGGATTCTCTACTGGAGCAATGTCACCAAATAGTGTTCTAATCTGAGTCTGCACTGTGGATACATCTACATCACCTACCACGACTATAGCCATCAGGTCAGGTCTGTACCAATCACGATAAAACCTTTTAAAGGTTTCGTATTCTGCAGTCTTAATAATCTGAGGGTCACCTATCGGCAGTCTCTTTGCATACTGGGAGCCACTATACATTACTGGAAAATATTTGTTCTGCATACGCTGATCAGGGCTTAGTCGTGATCTCCACTCTGATTCTACGACACCTCTTTCCTTATCTATTTCTTCATGGTCGAATGTCACTCCATTAGCCCAATCCCGGATAATCAACATTCCCTTATCAAACAATTCTGTGCTGTCCGTCCTAACCTGTAACATATAGACAGTCTCATCGAAAGAAGTAAATGCATTTAAATCTGGTCCAAAACGAGTCCCTGTCGTCTCTAAGTAATTAACTAATTCGTTCTTATCGAAATTCTCAGTTCCATTAAATGCCATATGCTCTACAAAGTGTGCTAAGCCTTGCTGATCTTCGTCTTCCAAGATAGAACCTGCATTAATGGCTAATCTAAGTTCTGCTCTACTCTCTGGCTTAGCATTCTTCTGTATATAATAATGCATGCCGTTACTGAGCTTGCCCTGTACAAGTCTGGCATCAGAAGGAATTTCTCCTGATAGCTCTGCATAGTCTGTCTTATCAGACATTTTCTTAGCAGTATCAGAAACTTGCATTTTTTCTTTGATTGTTGATGACTCTTTTACAGTAAGGTCTTTAGTAGATTTAGGAGAACAAGAAATAAGGATGCCGATCAGAACGGCAATAAAGTAATAACTGAATCTCATGTGGTTGGTATTAAAAGTAAGTTAATAGAAGTGATGATAATTATCCATGCAAGAATATAATAGGATAATTGTTCTATAACTAACTGCCAATATATGACTCCTCGATACAGGAAGGAATTATACCGAGATATCTATAGATCTATTATTGATATATCTTAATGTGAATACTTGCATCACCCCAAAGAATAAACTCTATGCCCTAACGTAATAATACGTTATAAATTATATTTATCCTATTATTTACGATTATTTATCAGTTTAAAATATGGGCAACATATCCCATCTTGAACAATTAAAATATAAAATTACTGTCAGTGAATGATGCCTATACTGATTTCTTTTAATGACTTAAGTTAGGGATGTTCAGAAGTGACTTAATTTCTTACTTTCAGTTTCCCATTCTGATTAAAATAGGTATAATTACATATAATATCAATTATCTTAGACCTAAGGTATATGTCATTTACAACAAGAGTCCCTACTCTATCACTATCTTAACAGTATCCAGTCCATACTCCCGCAGCATGTAGAGATTGATCGCTTTGATTTGTTCATTTGATATTTTTGTACCTTCTATTAGGACTGTGGGAAGCTGGACTATAGAATCCTGATTGTTAATGTACTGAGTCATAGACATCCCTACTTTATTAACATTCGGATAGAAGGTCTGCAAGTTGTTAAAGACTTTCTTAAACTTAAGAGTATCTAATGATCCAAATGGAAATTGCTTATATACTTCATTTTGGATATAAATCTGAGCTTCTCTTTCCACTATCAGTTCTTCTATCTGTGCCGTTAGCTTCTCATCTATGCCAGATATCTCTGCTCTCATTTGATTCATCTTATTCAGGTCTATTTCAGAAGTAGAGATAATCTCGATTTCATTGATATAATCAAATCCATATTGAGACAACTTCTCTTGATATTCCGGAATATGGGTTTTATTTATATGAGTGCCGTATACTTTAAGTATCAGTTTATTAGGATTATCAGGAGGAAAAAGTCGGTAGCCATCCAGATAATTTATATCATTTCCAGTAAAAGTCTCACTGATAAATTCCTTAAGCATAAGATTTTTCTGATACCCTAAGAATACCGTTCTGAAAATGAGCACAGAAGGTATAATCATCATTATGCTGAATATACTGACAAAGATAATATTCTTCCGCCTATCCTTTGGACTAGAGTATACTTTAAATGGAAAATGCATCCTTCTGATAATCACATATGTTACGAATGCAACGAAAAAGGAGTTAAGAAAAAATAAGTAGAATGACTTATAGGTTATACTCCATTCTCCATTAGCCAATCCAAAACCTGTCACACACAATGGTGGCATTAATGCTGTCGCTATCGCAACACCTGGCAACGTCGTTGAGATATCTTTACGAGCTATCGATACGATACCCGCAATTCCTCCAAAAACAGCAATCAAAATATCTAAGAATGTAGGCATCGTACGTGCCTCGATCTGAGGTGTGAGATTATCCAATGGTGTCAATATAAAATAGATGTATGATGTCAACAGCGCAATAACAATTGCTGCACCAAAATTTAAAAGTGCATGATATAAAGCTGCTCGATCATTAATAGCAACTCCAAGGCCTATACCTAAGATAGGCGACATCAATGGAGAGATTAGCATAGCTCCAATAATGACCGCTTGGGAATCCAAATTAAGGCCTATAGAGGCAATCATGATACTGCATATGAGCATCCAAGCATTGGCACCGCTCATGGATTGCTTAGACTTGATCTCCTTAATGGTAGCCATCTTGTCGACGCCTTTAGATAAGTCAAGAATATCTTTTACTAAATCAATAAAAAACTTTCTGACACTTTCTAATTTCTGATTTGGGTTAGTTACCTTTTCGATATTATTTTTCAAATCTTTATTTTCCATATTGTATCCTTGAAATAACTACATAAAAGTATAATATATTAATCGAATAAAAATCATATTAAGCGGTGGTGGAACACGTGGTGTCTATCAGATCGGAGCCTTACGGGCAATCCAAGAAGCTGGACTATGGGATGACACAGTCAGTATGTCTGCTTCTTCCATTGGTGTATTTAATGCATTAGTCACTTGCCAGTATGATCTGGACCAGGCCTATAAGATGTGGGATGAATTGACTAAGCAGCCTCTATTCCATAATGTAGATCACATGGCTAAGGATTACATGCTGCAGATGGCTAAGCAATCTATTATGCACGAAGGTATCGATGTGAATCCATTCTTATCCGTCATAGAGGAATACATCGATGAGCAGTTAGTCAGAAAATCCAATAAGGAAATGATTATTAGCGCCTATAACATCAGCGATCTAAAGCAAGAATATCATGCCGTCAAAGATATACCAGAAGGTGAGCTGATGCTATATGCTGCTGCCAGTTCGAGGTTGCCATTCTTTAAGAATGTGATTATCGATGGTAAGAAATACTTAGATGGTGGTGCAGGTGACAATATCCCCTATTATAGCCTATTGGATGATAAGCATTTTGACTTAGTTATTCTAATTAAGATATCTATGATCCCATATTTTATTCCACGAGTAAGAGTGACTAACATCAGTTACGATAATGAGATTATTATCAAACCATCGAGCCCATTAGGATCTCCATTAGAATTTAAGACTCCCAGTTTTGAAGAAAAGTATGAGATGGGATATAAGGATACTGTGAGAGCGCTTCGCTTTCTGGGGAATGATTTTTAGGTATCTTTTTTATCATGGGTATCAGAGGGAAACATCTATTATCACAAATACTCCATTAAGCAAAACAAAAGATATCAGTCAATTTAATATGTCTTTCTCTGCGTTCAAGATGAAAAAAGGGTATGTGCAATTACCTACACCCCCTCCCACATAAGAAAGGCCTTAAGGAATCCTTCGATGTCTCCATCTAATACGGCGTCGGTGTTTCGGTTTTCATATTTGGTACGGTGATCTTTTACTCTACGATCATCTAAGACATAAGATCTTATCTGACTACCCCACTCGTTCTTCATCTTACCCGCTTCTGTCTTTTGTTTTGCGACACGTTTTTCTTCGAGTGCCCTCTCGTATAATCTCGACTTAAGCATCTCTATGGCTTTCTCTCGATTCATATGTTGGCTACGTTCTGCTTGGCATTCTGCCACTATACCAGAAGGTGCATGTCTCACTCTTACAGCTGACTCTGTTTTGTTAACGTGTTGTCCACCTGCGCCACTGGCTCTGAATGTATCCCAGGAGAGATCAGCTGGATTGACTTCTATTTCGATACGGTTATCTACTACTGGGTGTACGAATACAGATGCAAAAGATGTCATTCGCTTACCTTGCGCATTAAATGGACTGACCCTGACTAATCTATGTACGCCATTCTCTCCCTTAAGCATTCCATAAGCATAATCGCCACCTAATTCTAAAGTGACGGACTTGACACCTGCGACATCACCATTGACACGATTCAGTTCTTTGACCTTATATCCTGCTTTCTCACCGTACATCAAGTACATTCTATAGAGCATATCTGCCCAATCACAAGCTTCTGTACCGCCTGCACCGGCATTGATTTCGAGTAAGCAAGACAGCTCATCTTCCTCCTGATCTAATGTACTTCGGAATTCTACATCTTCTAATATATGTAGTGCTTTGTCGTATTGTCGATCGACTTCTTCCTCTGATGACTCACCTTCGGATCTGAAATCTTCGAGTATTTCGAGCTCGTCTACAGCTGTTTCTACAATCTTATATTTGTCTACCCATTGCTTGTGTCCTTTGAGCTCACGCATGAGTGCCTCAGCAGCTTTGGGATCATTCCAAAAATCTGGATTGACTGATTGTTGTTCTTTATCTTCTATTTCTAATAATCGTCGATCGACGTCAAAGGTAGCTCCTTAACGACGCCATACGATCCTTCAACTCATTTAGTTGATCTGAGGTCATATTGTCCTTGGTTTAATTTGTGTTTTTATATTATTCAGAGCCGTAATTACTTACTTCCCTTCACCACATTCTCTACTTCTACATAAAATACTAAATCTGCTTCTCCTGGTATAACTGGAGGGCTCCCTGCGGTACCATAACCTCTCTCATATGGGATATCTAATATTGCAGACCCACCTTTCGGTACTAATGGTACACCATCTTGCCATCCTTGGATAACACCAGGCTTACCGATCGTAAAGCTAAATGAACGACCTGTCCTGTATGAATTATCGAAAGAAGTCCCATCTCTGAGAAATCCATAATAATGTACAAACACAAGATCTCCAGGCTCATTAGCTAAGACGCCACCTGTATCATTGACAAGGCTTACTTTTACGCCTGATGGAGTGATAGTGTCCTCAGACTTGAGTGTACCAGCAGTGTAAGCATTGAATATAGTTTCTGCTTCTATTTTTTTCTCAGTTTCTAATTCCGTTTTGATCTGCTCCTGTTGAGATTGATATTCTTGAGCTTCCTGGATATTATGTACTATAATCTTGTAGTCGACATAAGCACTGTGCTGGAAATTAGCTGGCGGATTAGACAAAGAGTCTAATGGCACTCTCACCATAGCACTATCGCCAACACCCATGATGCTGATAAGACCTAGTATCGGATTGCTGATAAGCTCTGGAGTCATCTTCTCAGGTATCATGAATGATGGACGCTGAGACGCATTTCTACTATCGTCTAATGTTTCGCCTACATCATCTTTAATCTCTATATCGAGAATGACCACTTGGCCTTTGACCGCTGGAGGCTGGCCAGTTTTTACATAAGTATAATAATCATATCCATTGTCTAATCGCTTCTGACCTCCATCAGACTGGCAAGCAAAGAATAGACTTATTGCAAATAATAAAAGTAAAAGGTGTTTCATATTTTTAGAATTAACTGAAGCGTTGTCACTATAAATCATCAAATTTTTGATGCATCCATTTTATTGTAATTAAATGATAAACGTTTCAGAGTGTATTTAAATTATTTAAATAACGACCGTAAAGATGCAAATTAGTAAGGATCAGATGTAGTCAGGTAGGACTTTTTTGAACCTTTTAATGATATCCTCTAATTTAGCGTAAGCTGCACCTCCAGAAGCATTCTTATGGCCTCCTCCTCGGAAATGATCTCTCGCAAGTGCCTGTACCGAGATGTCTCCCTTAGAACGGAAGGACATCTTCACAATAGTTGGTTGTTCTCTTATAAATGCTGCCACCTTAATTCCATCCATCATCAAGATAAAATTAACAATGCCTTCTGTATCTCCTCTTTGGATTTCATAGTCGAGGTAATCTTGCTTAGTCAGCGCTATGATACCAGTCTTAAGTTCTGGTATAACTTCCATTCTGTTCACCAATGCATGGCCGAGTAGCTTCAGTTGTTTTTCTGTAAGTGTATTAAATATCCGATCCTGAAGGGTGTAATCATCGACGCCTCTTTTCTTAAGATCTGCTGCCACACCGTAAGTATCTGGATTAGTACTGTACTTAAATGATCCAGTATCTGTAATCAGTCCTGTAAATAATGCTTCCCCGATCTGGGCATCTATCTTATCACCCTCCCCTAAGTCATGGATAAATCGATGTATCATCTCGCATGTAGAACTGGCTCCGGTATCAGAAAAAGTATAGTCTACAAATGGCTCTGGATCTAAATGGTGATCTATCAAGATCTTCTTACCACGAGCTTCATCTATCGCAGGACCTATCTTATCGACTCTATCTAATGCATTAAAGTCGAGGCAAAAAATAATATCAGCGTTCTTAAATGCTTCACGTGTTGCATCTGGTTGTAAATCAAACACGAGACAATCATCCACTCCTGGTAAGAAGTGAAAATTAGACGGATACTCACTCGGTAGTACCACCTTAATATTATGATTAAATTTCTCCAAGAAGAACCTTAGCCCTAAACTAGAACCTAAAGCATCACCATCTGGATTTCTATGTGTAATGATGACTACATTCTTAGGAAATGCAATCATATCATTAATCTCTTTTAATTCTGTTTCTGTTAATTTCACGTGGCGCAAAAGTGATGAAAAAATATGGTTTGTTCAATACCTACAGTCGCATATTGTGGTCATATAGCTGATAAGATGGCAGATAGGCCTTATTCCACCATGCTGAGAGCTAATCGCTTGTACAATTGACCATCAGAAACGACCGCTCCATTGGTTATCATCTGATAGATTTCTAATTCTCTTTGTTGGCTATAGCTCTTCGTTGTCGTCCATATTTCTATGTCGAGATCTTTATCAGTCTGAAAATCGTTCTTCTTTCTGCCGAATAATTCTGTGAGTTTAATCTCTGGATTATTCGTCTTAGCGCAGATCATAACCGCTTGTGATGGCTGATAGTGAAAACTTGTAATCATAGAATTCGACACATGGTCTAAGTAATGAGT
>ENA-ORXT01003372-ORXT01003372.1-marine-metagenome-genome-assembly--contig:-NODE-3372-length-17716-cov-28.342820_pt1 | contig 17716 bp, 16 predicted proteins | sample MGYA00237868_ERZ511482 | MGnify/ENA metagenome assembly ERZ511482 | reverse complement strand
CTTTAATATATTACCTAACCGATCACACTAAAGTTACAGAAAATTATGCTTTTGCTAATTTTAGATGACGAATTATCCTTCACATATAGCCTTCAGCTTTGCCAGTGCCCGAGGCCACATCTCTCCGAAGTAATCCTCTAACTCTTCGTACACTGCAGTTTCTATCATGACCTCTGTAGCTCCATCCTTAGAAGAGAAAGTGTACTTCTCGTAGAACTCTTCCAACCCTTCCACCTTCTCACCTTCTAAGTGTTCGACGCCATCTTCTAATATTCCGATGGGTTGTATGTGTATTAGTACATTAGGGGTATTCTCTTCTATGCGGCTGATCATGCCATTAAGTGAGCCGTTCTTATCGGGAGAAATGTATGTGATGGTTTTGCCCTTTTCCCAGCTTCCTTTATATGAGAAGTTAGGACTGAATACAGAAATCCATTCTATAAATGAGGCTTCATCGATCATAGTCGAATACACCTTTTCGACTGGTGCATTAATATCCATTCTGAATTGTAAGATCTTCATACAAGAGTTTCTAAATCATTTATAAAATAACTCTAAAATGGAATTGCCTTATTATTAGTTCAGAGGATTCTTAGTTCTTTATCCTTCATCCGTTTTACGACGATTGATTTCATCTCGGATTTTGGCTGCTCTTTCGTAGTCTTCATTTTCGAGTACGTCTTCGAGCATTTGGTTGAGGGCTTTGATAGAATATTGTTCGAACGAGTCCGACTTAGGTTCCTCAGATATGATAGACTTGGTACCACCTTTCTCTCCTTCTTCGTTTTCTAATACAACTCCAGCTTGCTCCATTATAAAATCGAAGGTGTACAATGGACTCTTAAATCTAACAGACATAGCTATAGCATCTGATGTCCGAGAATCTATCACGAATTCTTGTCCATCTCTCTCACAGACAAGCTGAGCATAGAATATACCATCGAGAAGATTATTGATCACGACTTCCTTAAGATTCACATCAAAAGTGTCTAAAGTATTCTTAAATAGATCATGCGTTAATGGACGATTAGGTGTCATTCTCTCCATAGCCACAGCGATAGCTTGCGCTTCAAATCCACCAATTACTATAGGCAATCTCCTATTCCCTTCTAATTCACCTAAGACTACAGCGTAGTTATGTGATTGTGTTACACTATGAGATAATGCAACGATCTCCAATCCAATTTTCTTCATCCTTTAAAGATATATATAAGATAAGTATATCAGCATATATTGCTAATAACAAATAGCTATGATGCTTTAAATTTTTTGAGTGATTCTGTGAGCCTTGGCACAACATCGAATAGATCGCCGACGATTCCATAATCTGCTGCCTTAAAGAATGGCGCTTCTGGGTCTTTATTAATTACCACGATTGTATCAGATCTATTGACACCCGCTAAGTGTTGTATGGCTCCTGATATTCCTATCGCAATATATAGATTAGGCTGGATCGCAATACCTGTCTGTCCTACGTGCTCATGATGAGGTCGCCACCCTGTATCAGCTACAGGACGAGAACATGCTGTTGTAGCACCTAATACTTCCGCAAGATCATCTATGATACCCCAGTTTTCAGGGCCTTTCATACCTCGACCGGCAGATACCACGAGTTCTGCTTCTGGCAATGGTACAGTTCCTTCTACTGTATTAACTTCTATGAGAGTCGTGTTAGACGAAACACCTGATACATCCATCGTATCAGCCGTAACAGTAGGGCCTATCTCTTCTACGCCGACAGAATTTCTACTAATTGTCAATACTTTCTTATCTGAATCGATCGTGTAATGGGCATGTGCCTTACCAGAGAATACTGCTCTCTTAACCACAAAACCATTACTGACATCTGCCATAGCACTTACCGCTGTGACGATACCAGCTTGCAGCTTAGCGGCGATTCTGCCTCCTATTGCCTTGCCAGTAGAGTTATCAGCACAGATGACAACGGTTGCTCCTTCTTGATCACAAGCCTGAGCGATCACCTTAGTTAACCACTGTGTATCATGCATAGCATCAGATGAAAAACTGATCACTTTCTCTGCGCCATATTTTCCTAAGTTTCCTGCTACAGCTGCAGAACCATTGGTAACTGCTATACAGGTATCACCCATGGCTTTCGCTAACTTAGAACCATAGTTGACAGCTTCTAAGGCTACTTTTTTATAATCATCTTTTACTGCTTCCGCAAATACTAATATTGCCATTGTGTATAATTCTTTTCTATTTTACAAATAAATTCTAATCTCTGATTATAAGTACATTACAGAGATTATATAACCTTAGCTTCTTCGTTAAGCAATTTCACTAACTCATCCATATTTTCTGGATCTATCAGTTTCACACCTGACTTAGCATCCGGCAACTCATAAGCCGTAATCTTAGCTTGTTCTTTTGCTTCCTGAGGCTCTACTACATTTAATGGCTTTCTCTTGGCCATCATGATGCCTCTCATATTCGGAATACGCTGCTCTGCTAATCCCTTAGAAGCTGTTACTACAACTGGCAACGATGAGGAAACGACCTCTACACCACCTTCTATATCACACTTAGCCGTGATCTTTCCATCCGCCACCTCTATGTGACTGGCAAATGAGCACAACGGCATATCCATCATCTCAGCAAGCATTCCGCCTACCAAGGCACCACTATAATCTATCGTTTCTTTTCCTGTGAATATGATATCGTATGACTTGTCTTTAGCGTAAGCAGATATTTGCTGAGCTACATAAGCTGCTGATAATGGCTCAGCATTGACTCTGACAGCCTCATCGGCACCTATTGCAAGCGCTTTTCTAATAATCACATCATTAGCAGGAGGTCCTACATTGATAACTGTGACAGTGCCGCCTACTTTCTCTTTTAGCTCTAAAGCCCTAACCAAAGCATACCACTCATCATAAGGGTTCATAATATATTGTACACCTTCTGAGTTGAACTTGGTATTATTATCAGTAAAAGAAATCTTGGAAGTTGTTTCAGGGGTTTTACTTACACAAACAAGTAAATTCATTAATTCTTAATTTTGACTGCAAATATAGACTAAAAGATAACAGATATTACATCATTATTGTTTGATATCTTTAGATAATATTCCAATAAATTCAGTAGATTTTGATCACAACTTATTGATTATTGGCATTTCATCCCGTTTCATAATAAAAGCAAAAAAGTGAGCACAGATAGATTAAATCAGTTACTTGACTTATTAGAGAAAGATCCAAAGGACTCATTTCTGATTTTCGCCATTGCCAAGGAGTATGAATCTATACCTCAACTAGACAATGCCTTGCAATATTATCTCCAACTCAAAAGAAATGACCCTGATTATATCGGTTTGTATTACCACTTAGGTAAGCTGTATGAAGGCATCGGTCATAATAACTCAGCTATAGAACATTACAAGAAAGGTATAGAAATCGGAAAGCGAATATCAGATTTTCATGCTGTATCTGAGCTGCAATCTGCTTTGATGAATTTGGAGATTACTTTGGGGAATTAGAAGTACCTATGATATTATACAGTAAACAATAGATCACTCAAAATGAAAAGTGTAATTGCCATCTGTAATTATACTGGTGGGTTATCAACCAGTAGTATTTTCCCAAGACTGCAACTGCACTATATCAGTAGTATAGTACAATACGGTTATTTCCTATGATAAGATTATCGGGGAGGTTATCACAATGTCTATAACTTCTGAAATAAAAAAAATGCTATCAATCGTGCCAATAATGAGGGAGGCAACAATACAATCTTATACTATTTAAGATTAAGAATGTCCCGTATATTTTGCCCACATACTCCAATTTCTTCGTTAAAAATACCTACTTCTATTGTAGGCAGGCAGGCTCTCGGTAGCTAAGGCTTTCATTCAGCCCAACCCACTATCGTGGTTCAGTTTTTTCGAGTTTTATTATACTCGATTCGTCTGCAACGAAATCAATCGCTCATGCCTTGAACTTGAAAAAATAATTTCAAAATCTAATGGGACATCTTCAACCTTAAATAGTATTAATAGCTGATGGTACGTATCTTTTAGCAACTCCTTCTTGGTTTCTTATTTCACTGCAAGTTATGCGTAATTCAGAAGTCTCCCGAGAAACAGAGATGCTGTTATAATTACAGGAACTGGTGTGAGAAACGTAGTACCTAATTACAAATTTACAAATACATCACATCTCACAGATTGTCGATTTTAAAAACTCGTCATGATTTCAATAAATCACGCCGTAGCTGCTTTGAATATTAATCTCTGACCCTGCAATCCTCGCAGGGCTGAGCGTATTGTATCCCACTGGGATTGAAACTGCTTACTGCTAAACACCCCTATAGTCCATACAAACCCTCTATCACTCTAACTGCAGGTACTGTTAACCATACATTCTGTAAAACGTCCTTGACAATTCAAACCTAACATATTGCCATACTATTATAATTGCAATTAGATATCTATAAATAATTATAAACCATCAATATCTAATACTATCATTTTCTAAGCCTTCCATATCAAAAGTCTTTACTTCAGTACAGCAAATAAGTAGAACTACAGAATCAAAATCGAGCTTCAATTATTACCAATCTTAATTACACTTTTTGACTCTACTAATTCTGAAAAGTCATTTTATAAGGCTCATATTATAAAAAATCGGAATACATAAAATTTCCCCTAAATAGGGGATTTAAGTGAATACAATTAGGTAATATCTTAGTATTTCCGAATTCTAATTTTTCAAAATGGATTGAAAACAGCATTTAGATAGAAATCGCAAACTAAAATTAACGAAATATCAAATCAATTTCTTAATCAAAATTTGAGAAATTAATACAATCAATAATTCTAATAATTGAAATCATATTATAAACAACTTCATCATGAAAAGAATAAATATTTTACTCTTTATTTTACTATCAACCGGATTACAATCTTTATTTGCCCAATTTCCAGAAGGTTTTGAGACTACTGTGCCACCCACTGGTTGGGCGTCATTTATCGGGACTAATGGTCTTGGAACAACTCATGATTGGACTACAATTACTACTGCCAATTCTGGCAATCAAGCAGCACGTATCAGATGGGAAGATGTGACAGGTGGTATGGCAGAAGATTGGTTAGTTACGCCTCAGTTTACACCTACTTCTACAACAGAGGGACTATCATTTTTTCAGCGACAAGGTTTTCCTAATGATTTTGGTAGCGTATATACAGTAAGAGTTTCTACCGCTTCACAAAATATACACGCAGATTTTGTAATTGTAGATACACAAGTTGAAACAGATTTCGGGACGGCATATACAGAAAAAATAATTGATTTATCAGCATATGCAGGTACACCTATCTACGTAGCTTTTGTATTGGAAAATGATAATGGAGACAGTTGGTATATCGATGATGTTTCTCAAGTAGATGTTTCGGGTACGAGTTATTGTACGTCTGTACCATCATTTGTTGATGGTACTGGTTTAGGCGATGTTACAGTAGGAACTACTACTTATACAAGTAGTGGAACTGTTGCATATCAAGATTATACCGGAGGGATAAAAGAAATACTTAATCCAAATATGATTACTGATGTGTTGATAACATTTGAGACCGGAATTTCTTATAATGCTAATATATGGATTGACTTCAATGATGATTTTAATTTTGATCAATCTGAGCTTGTTTTCTCAGGCATAGCCCCTTCTAGTAATCCTAATACTTTCGATGCATCATTTACAATACCTTTTAATTCGGCAAAAGGCGTACATCGAATGAGAATAGGAACAAATGACGCTACCTTTTATTCTACTCCAGATCCATGTTTTAATGGTCCCTATGGTGTTACGCTTGATTTTAATGTAGATATAAGTTGTGAAAATACATCTCAATTTCCTTTTAGTTCTATTACTGCACCTTCATTTAGCGGTATAAGTACTACTATTAGTACTTGTATTTATGCTGGAGAGTTTGCTTTGATTGATGGTATACAAAATGGACAAACTTATAGATATACGAGTCAGCTCAATGGGGTCCCGGATTATATAACTGTACGTGATGCAGGCTCTAATGCAATCTTAGCCCAAGGGGTTTCACCAGTTTCTGTAACTGCGGCCAGCACGACTGATATGGAAATTCATTTTAATTTGAATGATGGCAATTGTGGCACGGACTCAAATTGCCATACAACTACCGTCGGATGTACATCCTGTCCTTGTCAACTCACTGCAAATGATGTATGTAGTTTTTCTACGGGGATATTTGTGGGTCAAGGATCTTGTAGCAACCCTACCAACTTTGAAATAACAACTTGTACTAATAGCTCTGGTGAACTACCAGCACCTACTTGTGGTAATTATAGTGGTGAAGATGTATGGTTTTCTATGATTGTTCCAGCATCAGGAAGTCTTGCTATAGAAACATCAGCAGACGCTACTGGACTTGATTTTGATACAGCCATAGAATTATATAGTGGGACATGTGGCGGACTAACTTTTATTGAATGCGATGATGACGATGGACCAGGTACTTTCTCTAAATTAGATCTAAGTGGTCTCGTTAGTGGTTCTACGGTATATCTAAGGATTTGGGAATTTGCCGGAAATGGCTATGGTACTTGTAATGTATGTGCTTGGGATCCTGATCCCTGCCCAGATGATTATTCGGCTGGTGGTATGGCAAACTCCCGACCAGCAGCATCAGGCTTCCTCGATAATAATCTTTATTATGAGACGGATGGTTCTATTATCTCCACTCAAGAAATCGGTAGTGTAATGCCTGTAATATTCGTAGATTATAATTCTGGTACCGATATAACTTTGAATAGTGGTTTTGAAGTCCATCAAGGTGCAGTGTTCCATGCTTTCATAGATGGTTGTTTTACTAGTGGGGCTATAAGTAGTGGTGGTGGTAGTGGTAGTTATAAGAGTGGTTCTGATCAATCTAAAAACTTAAACACTGATGTCGAAGCCAACCGATCAGAAAAAGCTGCTCATGAAAGAGCTAAGCGTGATAATGAACGTACTGTGAGAACAAGATAATTATAGCATACAACTGCATAACACAAAATTCTAATCTCATATAAAAATTATTCTTATTTAGGAAATATCTGAATTGTAGGCCCGCTGATTTTGGCGGGCCTTTTCTATGTAATTCAGTTCATGTGTAGCGAGTAAGCTCGACTCATAAATTTTAAAAGAATGAGAGTATGATCATGATGAATACTTTAAATCTCATACACACCCTCAAAAACTCTAACCGCAGGTCCTGTTAACCACACTTGAGAATACTGTCCATCCTCATGGGCAAATCTAACCGACAATTCACCACCTAATGTACTGATATCTATAGGTTTATCATATGATTTCTTAAGCGTAGCATAAGCGATGGAACTTGCCACTACACCTGTACCACAAGAATAAGTTTCGGCTTCGACACCTCGCTCATATGTACGAACAATGATACCCTCATCATCTACTTCTACGAAGTTGACATTGATACCCTCAGACTTATAGGTATCTGAATATCTGATCTTATGAGCCTCTTCTACTACATCTAATTCTGATACCTTATCTACGAATCTGACGTAATGCGGAGAACCAGTATCTAAGATATAGTCTGATAATTCTTGCTTGACTTTGTTTACATCTGATAACTGAACAGAAATCGTATCTCCCTGAACCTTAGCATGATGTATCCCATCGACTGCATAGAAGGTGCAATTATCCTGTATGTAAGAAAGGCTATGAGTAAAATGCACTATGCATCGACTTCCATTTCCACACATGGAACTCAATCTACCATCAGAATTATAATAGGTCATATAGAAATCTGAGTCAGCACTTTGATCCAAGATAATGAGACCATCTGCAGCGATACCATATCGGCGATGGCACATCTTGGCTACGACTTCTTGTGTTAAGGCATCTTTGATTGCAGGATTTCTGATACCATCGATTAAGATGAAATCATTACCTGTCCCATGATATTTTGTAAAAGGAATAAGCATTAATCGATATTCTTAGCGTTATATATCTGACAAACTTAAGTGATAAATCATGGATTATGGCTTAGAAGCATGGAATAATAATCTAAACATTTGATAATCATTTAAGTATATATGATATATTTTAATCAATTAAGCTGAAAAATTACAAATTTGGTAATATCTTTATGACATGACTGGCTCTCTGAAGACATTCGTTATCTCAGCCCTCACTTGTGGCAGCCTCTTGTTAGCTTATCACCTTGCATTCTATAGTCCACAGATTATAGAACTGGAAGATGACTTTGCTAAGCTGGTAGCTCGTACCGATATTAATAGTTACACAGATGACTACGAAAATGTGGGATCAGGGACAGCTCCGAGTGATTTTATAATTCCTGCCAGCAAAGCCCGACATGCCGTAGTGGGTGTCCAAGCGATCAAAATAAAAGGGAACAGTTGGAAGACAGAAAAATACTCTAAGACGAATGGCTCTGGCGTCATCCTTTCTTCTAATGGGTATATCGTTACAAATTATCACGTCATCGAAGAAGCAGATAACATAGAAGTTAGATTAGATAATAAGCGAGAATACTCATGTAAAGTTATCGGCTTTGATCGATCTACAGATCTGGCTCTTCTCAAAATCGATGCAGAACAATTACATTATCTGGAACTGAGCAACTCTGATTCTCTTAATGTCGGAGAGTGGGTATTAGCGATAGGTAATCCATTTAAATTGAGTTCTTCTGTCACTGCTGGAATCGTAAGTGCTAAGGGACGTGAGATTAATATATTTGACAATCAAGGCGTGGAATCATTCATACAGACCGATGCTGCTATCAATCCTGGGAACAGTGGTGGAGCACTTATCAATACTAACGGAAAGCTTGTAGGTATCAATACTGCTATCCTCACATACAATGGAAAATATGAAGGATTCTCATTTGCCATACCGAGTACAATTGTCAAAAAAGTAGTCAATGACCTTCGGGAATATGGCACCGTACAGCGTGCTTGGATGGGATTAGGTATACAAGATATAGACAGTGAGAAATCTCAGAAAATGAAACTGGATTTTGTCTCAGGAGTAGCAGTGGAACTCATAGAAAAAGATGGCGCAGCCAAGGAAGCAGATATTAGAACTGGAGATGTCATCATATCTCTCGGTGGACGTCCGACTAAATCAAAACCTGATTTCTTAGAAATCATCAGTCAGTATAGTCCCGGCGCAGAAGTAGATGTTATCATCATAAGAAAAGGAAAACGCCTGGTCAAAAATGTAATCCTCAGAAATCAACTCAACACCACAGACCTAATAGGTGTCAGAAAAGATAAGATTTTAACTGACTTAGGATTTGAGCTACGAGATCTGGCCTCTAAAGAAAAGTCCAGACTAAGTACTGAAGGTGTGATGGTTGTCAGTATCATGAAAGACAGCAAAATAGACGGTATCAATATGGATCCTGGATTTATCATCACATCTATCAACGATAAAGGTATTGAATCAGTAACCGAACTGATTTCCGCAATAGAAGCAAAAGATGGTCTGGTAGTCCTTAAGGGATTCTACGAGAACTTCCCTGGAGAATATCCTTATGAGTTTTATAAGTAGACACAGATTCTGTCATTTCTTTTTCCTAAACATATTCTTAATTCTCTCCATAGACAATAAGGGAATAATACCCTCATAAAAATGTTACCAATGTGTGACTGAGACAATATAAGGGTAAATATTTTGACCGATCTATCCCCTTAACAGGATGTACCACACATTTCACTTCTGTGTAAGACAGTCAATGCCTCCCTATTAAGTTGTTAAAACCTCTTATTCGCTTTATCTTTCATATGATACTAAATAGAATTATACGCTTACTATTATGCAAGTGTTTTGATGTTTATTTAATAATCTATATATTGTTATTTAATGACATTAACACCACTACAAATTAAATTAGGCACTTATTATATCGTCTTTACGTTTGTAGAGTATTTATCTAATTATTATTAAAGAATTAAAAATCGCTACACCACAAATAGGTCAAGGTATATATAGTGTTGCCGACATGGCAGCTATATTCCGTCTGCCCAAACATAGGGTCAGGTATCTTTTCAATGACTTAATACGTGATAAGTTTGAAAAAGCTGCCTCTCAAAAGTTTTACTTTGGAGAGGATAGAAAATTTGTAGATTTCAAAGCTCTAATACATTTGTACTTTTTCTTTGAATTAAAAAAAAGAGGGTTTAGCTATTCTAAAATACTTGAATCTTACAAAGAATTAGTCGAAATTTTAGGAACTCCATATCCATTTATAAAAGCAATTATAGGAAGTGAGGGCAATAATATTACAGCCAGGATTGATGAAACAATAATCACAGGGAAGAGGCAAATCTATATAAGAGAGATTATTGAGCCTCTAATACAAAAGATAGAATTTACAGATAATGAAATAAGTAAATTTTACCCATTAGGTAAGAAAAATAGTGTAGTAGTAAATCCAACTGTACAATTTGGTTCTCCTATAATAAATGGGACTCGAATAAATACTGCTGTTATATCAGAATTGCACGAATCAGGAGAAAGCATTGAAATGATCGCTAAAATGTATGATATTTCATTCAAGCAAGTTAAAGACGCAATTGAATTTTCAATTGCTGCTTAATGTAATGGTAGAATATTTGTTTGATGAAAACCTTTCGCATTTCTATGCTAATTCTATAAATGAATTAGAAAAATCAAGGGGAAAATACATTGTTAGATCAACAAAAGATGTATTAAGACCAAGTGCCTCAGATAAAGAAATTTTAAAATATGCTTTATCTCAGAAACATACTTGCATAATAGTTGCACAAGATAAAGACTTCAAAAAAAGGAAATTATTTGATTTAATAATAAAGTCAAATAATGTAGGTTTGATTCTTATAAACTTTCCTAAAGGTCATAAATTTTGGGATCAAATAAGGATGATATACAAGCATTGGGTTGGTATAAGAGACCTGATAAACATAAATAAACCTCCCTTTGCGTTTATAGTAAAATACAGAAAAATAGAAAAGCTGTAACCCTAACTTGTTCTCAACTTATATATAATTGAACAATTTTTAAGGAATATTGCATAGCATGGATTCTATATGTTAAAGAGTTTATATACCCCCTTCCTTATCTTAACTCATAGACACATAACTATCACCCTTAATGATATTTCTGGAGATGACCATTCTGTGTATCTCTGAAGTGCCTTCATAGATCTGAGTGATCTTTGCATCTCGCATGAGTCTTTCTACGTGATACTCTTTTACATAACCATATCCGCCGTGTACCTGTACGGCTTCGACTGTTGTATGCATCGCTAATTCTGAAGCATATAACTTAGCCATAGCTGCCGCTTGAGCAAATGGCTTTCCGTTATCCTTAAGCCATGCTGCTCTGTATACTAATAACTTAGCCGCTTCTATGCCCATCGCCATATCTGCTAATTTGAATGCTATAGCTTGGTGGTTATTAATCGGCTTTCCGAATGCTTTTCTTTCATGAGAGTACAGCAGAGCTAAGTCATAAGCACCACTTGCGATACCTAATGCCTGTGCTGCGATACCTATACGTCCACCATCTAATGTCTGCATCGCATACTTAAATCCAAAACCCTCAGGTCCTAATCTGTTGGATTTAGGAACCTTAACATCTTGGAACATGACAGAGCATGTATCGGAAGATCGGATTCCTAACTTATCTTCTTTAACCCCCGTAGTGATACCTTCTGATGTGGAATCTACAAGGAAAGCGTTAATACCTTTATGCTTTAGTTCTGGATTAGTTTGTGCTATGACAACATATACGCCTGCCATCTTTCCGTTAGTAATCCAATTTTTTGTTCCATTAAGGACATAATGATCTCCCTTATCTTCTGCTGTGGTTCTCTGACTGGTCGCATCACTTCCAGCTTCTGGCTCTGAAAGACAGAATGCTCCGATCAGCTCACCAGTTGTTAGTTTAGGTAAGTATTTTTGCTTTATTTCTTCTTCTCCATATTTCTCTACCCCCCACAGTGCCAAAGAGTTATGAGCAGACATTATAACGGATGTGGAAGCGTCTATCTTAGATAATTCTTCTATGGCTATGGCGTAAGAAATTGTATCCATACCCGATCCACCATACTTATCAGATGTCATCAATCCCATGAAGCCCAGCTCTCCCATCTGCTTTATATATTCTGTGGGGTGCTGCATTTTGATATCTCTTTCTATCACGCCTTCCTTCAATACATTCTGAGCAAAATCTCTTGCTGCACTCTGTATCATTAACTGCTCTTCATTAAGTGTAAATTCCATCTGTATTGTTTAATTAAAATATTGTTCTTAAAAATGATTTACTTCATTTTTGCATTGTCAATCTCGACCATTTCCTTAAATTGTTTCATCCACTTATGTGCTTGTTTCTTAAACATTCCAGGAAACAACTTAGACATCACCTTCATCATCATGGAATTGATCTCTGTATATTCGACGACTGCATTCCATCTAGTTGTACTTTCCGATAATTCTTGGAATGTATTTTTCATTGTATTACTTCCTTCTTTATAATCGTATCTTCCTGCGTAGAGTTTTGGGTAATCCTTTTCTAATACCGTCTCTACCATCACCATGTCTCGCTTTCCTATTTTGTAGACTAACTCAGTTGTAGACCCCAATGCTTTAGGTTCTCCATTTAATTGCTTATAACTCACAAATCCATCTTGCCATCTGCTTAGATTCTCCATCGAGTCAAAATTCTCAATCACCTGATCTCGAGAAGCGTGTATATCTACATGACAAACAAATTTCACAGTATTGGATTATTTCTAATTTGAGATAAACTGTCTTGTTAATAATATAGATTCCATTTCTTGCTGGATCTTCAGAGCATTCGTTCTTGCCGCTGCAGCAAAATCTTCGCTATCATCTGCGTATATGATAGACCTGGAGGAATTCACAATAAGACCCACCTTATCATTGATACCAAAATCACATACAGCTTGCATATTTCCTCCCTGAGATCCTACGCCAGGTACTAATAGGAAATGTTCTGGAATTATCTTCCTGATATCGGCAAAGTAATCAGCTTGCGTGGCTCCGACGACAAACATTGTGTTGTCAGGATTACCATAGCTGGCTGCCTTACGGATGACTTCTTGGTAGAGCGGCAGTGACCCATCTACTGATAGATGCTGGAAGTCTTCGCTTCCTGTATTAGAAGTAAGCCCAAGTATAATGACCCATTTATTATCGTATTGTAGAAAAGGCTCTACCGAATCTGATCCCATGTATGGTGCAATAGTTAATGCATCTACATTATAATATTCATAAAAGCTTTTCGCATACATATCAGAAGTATTTCCGATGTCACCTCGCTTAGCATCAGCAATGATTAGAATGTCTTCTGGAATATAATTAACTGTCTTATGGAAAGACTCCATGCCCTGTGGTCCAAGGGCCTCGTAGAAAGCGGTATTAGGCTTGTAGGCAATAACAAGATCCTTAGTCGCATCTATAATTGCTTTGTTAAATTCGAAGATGGGATCTTCCTCAGTTAGCAAGTGCTTAGGAATCTTATTGATATCTGAATCTAAACCGACACAGAAAAAGGATTTTTTTGTAATTATCTGATCAAAAAGAAATGTTCTATCCATATTAATCGATTACACTAAACCATTGATTGCTTCTACAGCTATAATTTCGGGAAATTTTGACTTGATGGTTTGCTCTACTCCTGCTCTCATAGTCATAGCTGACATAGAACAATTTTCACAATTACCTAACCACTTAATCTTTACCGTCAGATCATCCGTGACGTCTACGACAGATATATTGCCTCCATCCACTGCCAGATGGGGTCTAATCTCATCGAGCACTTCGTTAATCTTAAGGATATAGGAGGATTTTTCTTCAGATGACATAGCGTAAATATATTAAAAAAATAAGTCAAATAGATATGATTCTGAATGGAGGCTAAGTCGTGATACCTACAGTCTGCGTAGGCGGTAGCACCTCATTTCTCACATGGACCTGTTGTACTGTTTTCTTAGCTAACTCTATATAATACTCATGTGCCATATGATCGGTGTCCAGTACTATAGGCTTCCCAGCATCTCCTGCTTTTCTAATATCTGTTACCAAAGGTAGTTGTCCTAACAATACAGCATTAGCTTTCTTAGCCAATTGCTTACCACCACCTTCTCCAAATATGGGGTATTTCTTATCAGGAGCATCATCTGGGATAAACCATGACATATTCTCCACTACACCGAGTATAGGAACTTTTATATTATCTAATCGGAACATATTCATTGCCTTGATCGCATCTGAGACTGCTACTTCTTGCGGCGTAGTTACGAGTATAGCACCTGTCAGCGGTACAGTCTGGACGAGAGTCAGTTGAATATCGCCTGTCCCAGGAGGAAGATCGATGATAAGATAGTCTAATTCTGGCCAAATGACCTCATTGATAAATTGCTTAATGATACCTCCTAATCGGGGCCCTCTTAACACCACGGCTTGTTCTCTCTCTACCACATTACCGATAGACATGGTGGAGATGCCATATTTCTCTATAGGAATAATTCTATGTCTACCATAGAGCTGCTTAATGACAGGCTTCTCCTCTAATATATCTAGCATCGTCGGGATGGAAGGTCCATATAGGTCTGCATCTATCAGACCCACCTTAGCACCTAACTCCTTAAGTGCTAATGCAAGGTTAGTAGAGACTGTAGATTTTCCGACGCCTCCTTTTCCTGAGGCAACTGCTATTATATTCTTCACTTGGCTGAGGGGTCGCTTGGCTTGCTTAGAATTAGTGAAGTGGATATCTATAACTGCTTCGGGATAAGCATCTGTAATAACTTTATTGATTTCTTCGTGTAATTGGAATTTGGCTACATCTTTTGTGCCTGTGACATCCATAGAAAATGATACGCTTTTGTCTTTTATAACTAAATTCTCTATTAACCTCATAGAGACAATATCATTACCTGAATTGGGGTCAGTAATAGTCCGTAGCAAATTGACAATCTGATTGTTATCTATCATTAGATGTATTAACGTTAAGCCTACAATCTAGTTCTAATTAAAATCCGAAGATAAGTCATCGACGACTAAATAAATATGAAATTAGAAACTAAGATATATTACTTTTGTTATGCATTCCCTAAAGTGATATATGAAGGTCTATTATAATCTCGATGAGCTCCCCCATCTAACTAACACTGTCATTACGATAGGGTCCTTCGATGGTGTGCATACAGGCCATCAGAAGATTATCCAGAGACTGACTAATATATCTCAGGAGCATGGAATATCCAATGTTGTGATCACCTTCGACCCACATCCAAGATCTATTGTATACCCTAAGGATAAGAGTCTCAAATTGTTATCCTCACTACAAGAGAAGATAGATTTATTTGAAAATTATGGTATTGATTATCTCGTGATTGTGCCATTTACAATAGAGTTCTCGCAGATTTCAGCGCAGGAGTATATTGAGAAATTTCTGGTAGAAAAATTTAACCCCCGTTACATCGTTATCGGCTATGATCATAGATTCGGTCTTAATCGGACTGGTAATCTGCAATTGCTGGCTAATAATGAAGAGAAGTATGGTTATGAGATCATAGAGATCGACAAGCAAGAGATAGAAAGTATTACAATCAGTTCGACTCAGATACGGGAATCTATACTCGCTGGTGATCTTGCTACAGCTAACAGTTTACTCCATCATCCATTCCAGTTATCAGGCACTGTAATAAAAGGTAGAAAATTAGGAACTGAAATCGGATTTCCTACTGCTAATCTTAAAATAGAACATCCTCAGAAAATCATACCCAAGGACGGCATCTATACCTGTCAGGTTATCGTTAGAGAAAAACGATATAACGGTATGTTATACATTGGTGATATTCCAACCATAGGAACTGACAATCCTAAATCGATAGAAGTAAATATCTTTGATTTTGAAGAAGACATCTATGACGAACGGATAAGTATACATGTATTAGAGTACCTGAGAGGTGATCAAAAATTTAACAGCTTAAATGAGCTGAAAGTCCAATTAGGAAAAGATAGAGACGCTACATTAGCTCTCTTTGGCAAACAAGTGCAACCCGAAAAAGCAAAAACAACTATTGCCATACTTAACTACAATACACAATCCTACTTAGAAAGCTTCCTACCTGGACTAAGTTATTCGAGTCAGCATCATACGGATGTCCTATTAATCGATAATGCGAGTCAGGATGCTTCTGTTTCTTATGTAAAAGAATGGTTTCCTGAGGTGAAGGTATTGCAACTCTCGGAGAATTATGGATTTGCAGAAGGATATAACAAAGGTCTATCACGTGTAGAGACAGAATACATAGCATTAGTTAATTCTGATGTAAATGTGACGGAAAATTGGTTGGACCCTTTAGTAGCATATTTGGATAATCATCCTGAAGTCGCTGCTGTCATGCCTAAGATCTTATCATTTAATGATCCTGATTCTTATGAGTACGCTGGTGCTGCAGGAGGTTACATGGATTACTTAGCGTATCCATTTTGTCGAGGTCGGATATTCGATAATGTCGAAAAAGATGAAGGACAATATGATGACACATCTGATATATTCTGGGTGAGTGGTGCCGCTTGTGTTATTAGAAAAGATATATTTTTTGATTTAGGAGGTTTTGATGGAGATTATTTTGCTCACCAAGAAGAGATAGATCTATGTTGGCGGATACACCGATCAGGTTATGACATAAAGGTTGTTCCCCATTCCGTTGTCCATCATGTCGGCGGCGGATCATTAGACTACTCGAGTTCACGTAAGGTATTTCTAAACTTTAGAAATAGTCTATATACCATATTTAAAAATGAGCCTTTCCTTAATTTACTATGGAAACTACCAATAAGGTATGCATTAGATTTAGTGGCCTCATTTAAGTATTTGATTTCTGGTAATTTTAGATTTAGCTTAGCAGTTTTTAAGGCGCAGTTAGCATTCATAGTCAATATTTCTAAGCTGATCACCAAGAGAAAAAAATACAACGAGAAAGTCCAAACAGCTGCAAAGTCTAATAAAGCTAAAAAAGGATATTTATACCAAAAATCAATTGTATTACAATACTATCTATTTGGGAACAAAAGATTCTCTGATCTAACTTAAAAGACGTTAGCCATTATAATAAATTGAGAGAATGATTCGTCATTCTATTCTTACGGATTCATTATTACACTTACAATTATCTATAGATGAAACAACTAAGATGGACGATACTGCATGAAGATGAGGATGTCATCGCAATCGACAAGCCAGCTATGCTTCTAAGTATACCTGATAGATATGATAGTAGCATCTCTAATCTTAAGTCCACATTAGAGTACAAGAGAGGAGAAATATTTGTCTTGCATAGAATGGACAAAGAAACAAGCGGAGTGATACTGTATGCTAAAAATAAGTCATCATATCAGAACCTATCAGATCAGATGGAGTCTGAAAAAGTAGATAAAATATACCAAGCGATTACACATAATACACCCGCAGAAGAAATCGGGCAAATAGACTTACCGATTGCCGCTTCCAAGAATATTAAAAAAGGAATGACGATCAATCCAGATGGTAAAACGGCTGCCACCAAGTACAGAATCCTGTCCAGATATGATAATTACACACATGTAGAAATCAAACTCATCACTGATAGAATACACCAAATCAGAGTCCATATGAGTGCTATCAGATGCCCGCT
>ENA-ORXT01003370-ORXT01003370.1-marine-metagenome-genome-assembly--contig:-NODE-3370-length-17727-cov-21.568839_pt1 | contig 17727 bp, 17 predicted proteins | sample MGYA00237868_ERZ511482 | MGnify/ENA metagenome assembly ERZ511482 | reverse complement strand
TGAAAGGCATAACAAATCCGCCCAAGTGCGACGATGCAGCCATCGTACTGTCACAACAATCGTGCAATTCCCGATTTGAAAACAACGATCTCAGCTTGAAAATCGCGTGACACACACCCAGTTTTGGCCATCTTGACCAGTACAGCCGAGTTCCTCGGCTGAATATCTCATCTTGTTAGTCCTATGGAAAAACGGCTTTGGTTTCGGAGCATGTACATCAATCGACCCCAAATTTTGTAGAAGTATCAGAGGGTGGCCCTCAGGTCCTCAGAAGAAAAAGCGGAGCACGCAGCGCAGCACAACCCACCCGTTGATGCCCACTTCCGCATTCGTATCGATCAGGGGCATCCGATCCGCCCGATTCTCGACAGCACCCGGTTTATGACTGACCAAATCGGGAGGAATGCACGGACAGGGAGGCTATGTTTTCAGCCTCTTGAGCGAGATTTCGTGATGCCGCACGGATAAGGAGCAAGGACGGTGACAGCTGACCAAAGGAAGAGATTTCACGGTGAACAAGTATCTGAGAAGCGTCAGCAATATCAACTTACTGGCAGCGGCCTCCGATTAATGTGCACAGGTGGACGCCCACCGGCGTCGGCGGCATGCTGCCCTGGCTGTAGGCGCCGGCTGCCACCGCCCCCGCACGCGCCCCGTCTGAGCGCAGTGCCGCCTCCGTCCCCTGCCCCCCCTCCCCCCCCACCCGCCCACGCTCGGGCCCTTCTGGTGGTGGGCCGGCGCGGTTGGCCCGTGCGGGCTGTGGGGTCGGCAACGGGGAGGTGGATGTAGGCGCGGTGGCGGATACGGTTGCGATCGCAGCGCCGCCGCCGGCAGCGGCGGGTGCAGCCGTGGCGCTGACGCCGCTTGCCACGGCGGGTGCGGCGCACGCGACCACGTCGGCGGTTGGAGCACGCCCGTCGCCGGCGGCGTCAGCCGCCGCGCTGAAGTGCAGTGCGGCGCTCGTCGCTGCCGGCGCGACGCTCGTCACCGCCGACGCAAAGCAACTGTAGTTGCGGAGCAGCTGTTCCCCCAACCTCCCCCCCACCCCCCCCCGCCCCCCCCCCACATAGCGCTCCCCGGCGGCGCCGTTGCTTTTCTGGAGCGAATAGTCCGCTTCGGCCACCGGTGCAGTGGCACACACACGCTGCCCCACGACGGCGACCGCGGGAGGCACGACAGCGACGGCGGGGGAAGGGTGGGGGGGTAGGTGTGCGATGGCGCTTGAGCCACTCAGAGAGGCTTTCGAGGGCATTTCTGGATTTAATTTGGGAGTGCCCATGCACAGGCGCTCATTGGCTACTGACGAAGCGCGCGACTCGATGGACTGCCGGATCTCGTGATATCGAATCTCAAAAGTCGCGCAAGAGATCGCACTTCTGGATGAGCGAACTTTTAAGTAGCCTCCCAATGTCAGGGGATCGCTGCAACAAAACGCTTACGCTTCTTCTCGACATACTCTTTACGGACGTCTACCTTCGGCCAGTGGGATTGGAGCGCTGCGCAGAATAGTGCACTCGAATGCACGAGGTATGTGAACATGGGACAAATGCGAGAAACGGTGCTGTGACCTCGTGCGGCTCGCCCAGTGTGCCGGAAGGCCTGAAAACGATGCGTCTGAGCCGTATCTTTTCGACATAGGTGTGCCGTTGAAGGGCTTCCTACAGAAGAATGCGTACCATTTCTTGCAGTAAAAAGGTTTGGGGGGTCTCTATCCCTTGTGTGAAGACTGCTTGTCATTTGCGGTCGTAGCGGCGGAGTTCTGGTCTCTCCAAAAAAAGTGCGGTTCTCAGAGGACGAATAGAGTGAGACAGACTTTAGTGTTTTCATTGAACGCGTCCACGCGCCGAATCGCCTGCGTTTTTGGACGTGTGGGTCTATCAATGCAGCCAATCGCCCGGGGAGCGCGACGAAGCTGGGTAGGAACACGAGCTCCTGACACGAGGGGTGGAAGCGCCGCAGAAATCAGTGCGGATCCTGCTGCGCCCGCCCCCCGGATTGCACGCTCAGACTGACATCCCTAACCGTGGTGCCGTACTGTCACCTCGGTATTTGTAGTGTGTAACATTTGTGACGGCCCAGTTAGCGCGGTCGGACACGAGGTGCCGCCGGCACCTCCTGACACTGTCCGGGCTGGAACGAGGGAGGCCGAAGCGCGTACGCGTGCACTGAGGCCGGTAGGCGGCCGCCCTCAAGATTTGGCCCCAGCCGGCGGCGCCGGACCGCGAGCCGGGAGGTTGTCGATTGTCTTTGCTTTCCCTGAGTAAACCACCGCTGTGGGGACGAGAACTTCTACAGACTCTCCTCCTTCCCGGTGACACGGTCGTTCACAGGCCGAGGGATATCTGACCACTGGCACGAGCCTGTACTCCCACAATCAGAGGCCGGGAATGCAGCGACTCGAGCTTGACGTGGGTTTTGGAGTAGCGCGGTGGAGTCGCGGCGGTTCGGGTTCCACAACGGTGACATCCCCCGTGTCATGGTGCTGCAAAGAGAGGCTGGAACGCTGCTCAATGGACAGATCATGTCTCAGTTCTGACAGAGGCTCTCGAACGCTACCAACCCACACGAGACGCAGTGAACAGGCGCGCGACGCATGAAGCGGCGTCCGACTCCCAGACATTCGTCGCTTCAGGCAGCAGCCCGAATAGAACGTCAATCTGTTCGTCTTCTGTTGCCGAACAAACGCCCATCACACGCGAATCTGTCGCGGACCTATTCGGTGCTGTACGCGGAAGTTTGGGACTTTCGGTAGAACCGTTCAGCACACGTGATCGAGAACGGGATCGGCTGCTCTTGATCATGACCATTGGAAGAAAAGGCTTTCAAGTTCCCTGGCCTTGACGACAGGGTGCTCTCATGGTGCAGGGATGCCGATATATACTTAAATCACCAGACTTGCTCTCCGTTTCAGAGGCGGCAGTCTGCATTCGTGTCCTCCGGGATCTAGGGGCGTGTCAGCGTTGAAAGGGTCGCAATGACCCTAAAAGTGAAAGAAGTTACGTGGCTAAGAAGGACTGTCCTGCCACAAGGGTCACAGGGCCCGGACGGCGCCTGTCCCCCTGCCCTCCCCCACCACCCCGAGTTGCGCGCGGCGACCGCGCGCGGCGTCTTCCGGGATTCGAAACGCCCACGATGACCAGCGGGTGATCGTGCCTGCGCGCCGACTTCTGTTGCGGCGGCGCGTTGGCGGTTGCTGACGCCATCTACCGGTACGGTTCGAGGCGCCCCGTTGCGCGGCGGTCGACCTCATCCGCCCGCTCGTGCGCCGTGCCGGCCGCCCCACCCGCCGTGCGTAGGTGCGCTGCGCGGCGGGTTGACGGCCGCGCCCGTGGGCGTTGCGACACGCCGGCGGGCCACCGCCGCTGCGGTGGCGGCGGCGGCACCCGTTTCCCCGCCCCACGCCCCCCCCGCCCCGGCAACGTGGTTGTACGCGCCTCCGTACGTGCTCGCGGCCATGGAGCCGGCCGGCGTGCCCGTTGTCGATGCGTCGCCGAGCGCGCCACCGCCCTGAAGGCCAGGGTATTGCACGCACGTGCCTGGAATTCCAGTCGCAGTCCGATGTGGACAGTCCGTAGTTGCTTTCAATACATGTGCACTGTTCAAGTTCTAGTTTGACGGTCTGGGGCCAGGCCATTGCGTCATGCCCGGAGCCCCCTGTAGCCCAACGACTAACCAGTGTCTTTAATCGACAAAGAAGTACGCATAAATACAGGGCTAAGGAAAACTGACAAACGAAACAGAGCACTGCACTTCTATGAATAGCAAGAGAAACTGCAACAACAACTCCCGGTGGCCGGTCTACAGCACCTGCTTCGGATGTGAGATAGCGAATGGTCTGGGTTCGATCCCCGTCGCGAGCGCTCTCTCTTGTGGCAGGGGTGATGGCGGTGCCGTCGCGTCGGTCATCATGGCAGCGCCACTTACGGCTCGACCAGTGATGGGGGCGGGGGCGGCGCGCCGGACAACGGTGTCGCTCCTGCCTGGGGGGGCGGTTTCGCACCTGGCGGTGATGGCGGTCACAAGGGCGGCCCGCCAGGCAATGTCGGCGCACCCTCCGGGGCTGGCCCCGCAGCGGGCGCGCATAGGGCGACTGTTCTCCATTAAAGGCCGGCAAAGACCTGCTTTTGGTCCCATTCGTTCCCTCCGTGGCTTCGAGCCTGCGGATTTTTGGCAGCGGCGAAGCGTCTTCCGCCGTACCCACCATCGTGCCACAGGCAGTGGTGAGGGAGGCTTTGACTGAGATTGAGAAGGGTATGCCGCACAGACACTAGGCTGCACTTTGAGACTGGTGCGTTGCACACTCGGGCGATGAGGTGGGCATCGTCAGTGCGGTCGCTGACGTTCAGACGCTGCTGTTGTGTTTGATGTATGAGGGTGGCGGTGAGGGTGCTGGTGCTGTGCACACTGCGTAAGTCCAGCCTCTGCAGATTTTCGGTCCACAGTCCGTCCCGCTATTCAGAATGTCTATCTTCACCTCTTGCTTCTCGCACACCCGTGTCAAGCAATGGTCTGCGTATGGGTGATCACAGTCTGTTTTCTGGTGTATTGGGGGGGGCAGTACCACCGTGTTTGCGGTAGTGGCAATAATATGGCGCCGGCCACGTTTTCTGACGTGGCACCACCACAACTGCTCGGAGCCCAGTGTCAGTGACACTTACTAGCGTCATGAGGTTGGTAGCTGTGGCGCCTCTCGTCGGTAACCGGCGCCACCTGCGAAGCTGGTGGAAACCACAGGAAGCGCTGCTATCACCACGTCTCTCCCGCCATGGACGCCATTTTGGTAGTACAAGAAAGAGGTGGGTGTGGGTTTCTGCACTTAGTTGGCCACCCAGAACGGACCCGTGATGATGCGATCGGCACCCGCCGGGGTCGTGTTTCGTCAATCTTGTCACGGACATGCGCACCCTTGCCCGAACCATCTTACTGGCCTCTACGGTCACTTCTTCTTGCCTCTTCTGATAGAGGAAGTCAGTACGACCACGATTGGTGCGACACGCGGGAACGCAACGCCCATGGCAGAGGGGTTGTCACGCTTTTTCTGTTTATTGACAGACGACCCTTGTTTTTGACCCAGGGGGACGTGTCAAGCAGGCTACTGTGCGAGAATCCGGTGGTGCGTGACAAGAATTTCCGGCTTGTCACGAGCCTGGCGTTAGTGAGCACAGCGCGGGTGTCCCCGCGACGGTGTCGGTCGTGCGACTGTGTGTGCACGCCCATTGTTTTTCTGGGGCAATGGGTGTTTCCCCTGACTCGACGCATTCCTGCTTCGTTTCCACTCGGGGCCGACTCACAACTAACAGGGAATCGTCACTGGCAGATGCGGCTCTCTCTCGCTGGTGGAACCGGTGGGAAGGGCCGCGCGCCATGGGCGGGCACGCGCCGTCAGCAACGGCCGGCAGCGTGTTGCGCGTGGCTGCTGTTGTGCCCCCGTTGTTTAGTACAGGCGGCGTCGGCCGAAGCGTGGCGCCGTATCCAAAGGTCGATGACTTTACTATTGACGCCGGTTCATTGAGACAGATAAACGGGTCGACGTTGCGCGTCGTGGCGCCAGGCAGCGCCACCCACGCACCGTTCATCACTCATCACCATCGTCCGACTCGCCATCTGGGGCTTGAGTGCTGTCTGTCTCTGGCGGATTCACCTTCGGCGGCGACGACTGCGGCGACTTTGGTGCCGGCGGCGCCTCTTCCGCCTGCTCCTGCGGCTCCTCCGACATCTCCCCATCCGGCTTCTCGGGCGGTGACGGCGTCGTCGTTACAATGCAAGAGGCACCCATTGTGCTTGCCAACCAAGTTACGAGCCACTGGTCGCCTCAGGTGGTAGCGTCTAGAATTGCGCGGGGCTCTTTGGTGGCACAGGAAGCGCGGGATAGCACCGCCCGTGCTGTGAAGAAACGCCGCCCAGTTGGCCGGCGGTCGCTTGAAGACAGGCGATGCGAACGTGGGATGGCCCCCCGCCACAAGAGGTGTCAGCGGGGAAGAGTCGGTAAGCGAGCGAGACGGACGCGGGAAGGGGTGAGGGCCTACGTCTGGGAACGGTTAAAGCCCACAGCGGGTGGCAAGGTTGGCAGTCAAGGAGAGGGAACAGACGAAAATGCTCATCAGGAGCTTGTTTTGCACCCACACGCACTGAGAGAGCCTTGGGCTTGTGGACTGCTTCCGCGTCCCAGACGTCCCTGCATCACCGGTCTGGGGATAACGCCCACTCGGCGACACCATTCTATGCCGGCGCCTCGGCGACACCATTCTGTGCAGGCGCCTCGGCGACACCATTCTGTGCCGGCGCCACCATTCTGTGCCTGTGCTAAGGCAACGAGGTCGACAGGCCCCGACTGTTGTGCCACCAAGAGAGAGTGTCCTTGCGCGAGGGCGCACTAGAGGGCTACGCGCTCCAATGGTGTCCCCGGCAGGCGTGTCATTGGTCCGATCCGCCGGGAGGTCAGCAGAGAGCCATCGATCTACACGTCCCTTTTTACATGCGGGTGGGCTACCACCGCCCTCATCGTCTGGTTAGGACTATTTTCCATCGACGGCCCATTTACGATGGCAGTGCGATGTGTGGAGTTCGATGGACCTAGATGGGAACTTCGATGGACACCTCGTCGATGGGGTTGGCCCATCGCAAAAACACCGAATCTGGACGCCGCAGATTTGGTGCTGATCTGGAAGGGCGTGTCCTGGATGCACCCCTCATCGATGCGCTGTACCGGTCGTGGGCGGGTGCTGCTGCGGGTTCGCTGGCCTGCTGCGGGGCCGTTTGCTGCCCTGTTTTGGGCGGGCGCGGCGGGGGCGCGGGTGCCGGTGGCCGCGGCGGCGGGGCCGGGTACGGGGCGTTGCGCTTCGCTGCGGATGCACCCCGTCCGCTGCCCGCCGACCATCGGTCACCGAGCAAGCAGCGCAAAGACCACAGAAGAGGTACACGACAACGGGTTCACAAGAACAAAGACATGCAGTACGCGCCGTCATCACAGCTGCGCACACATCAATCATCAAGCGTGTCACACAAGCGAGCACGCACAAGCACACAACAAAGAAGCGACAATGCCAAAACAAGGCACAGCTCCACCGAAAGGCGCAATCACCCATACAAGAAAACAGCAACGTGAGCGAAAGTCGACGGGCAGCGGAGCCGTGCGGTGGTGCGCGGACTCAGTCGCCGCAACCGTCACGATGACGGCAATGACTCAAGTCGTCATGCCGTCCGACAGGGCGCCGCCCGCCCCCTCCTCCTCGGCGGACTCGTCCCCCCCAGCGAGCAGAGCAGCGCTGCCCGTGGACCCACCTGCTGCAGTCCCGCCCGGCGCATGCACGCCATCCGCCCCCCCCGCCGCCACCCCGCCCGCCTCCTCACGCGCCCCACGCGCGGCAGAGCCGACTGTAGCTGGTCGCACTCGAACCGTGCGCGTGCGGATGGAGTTGATTGGCACTGGCGGGTGCTCAAAGTCGCACCGCGTCGGTGAGTTGACGTCGTTGACAACAAAACCGCGCCACGGCGCGGTAGTCGTGGGCATCAGCGGATGCACGGTTAGGATCTCCCAGCGCCAGCGGTCGTACCAGCCGTTGTCCTTACCACGGCGCTGGCGCCGGACACCCGCGGCAATCTGCTCAAGCTCGGCACGCACAAACATCACAACGAGGGCGATGTGCCCCGTCGTGGTTTGGATATTCTCCTTGTTGCCGAGACCGTCAGGCACTTGAATGCGGTCAGCAACGCCGAGGTGGATAAACAACTCCTTCACGGCCGCCAGAGTCGCTTCATGACCGTCGTCCGAGCAAACAAACCGCGGGCGCACGGGAGCGTTGCGCTGCTCCTCGGTGACCTCGTCGGGGTCCGTCGGCATCTTGTTCATGTTCTCGAGCCAGCCGGCCGCCGTGTGCTTCTTCATGGACTTGTGATGGGCACCCACCGCCCGGAACCAGGCTGGGACGACACGCCGCTTGATTGCCTCCAAGACGTGAGAGAGGGACTGGGTCATGGGCTGGTAGGCGCGCACCGTCGGATCGTCCTTCTTCTTCTTGTCTCCGCCGTCGTTCTTCGCGCCGCCGTCCCCACCAGCTCCGTTGTCGGAGCTTGAGATGACACCCGAACTCGAGCTCGAGACGGAGCCCGAGTCGGTGCCGGCGCCCGCGCGGGCCGCCGTGCTCTTGTTCTTGGGCTTGCCACTGCGCTTGCCCTTGCCCTTCCCTTTCCCCTTCCCCTTCTTCTCCTTCGGGGTCCGGCGCTTGGTGGGCGGCGCGATGGCGGACGTCAGGAAGTCGTAGGCCTCGGGGGGGTCCAAGTTAAGCTCGTCCATAGTCTCCTCCATGAGCATATCCCAGTCGGCATCCCCGTCGGGCAGGACGTCATTAGTGATGGTCGCGCCCCCGAGATGGCCAAAGTAGCGGTACTTGGCACGCTTGCGGATAACTAGCATCTGGAGCATGCCGCGCTGCAGCACCGTCAACTCCTTGCCGGCCATTGCCTTGTGCTCCTCGTAATCTGAGTACTCCTCATCCGTGTCGACAAAGCCCTGCACCCTACGCCGCGCCACTGGCGCCGGCACCGTTGCGGGCGCCGCATTGTTCATCTTACCGATGAGCACGCCCAGGCTCTCCATCGCCCGGCCTTGCGTGTTGACCTTGTCCCCGATACTCTTAACGGCCTCAGCCAGGTTGGTCACCATTGATGTCACGCCGTTGAGGACACGCTCAAGCCCACCGGCTGTCGCGTGCGCGTTGGCAGCGCTCACGGTGCCAACCAACACGACGCCGTCGCTACCGGCTGCGGGCTCCTCGCGCGTGCTGCCTGCCGCGCGGTTTCGCGCCGAGATAACCGCCTCCACAGCGCCAGCATTGGCGCCGCCGGCAGATCCGCCAGCCGAGCCGCCAGCTGGGCGTCCCGCAGCAGGTCCAGAGCGGCGACGTCGAATGCGCGCAGCGCGTGCCGCGCCGGCAGGCGGGGAGGTCGTACTCGGAGCAGAAGCCGATGGGGTGGCTGCAGGCGCAGCGGCAGCCGGTGGGGTAGCCGGGCCCGCAGTCGCAGCCAACGGGGTGGTCCGGCGTCGGGCCGAAGCGGTGGTCGTGGCAGGACCCGCAGCCGACGGCGCCGAGGGAGGAGCCTGGACAGGCGCGATCCCTGACGAGATCCGAGGACGAGGCGGGCCTGTGCGGCGCCCTGCCCGCACCAGTGCCGGTGGAGTCGCCGGGTGCCGCACAGCGGCCGGGGTCGTTGGTGACATCGAAGGTGCCGAAAGCGAGCCGGAGCCGGCACGCGGAGAGGTTGTCGGTGGAGTGGTTGACGAGGGCATGAGCCCGAGGGCAGGCGCCTCTCCAGTCCAGATGGTGCCCGCCTGGGGTGCGGTCGCCACCGTCCCTGCGCTCATCCCAACCACCCAACTCTCGCCTGAGGCAGCGATAGTTGACGCTGCGACCACCGCTGCCGGGCGCTCCCACGCCACAAACGCCGCTGCCGTCGACGTGGACGGCGGCGCCAGCACGCGGTGGTGGTTGGTGGCCGGCTGGAAAACCGCCGTCGGCGACGCCATCGTCGGGGCGCCCGACAACTCTCCCGTGCCAAGTACCGCCGGCGCGACCGGGCCGACAACCGCAGCCGGCGACGTCATCGCCGCGGCGCCCGCCGACCGAGCGTCTGTCGGGTTGCCACCCCCCGCTCCCCCGGCCATCGGCACTGTCACAGCCGGGGCTGCCGCCGACAGAGGGCCTGCCGGGTTGCCGCCCCCCGCCCCCCCGGCCGTCGGCACTGTCATGGTCGGCAAGAACGATGAAGAGCCTGGGCTGTACCCAGCCGCCGTGGGTGCCGGATTGTACTGGGGCGCCATCAGCGCCGGCACCATCGAGTGGGCGCCCGAGCTCACGCCTGGCATCGCGCCACCGAGCAAGCCGGTCGCATGCTGCTGCGTGGATGTCCCAAAAAGGTTCGTTGGCGGCATCGCCCCAGGAAGGCTCGGAAAAGCGGCGGGAGAGCCCGGAAACGGGGTGCCGTAACCTTGCATCCCGGGCATCATGCTGGGCATGCCACGCACGTCGGGGAAGCCCATGCCCATGGGCGGCAACATCCCGGCCGCCGCCGCCATCGACGGGGAAAACGGAAAGCACGTCGTCTCGAACAGCGGCGGCGGCGGCGGCTCGGAAAACTCCACCATTGGAAGAGTCTCAGACCCATCGAGTGAGCCGACGGCGCTACCAAACGACGCCCGTGCGGCAACAGGGGCGGTGGGAGGCGGCGGAGGCGTAACACGGTCGTCCGCGGGAGCTGCTGCGGCGTGGGAAGCAGACGTGCCACCTGCTGCAGCGCGCATCTCATCCTTGGCGCGTCGGTCTTGCTCTGTCGGAGCAATTGACGTTGCCGCCGCTCGGGCAGCCTTTGCCGCCGTCGCCGCGCGACCGCCCGCCCCGTTGGCCAGCGTGCGTTTGCCGCCTCGGCCGCCTCTGCCGCCTCGGCCTGACATGGCACCGCCAGAACAGGGGGAGGGGGTGGGCAGGCAGGATGATGGTGGCGGAATACCGCGTGAAGGGTTGGGGGGGAGGTCGAGTCACAGTGGGGCGGGTGGAGCGATGAGCCGAGCAACCGTTCTCAGACGGCTGCTCCTTATCAAGGGTGCGCGCATCGCTCTCAAGGCCGTATAGTGGCAGGGATGAAAGCGGCGAGCCTCACAATGGGTGGATAAGTCAAAACGGACCGGTGGACTCCTCGCTGCAAGGAACGTACAGTGAGATAAAACGCGCCGCGCCAGGACCAGTCCGTCAAAAAATGGCGCCAAACCCAACCAACTTGCGGGCTCTCAAGCAGAGCCTGGACGGCGAGCATCACTCAGCGGGATAGCATCATGACAAGCGTTGGAGCACCCCAGTCAGCAAGCTACGTCAAGAGGCACCACGGGTATTTCCGAGATGGTCAACGGGGAGGTCTCGGGTGCACCCACACCATCGCCCAACCAAAATCACGTCAAAGGCGAGCTGCGAGATCGCCAAGCGTCACACAGGCCTAACCGAGAGCAAACGCGCAAGTGACTGGGCGCTCCGCGCCCTGTTCTCACAGACTCTCCAAGCGTGCAAGTTGAACCTCGGAGGATACAAGCGTCGGCGGTGCAGGCCAGCGTGCAGCTCAGTTGCTCAGCGGTCAGGTGTTGGTACGGCGGTCATCGCTTGACGGGGTGAGACGTAGCCGGCGGACACGACGCTGGCCCGGGGTGATGAGCTCGCGTCGTGACGAGCTGCGCTGGCTTGGAACGCGCGCCCGCAAGGCAAGAAGTCACACTCGACGGGTCCGGTCAAGTCCTAGCATTGACCGGGTGTCCTGCCAATTGTCCAGACGTCCGCTTGACATGGCCCCCCTCAGTCCCAATGGTCCGTCAGGCAAGGCTACCGAATGCTGCAAGGAACCAGTGTAAACGCAGTTAGAGCTGACTGACAGGGGCTACCCTGACCGAGCCGTTATGCACTGTCTGCAGGATTGTGGTGGTCCTGAGTCTAATTTCGAATCTTGCTGCAGTCACTACTCATCGCTTGTGTCACCTGCCCCCGGCCTCTGTCCGTCTCCCTTCGCTGCGAAAGTCTCCTGGCTCATGCGGGAGCAGTCCTGCCGTTAACAGTGACTGCGGTCTGGTGCGCTCGTGAGCTGGGTTGCTGTACTCGAGCTGCTCAAGCTTCATGTGCTGAGACGAGTTACCAGTGTGGTTGACGTTGGACGCTGAAACGAACAACTTTCACATGCCATCTCCACCTCCCCCCACCCTGCTGTCGACATGCACGGTCGTGACCTGTGACGTCCTGTGTCACTTTGGCCGCCCCGCGAGGCACCGTGCGGCGGCCTGTCGCGACGCGCCTGTCGTGACAACACCGCTCGTAGAGCTCCCCCTTTGGGGGTTTCGCTCCGCTCTGGGCGGTCCAGTTCTGAGCGCGGCCGCTACGGCCACCACGACTGCCCACCTCGCGATCATTGTGTCACAAGATGTGTAAGTGGTTGACTGTCGATGAGCTTGCCTCTTGCGTGGCTTGCCCTGTGTGCGGGTGCATGCCGCTTGTCACACTCTTGGTGCCTCTGTCCTCAGGGTGACACTCTGTGTGCGCGCTCTCGAAGGATTACTGCGTGTGGGCGACTCAGGAGTTTACTGGCGGTGACTGCCGACTTGGTCAGCCTCTTTCGTGGCCTTAGCGGTGTCCATGTGCGTCGAATCTCACCGTCTGCCGCCATGCCCGCTGTCTTGTCTGCTTTCGAGTCCGCCAATTTTCCTACCGCCGTGTCTGCCGCCGTGTCTGCCGCCGTTTCTGTCTTCGTGTCTGTTGCCTCACCGGCCGCGCTCCCATTTACCCTGTCCGCACGCCCACGTTCGCGGTGGCGGGGCCATTTTCTACTTCGTCTGTGCCCAGGCTGCTGCCCCACCGCAGGTGGCAGTATATCTGGTCTGCCACCCTCCTTTCTCCGCCGCGAGAGCACCACCCCATGGTACCACCGAGTCACACGTCGTTGTTTCCGCGCCTTTTGGTCGCCGGCGTGCTCCCTCCTCCCTGTCGCCCGCCGGGCGGCGGGCGGGGGTCATCCCCGGCATTCAAGCCTCCCCTCGCCCCGAGTGCTCGGGCTCCCCCCCTCCTTGTCGCCGGCGGACACATTTTCCCCGGTCGCCCGCCTGACGGCGGGCGGCCGCCATCCCCCGCTTCCTGCCCGCCTCCCCTGCGGCTTGTCGCTCCGGCCCAGCTGCCGCACGGCGGTCGCCACCATCGCATGCGACAATGTCCGATGCCCCGCTGCGAGCGAGCGGTGGCAGAGGCAACGAAGAGCCGCCCCGCCCCGCCGTCCGCAGCGCCCTCGACTGCCCCACCTGCTTCACCCGGTGCGCCACGCGTAGCGGTCTCACTTGGCACCGGTTGAATCACTTACGCGCGTCTCATGCTGCAGGACACGCGGGGCGGGGCAGGGCAGCAGGGAGGCCGCAAGCAACTGTGCCCTCTGGCACTGGTGGGGCGAGTGCCGCAGGACCGGCGAGTGCTGGCGCTGCTGGTCCTCCTCGGTCGGAGGTTGAGGGTGGACCGGGCGACTCAAGTTGGCCGGCACGCAACGAGGCCATCCACCCCGGCGCGGCGCTGCCGTCGGCCCCCGATGGCACCAGCCTGATGGACGGCGTCGACGACGAGGGGAGGCCAAGCCCGAGTACCGGCGAGGACGCCGGTCTGGTGGGGGGCGACGGGGACGATGTGGGCGGCCACGGTGCCGTCGGCCAGGATGCCGGGGGTGTCCCCGCAGTCCCTGGTGCTGCCGCCCGTGCCGCGATCGACCCGTCCAAGGACATTGATGGGGCGGTCCTGGTGTACATCCAATCCCTAATGGCCGTGTCGCGCCACACCCTCAACGATGCCGGCTCCGGTCCCGGTCACAAACGACGACGACTCGCGGCGGGAGGAGCCACCGCGTGTACCGCGCCCGAGTACACGTACACAACCGTGGCCACGGCTGTACAAGCCCTGTACGAGGACGAGGGGGACTGGCAGCGCACCGCCCCGCTCACCACGCGGCGGAAGGGCTGGCGAGCTGGTTCCTTTGATTCCTTCCGACTGCGCGCTGTGCAGCGTTTTGCCTTGGACTGCGGCGGTGGAGGTCTCTCGCTCGAGGGTATTGAGAAGTTGTGGGACCTGCTCGACACATGGGACGGCACGAAGCCCGGGATGCCAATCGACGACGGGCATACCAACTCCCTGCGGGACTCGTTTAACTCGCTCAACGCCTTCAAGGACGGCATTCACGACGATGTGGACGACGCCGTGCTGGGGGCCGGGTGGCTTAAGTGCCCCCTGCTCGTCGACGGGCTCAAGCTCACCGTCTTTTTCCGCCCGGTTCTCCAAGTCATCCTCGATATGCTGAAGCGGGGAAAGGACGTGCGCCTCTGGAGCGGGGAGTCGGGCCCGGCGCCCCCATCCAATCTCCGGGAGTCTCCGTTAGACGGCGACGCCTTTCGGGAGAACGAGGCCGCTCTGATGGCCGAGAAGAAGGACGCCACGTGTTTTGTGCTCGGGCTGCACGTGTACAGTGACGCAAGCCAGCTGTCCTGGTCAGGCGGTAAGCAGTCCTTTCTTCACGATGGTTGTGTGGCAGTGTCATTGGCTTTTGGCACGCACGAGATCTTGTCCGTTGGTCGTTGCACGCGGCAGTGGTTTCTGTTGTTCATGAGCGCGCGTGCTGACAGCTACGTTTTGCACTACCCCTCTTTTCGCTCGCTGGCTCTCCTTTCCCGATTTCTCTGCTCTACTTTTCTTGGTGCCCAGCCCATAAGCTCTACCCACTGCGCGTCCGTGTTGTCAATGTGGTCACGGGGGACGCGGAATGGGAACCAATTGCGTACATCCCCATTGTGAGGAAGCAGAAGGAGCCATCGGCGGATGCTCGTGGCCGCGAGCGGCGCAGCGCCGTTCTCCAACGCGCCCTCTTTCTGGCCTTTCGCTCTACCATTGCCGCCAGTCACACGGGCGTCCTACATGAGCACGCAGGCAAAATCTACGTGGCCTTTCCCCGCCTCCTTCTCTATATGAGTGACCAACCAGAGGAGAAGGCAGTGCTTTGCTTGAAGGGGGGCAGCTGTCAACACCCGTGCTCAACGTGTCTCGTGCACGTCACAGAGGCCGGGGCCCCGCAGGCGCTGTCCGCCAAGGAGCGCGTCGCTGTGCAGACGGTGGAACGGCAGCTGGAGGGGGCGGCGCACAGGCGTTACCAACGGGAGACCGTGCGCCGCGCCGAGCTCGAGGCGATGGAGAGCGCTCATAACCGTGTCCCTGTGCTTGCCGGCATGGCCGGCATGACGACTGCACCCTTTCTCATGTACAAGACGATCGGTTTTGATGCCCTCCATGTATGTTGGCGCCCTCTGTGCCTCTCTTACGTTGCTTCCTTTTCCAACAGTCGCGCGGGGGAGTTCTCGAGCGGGGTCTCTTTGATGAGCCCATTTGTCTGACTTTGTTTCGTGTCAGGCTCAATGTCCTGCTGTCCGTTTCTGCTGTGCCATCGGTTTACACACGACAGGTATTGGACATGGGCGTCACACGGCTCCTTGTGCACCGCTTGGTGCGCGTCTTCCCTTTCATCTGCCAGGGTTACTACCCACTGTGTGAGACGATTGCGGCCACGTTGCGCGTCGCTAACAAGCGCATAGAGTTTATGGGGCGTCGCAGCAGAGCCAGCCGTGTCCCACCAGGGTACGTTTGGCGGCTCTGCTCCAGAGGGTACGCGTATGGTCGTGTTTCTGCCTTCCGCGTGTGACCTATCTTGTGGCTGTCTGACAATGATGATGTCGAGTGCTCCTGCTTCCTCGATGTGCTGGGCTGACCGCGTGCTCTCCCCGCTTGTCTGCATTACTCGCGCCCCGACCCACGGTTCACAGCTACATAGCCGCAGAAACAGATAAGCAAGCAACATTTACGGGGGCAGACCAGCGAGCTGGTGTCTTCGTGCTGGCGTACGCGGTGGCAGGCATTTTCGGTCGCGGCCGGCCTCGACCCGTCAGCGTCAAGGACGCCGCTAACGGTGCCGCTGCAGCGGGCGGCGGCGAGGTGGCACGTGGCTCAGTCCACGCCAGTCGCGCGGGAAAACGTGCCGGCAGCTCAAAACGCCGGCGCTCCGGCAAGGCCAAAGCCGAGGACGCGGACAAGCCCGGCGGCGGTGGAAAGGCCGGGGTGGTTTTTGGCGGAAACGACGACGACGATGACGAGGCGCTCCCGCCTGGCTTCCAGTTTGACTGGGACGCGTACCGCGCCGCCTTCGGCGAGACTCTCATTGAGGATGCCGTCACCATTATGTTTGCCGAGTACGCGGCCCTGTACGCCCGTATCGCCGGTTGGACTACATCCGCCGCCCCCTCGCCCATGTCTCTAGAGGAGGGCGAGGCCATCAAGCAGCAGGCATCCAACTTTGTACTCAACATCATGAGCCCCATCCTTGGCTACGTACACACCAGCAAGGTTCACAAGCTGTTGGCCCACACGATGGATTCCATTCGGTACCACGGGCACCTCAAACAAGGCAACACGAGCTCGAATGAGGCCGCCCACAAGGTTGACAAGAAGTTTTACCGCCGCACCAACATGGCCATCGAGACCTTTACCCAGCAGCTGGTGCGCCAAGCCCAAGGGGCACGTGAAGTTGGGCGTCGCAACGATGCCGCTGACGCCAACGCTCGGCCAGCATTCCCGCTGGTGCCGCCGCTTCCAGGCCGTTGCACCACTCGAGCCGCGACCGGTCTGGGCGGGGTCGCCGGCGCCGCGAGTGATGGCGTGACACCCTCAATGGGCGGCCAGACTGCCGGGGGCGGGGGTGACGTGGGGCCGCCGTCGGTATCGGTGGCGGCCAAACCGCGGAGGCGGTCGCCGGATTATCTGAAGCGGCAGAGCATTCGCACACTCTCTCAGCGACCTGGGCTGTCGGATCTCGGCGTGTTGTTTGACTTGCCGCCTGACCGCAACGTGCCTGTCTTGTCGACCGTGGAGTTTTCGGCCGTTTTCAACTGTGGCACAAGGAGCCGGCAGCTTCTGCGCGCGGCGCCTCAATTTCGTGACGCGAGGCCATGGTACGACTGTATCCTCTTCTCCGTTGCGCCGCCCGCCAACGACACCGGCACCGCTGACGGCGGTGTGTCAGACGGCACCGACGCGGGCGACCAAGGAGATGGCGGCGGCGGCGACATCGCCGGTTCGGGCATCAACGTCCCCCAGGAGGTGCTGTACGTGGGGGAGGTCCGTGCAATCATCCGCTGCAAGCAGGACGACTATGCAGTTGTTTGTCAGATGACGGCGGTGGATGCCGTTCCCGGATGCCCTTTTGCGAGCCGCGACTGCGACCGACTGAAGTGGGCTGTCTCTTCCAACGGGGGGCACGTGATTCGTGCGGTGCCGCTGAGCAGCGTGCGGCGTCTCCTTCATGTTGTCCCGGATTTCAAGGACTTGGCCACCAGAAAGGGTCTGGAGGTGGCCCCAGCGGGCTACCGAGCACCGCTGGCCGACCAGCAAGCCATGCACTACTTTGTCAATGAGTTTTATCCGTGGGCGTAACGTGCTGTGACGGGAGCTGTGTGTATGTCGTGATAGTCAGTGACCTTCAAGTGTTCTGTATCCTTGCCGTTTTCTTTCAAGACGGGCAGCTACGGCAGTATATCGCCGGGGAGAAGGGGGGGTGTTCAACGAGGCTGACGCGCAAAGCGGCGGCCTGGCGGAAACGACACTCTTGTAGCCCCAAGAGTAAAGTCAGCGAGCAGAACCGCACATGTGCCCTACTTATGTCGAGACTGGCCTCAGACGCGTCCTCCCCCTGCGGGTCGCGGCAGCTGCAGTGGCGGCGGCCGCGGCGGCCGCCGCCTCGGCCATGCCCGGCCTCATCAGCGACAGGGTCCCCGCCCCCCGGCCGGTGGAACGTCCTCCCCCCCTGGCTTCTCCCCCCCCGCCCCCCCGCCCCCCGTTCGACCCCGGGAAGCAGCGGCGGCGGCCGAATGCCAGCCCCCCCCCTCACCCCAGGCTTCAGCCCGCCTCGTCGTGGTCGCCGCCTCCGCCGCCGCCTCGTCGGCGCGCCGGCTGCGGACCACCCCGTACTTGGCCAGGCCGACCCAAATCTGCGCTTGACTGGTGCCGCCGTCCACGCCGGGGCCGCCCCGGCCGTCCGCGTCGGTAGCGGTAGCCCGTGTGAAGTGAGCGGTAGTTGGGTGGATGCGTTGCTTTACTCGAGAGCGGTCTGAGGCGCGAGGCCAGCTGGCTCTTA
>ENA-ORXT01003369-ORXT01003369.1-marine-metagenome-genome-assembly--contig:-NODE-3369-length-17728-cov-12.175231_pt1 | contig 17728 bp, 17 predicted proteins | sample MGYA00237868_ERZ511482 | MGnify/ENA metagenome assembly ERZ511482 | reverse complement strand
CCGCCGGCCGCCTTATCGGCGGCCGCCGTTGCGCCGGCCGCCGCGGCGCCGGCCGCCTTATCGGCGGCTGTCGTTGCGCCGGAGACCCCGTCGGCGGCCGCCACGTCGTCGGCCGGCCCATCGGTGCCGACCGACGTCATGGCCGCCGACGCTGCCACCCAATCTGCGGCCACCCCGTCGGCGGCCACCCCGTCGGTGGCCACCCCGTCGGCGGCCACCCCGCCGGCGGCCGCCGTCGAGCCTGCGATTCCGTTGGCGGCCGCCACGTCGGCGGCGACCTCGTCGGCGGCCGGCATGTCGATGTCGACCGAAGCGATGGCCGCCGACGGTACCACCTCGTCGGCCATCCCATGGGCGGCCGCCCGATTGGCGGCCGCCGCCGCGCCGGCCGCCTCGTCGGACTCAACGGAGTCAACGGACTCTGAGCCCGCGGAGGCCGCGAGCTCTGAGCTCAAGGGCGAGGGCACAAGGGCGGCCGCCGCAGACCCCGGGGCGGCCTCCTCGTCGTCCTGTGACGTGTCATCCTCTGGGGGGTCGTCGTCTGACGACGACGACCCGCGTCCTCGCCGCGTTTTCTCCGCGTCTGTTGCAGACGCGTGGCAGGATTCCGTGCAGACAGCTGCGGCCTCTGGCCGCCGCATGACGCGCTCACTAGAGCGTCCCCCCCCCCTGGTGCGGACCACCAGCACACCGCAGGCGCTCCCGCGCCGCATCATCCGCCGTCGACGTCGCCGTCGCTGAATCGACGTTGCCTCTGTGCTATGTGTGATAGGTTACCGTCTGCGTTTTCTTTAGCATGACGCTCGTGTTCTTGTATGTACTCTACTGTCATCTCCTTTTGCGTGCTATCAAGTGTGGTGGGTGTGTGCCTCTGTGCTATGTGTGATAGGTTGCCGTCTGCTTTTTACTTAGCATGACGCTCGTGTTCCTGTATGTACTCTACTGTCATCTCCTTTTCCGTGCCATCAAGTGTGGTGGGTGTGTGCTGCGAAGCACGCGGCCGCAAGTGCCTACCGAGTGGCTGCTGTACGCCACACACTCGTGCTTATCGTCCGAGTATACATAAAACACATGTGCCAAGACAACAAGATGTGTGAGGAAAAAAAAACCCGCAATGCGGGAGGAAAAAAAACCTTTACGCCACTCGTGCAACTACTCATCCGACGTACGGCTGCAGCAGCGCACCGCGCTGACCCCAGACATGCTCTATGAGGTCATCTTGAAGCATCTCATGCTCGTCCTCATCAAGCGCTTGGATACGCGCCGCCAGCGAGTGCAGCAGCGTTCCCTCAGCGTTGGTTGCCCCTTGCATACCTGGCAGCAGCTGCAATGCAGGCACGTCTCCGGCCAACGGCTGTAGCACGCCGTCAGCATCCACCTCCCCGTCATGGGCGGCCGCCCCGTCATTGGCGGCCGCCTCCCCGTCAAGGGCGGCCGCCCCTTCATGGGCGGCCGCCCCGTCATTCGGCTCTTGCTCCCCGCCGTTGACCTCGTTGTCGGCGTCGTCATGTTGGTCCGTCACGCCCGCCGCGCGTCGCTCGTGCGAGAGATACGTGTGCTTGTGCTCTTTAACGTTCATGTTGTGCAGGATGGCGACGGCCATGCCAGCGCGCCGCAACGCCGCGACGGTCTCGAATCGCGCCGGGCGCAGAATGACGTTGAAGCGACATGAGAGCACCGCATAGAGACGCTCGACGTCCTTCCTGAGCGCCTCTTGTAGTCGGTTGTAGGTCAGCTCCTTGCGCGTCGTGGGCCGAACGTGGGGGGTAGCAAAGAAGGGGAAACGAGGATAGATACCATCAGCAAGGTAGTAGAGCAATGTCCGCGTGCGACCGTTAAGGGTGAAGGGCTTGTCACGGGGCGGCCAAGCCCCCGAGACAATGTCATGGTACAAGGGCGACGACTTCAGTACGTTGAGGTCGTTCTGGCTGCCGGCGCAACCAATGTAGAAGTGGTAGATGTACGTGTCCTCGTCGCAGACCGTCTCGAGCACGACCGTCCGACGGCCCTTGCGGTTCTGGAACTGCCCCGCCAGGGCCGTCGGACAGGCGCGCCATTGCCAGTGCGAGCAGTCGATCGCCCCAATGCAGCCGGGCATCCCGCGCGCCGCGTTGCGTCGCAGCATCTCGTTCAGCTCAGAGTCGTTGGGTGGCCGCAGGTAGTCGGGGCCAAATCGGGCAATGATAAAGCGTACGAACTTGTGAACGGCCACAGCGATCGTGGAGCGACTCAAACGAACATACTCATCACCACGGTCATACGCCTCCCCATACCCGAGGACGCGGATTGCAGCAAACACCTTCTGCAGCGGGTACGCTTGCGGCCGCCCGGTCGCGTTCACCTGCTGCCTCCACCACGGGCGATCTCGCAGCGCCTCGTAAATCTGATGGAAGAGGGCAGTGCTCATACGGAAACGAGTGCGGAAATGGCGCTCCCCGTACACGGGCGGCCGCCCCGACCACCCAAAATAGTCCCGCATGATGGACATCGCCCCCAGGTCGAAATCGCGGGCTACATTGCGAGCACGACCAGGAAAAGAGCCTCCGCGGCCCCGCGGGCTCCGCATGCCTAAAACGCTGCGACGCAGCGCGCGCGCACGGCGGAGAGAAAGGGTCGCGCTTACCGCGAGCATCTCGCCCATGGCGAGGTCGTCCTCATCAGAGGACATGACGGAGTGGACGATAGCCCCGGCGAGGAGGATGGTCGTCACAGCGGCGCTCGGCGACGAGTGCACAACGATGACAGCGATGCAGGCATGGCGGCCGCGACGTGGTCGCCAGCAGTAGCGGGTGCCTCCTAAAAAGCTCCTGCGCCGGGCCGGGTGGAACGGCCGCCGCACCCGTGGCGACGCGGCCACCTCGCCCACCCCCGCAAAACGGACCCCTGGAGGGCACCCACCACCCCCTACCTGCGAAATCGGTGCCGCTAGAGGGGGGGGGCAGGCCGCAGCACCCGTGGCGACGCGGCCACCTCGCCCACCCCCCCAAAATGGACGCCTGGAGGGCACCCACCACCCCCTACCTGCGAAATCGGTGCCTCTAGAGGGGGGGGGGAGGCCGCAGCACCCGTGGCGACGCGGCCACCTCGCCCACCCCCCCAAAACGGACCCCTGGAGGGCACCCACCACCCCCTACCTGCGAAATCGGTGCCTCTAGAGGGGGGGGGGAGGCCGCCGCACCCGTGGCGACGCGGCCTCCTTGCCCACCCCCCCAGATCGGGCCTGTAGAGGCCCATCCCCAGCATCCACCTGCGAGAACATGACGCGAGGTACAGCGTGCCACGTCGTGCTGTCCTCGAGGGACGCCGCGCTCATGCGTTTTCGGGCTCCTGACTTCTGACCGCACGACAGGCGACCGGCCGCGTGTCGTTTCTCTGCCGCGGTTCTACATGAACCTTGACCGCATGAAAGTTGACCGAGCGTTTGGACATGTGACCGACCTTGACAGGTAGTGTCGCGCCCTCACATCCATATCTCCCCTCGCACGCAGTCGACTCCCTGCCCACCTGGCCGTACAGCCATTGCGCACAGTGTAACATACACGATCTGCGAGAAGGATGCGTCCGTCGCTGATCGTGATTCCACCGCGGTCCGAGATCCACCTTTCCTTTCGCCCCATTCTTGCACTGTGCGCTCCGCGTCCCCCAATTTCTGGGCCACCAGGCCACGTTCGGAGTGCGTGGCGCGGCGCCAGGTCCCCCACAACCCTCATTACGGTCTTTCTGCGCAGTGGTGGACGCTCCAGGACGCTGGAATCGACGGGTGTGGCAATGCCGGGTCATCCTCGTCAGCGGCGTGTGATCGTCACAGACCTTGTGCCGCCTGACAAAAAGCAAACGCGTCCGGACGCAACCGAACGAGTAAAATCGTCCTTCAGTCGTCCTCGGCAGCGTTCGCAGAACGAGCCCCAGACATTTGCTGATTTCGTGTGGGCACGAGGGGTCCCTGCCAGAAGCGATGGGAGGAGGGGGCTCTCTGTGGGAGCCCGAGGGAGCCTTTGACACGGCGCGTCCGGGCTCGGGCGACCGGGGTGGCTGCGCTGTGGCCGTGCACAGCTCTTCAATGCCTCGCCCAGGGACGTCTGCTGGGCCTTCGCAAATAATGTCGCGGCCCGCAACGTGGTGCGTTTTGTGTCGTACTGACAGTGGCTTCTTGAACCAATCACAACCCTCCGTGGCAGCTCGATGCGAATCGCCCCATGTCCTCATGACTCTTTTAGGGGCCTGAGCGTACTTGAGGATGCATTGCGACCCGCTCGGTTCAGTACTCACATGGAGGACGCCAAGAGGTGCATTAATCGCACCCTCTCACAGCGCGCCCCGTCTGTGCAAACCATTCCATCGCTTCTCTTGATCTTGCGACACTAGCGCACGTTTTAACAATGGAGATGAGGGCTATAGCCTCGGGAAGCTGGGATAGGCCCCCAGAAAGTCTTACACTCTTCATTGGACCAATAGACAGCAGTGATTGTCTTTGCCTACGAGTGACTCACCCTGAGCACCTACTTCCCACTCTTCGGCGCAAAAGCCGTCTCCGCGGAGCCACTCGGACCCCGCTTCCCAGTGGCGAGTGCCGCCGTTGCCTGCGCCGCCTGCCACCGGAACGATCGCCTCCGGCGGAGGGGATTGCAGGACTACCGACCGGCCTCTCTGCCGCCGCCGCCGCTTCTGTCGGTTCTTCCATTGTCTGTAGCCGGCGGCGATGATCTGACCTGGGGCGTTGTGGTGAGGCAGTGGCAACCGGCCGGCTGAGCTGTCGGCGAGCACCTAAGGCGTAGTGCCTGTGGATGTCTCGTCGCTGGCGGCGGCGTCGACGGCGACGTGCCGCCCCTCCGCCGCTTTACGGGAACCACCACCTTCCCGGTCGTCAGAGTGCGCTGAGGAGTGACGGAGGGGATGGACGTGACATTGGTTGGCAGCCGCCCGTGAACAGTGCCCGGGTACGCGTGATGTGCGCTGGTATTGTACGTTCGCACTTCGAACGGTGAGCCACCTGTTCGTTGCCCACGCTTCTCGCGGCACCGAGAGTGCGTGGGAGGGAGGAACTGGTTGGGGTCATACTGAGAATGAAGCGGAGCGCCAATGGAGCAAGAGCTCGATATAAAGATACAGAGCAACAACAGAGATATCCCATCTCCGCGAGGCGCCTAGCCAACCTAGGGCGCATCGCCGATGCTGTTGGTCGTCCACGGAAAAAATGCATTGGTGAAGTACCTCTCCCGCCGACGTTCGTAGGGCGTGTCGGGCGTCGTTGCGGGCGTCCCAAGCAGTCCCCACCGTCTGCCCAGGTCTGCAAAGTCGGGAACCACGTGCTCCAAGCGCACAACGTCCGAGAGCGGTACCACGTCCAGCGCGGGGAAGCCCGTTGTAGGATCCATGACCCACTGGTACCGGCGGCACTTGAACAGGGACAACACGCACGTAGATTGGTGATCAGCCGACTCCATGCGCTGCACGACCAAAAGGTCTCGACGCACACCACTCACAGCACGCACAAGCAGCCGAGCAAGGCCCAACCGCTGCTCGGCTCGGTCGCCAGGCACGTCGTAGTATACGTGGTCAAACCACGGCTTGCGGTACAGACTGCGGGCGGCACGGACCAGCTGCGCGACCTTCTTGACACGCCACGGGAGCTTTGCCTCGATTTTGAAGGTGTTAACCACCACCAGGTGTTGCGCGGCCGTGGTGCCGAGAAGCGCAGGTAGCTGCTGCAGTCGCCCGTTGTCCGCCGCCGCGGCGTCTGCAACCGTGATGCGACGCCCCGAAATTCGGATGCGCCTTGGCCTGCGCGCCGGCGCATCCTCTGTGAACGAGCCCACGGCGGCAGCGGCTCGGCTCGACTGGTCAGCGATGCCCACTTGAACGACGTCCCCCGTGTCGTCGACATCAATGTCCTCGTCCACGCCCTCCTCGGAAACGTCCGCCTCGACGTCACCTCCCCTTCCGTCGAAGGAGAGGTCCATCGGTGACCCGTCGTCCTCCTCTGGGAAGCCACCGTTGAGCCAGTCGCGGTAGCCAATGCCATCCGGATCGCCAACCCCATCACATTCAACGCCGCCAGCTGCAGCAGCCGTTGGACGTGCGCGAGAGCGGATGTCGCCCCCGCCGTGCGCGGCTGCGGCCTTGTCGGCCATGTCCGACTCGATGATGTGAGACAGTGTCTGCTCACACTTGAGCATTTGGATGGTAAATGACGCCTCCTGCTTGTTGGTGTTGGTCCACATAATCTTGATGAGCTTGTGAAGGGCCTCATTGACGCTTGTGTCCGCCTTGATGACATTTCCCCTGCGCATCAGCTCGTCGTGCAGATGGTATGCCAAGGTGTGCATCTTCGTCGTATTCACCGCACCAAAGAGCACCCGCACGCACTTGGTGACGAACTCGTACGCTTCCTTGGCCAGCTCCTTCGATTCAACTTCGGACAGGGACTGCCCCTCCTCCTGGTTGTCGCCACAAAGCTTTCCCATTAGGGCAGCCGCGAGGCAGACGACCTCGAGGACGGCGTCATGCGTTGGCTTGTCACCGAAAACCTCCTCGTACTCGTCCGCGACGTCCGCGAGCTTGGGCACAGGGGCGTCGTCCTCCGCCTCCTCGCCTCCTGAGAGCGTGGCGTCCGTGCCCGCGTCACTGTAGCCCGCTTCCGAGGCGCGACTTGGCACGTCACTTGACGCCACGCTGAAGGCGTCATCTTCAGCGACGCTCCCTCCCACTGAGTCGGCCTCAGACTCAGAATCTGTACCACTCTCGTGCACCCGCCGCCGCTTACGACAACTGCCGACAGAATATGAGTGCTGGCGCCGCTTACGCCCCAAGAAAGGTTCGGTGGATCCGGGCTGGCGTCGGGACACAGCCCCGGCTACCATGTGCATGAGGACGACCAGACCTTGTCGCCAAGAGCGCCCCGTGAACGTTGATTGCTTCGTTCCCCTGCTGACGAGGTATCTGCAAGCTCGAAAAGAAGCACGGCAGCGGAAGAGGAAAAGGAAAGGCACCATTCCCCGTCAGCATTGTGAACCATGGGGAGCTCGGGCGGAGCAGAGCCTTGAGCAGTGTCGAACTGATGCAAACAAGAGCGAGATTAAAACAGCAACGCGACAGTGTGCAAACGTACCCTGGTGCCACGGTCGACGCATCTGGCAGTCGTTCAACGTGCCGGGATCGCTCACTCATGGCCACAATCGTCTTCTTCCATGGCCCCCAGCGCGCAAATCCACCCTTGCACAAAACCTGCAGCAGCGCCGGGATCTTGAGCGCAAGCACACGGATGACTCCCTGCTTCATAACCTAAAAACAGCAAACAGGACACAGACCGAGATCATAGGCATCAGACAGAGGCGCGTTGAGACTGTTAGTACGTGCACGCTCCTCACTGCAGAACGCCCGCGGGGGATGCCAGTAAAAACAGCATGGCTGCAGTAGACAAACGAACGCACACCACTACATGTAGAGAGCAACGTACATGGAGCATATCAAAACCAAAGAAGTCGTACAGACCCAGCGAGCCGGTACCCAGCCCGTGGACGGCGGCCAACAGCGGCACAATACGCACAATGGACGTATGCTCGGACAGTTTCTCCAGCTTGGCGCGACCGCAGCCGCCCTTGAAGAGCGCCGCGGCCTGCAGCTGCAGCTCCACATTGTCCAACACTTCCCTGCGGTGGGCGTCGGCGCCAGCGCACCCCGCGACGGCCTTTTTAACCATGCAATGCGAGCACTGGTACGTGCAGCCACTGAGCTTGAGACCGAGGATGTGCCGCTCCTCGGGTTGGTCTGCGGCATACAAGACGATGCGCGGCACGGCGAGGATGGGCCCTTCTCCAGGGAGGCGCCACAAGGCACCCTCAGCGCTGTCGGTGATGACCTGATCCAGCAGCACGGCCAAGCAGCGCTGCAAAATCTCGTCCCGCAACATCCGGACACGGGCGACCTCGTCCTTGTCCTCGCTCTGAGCCTTGATGAAGGGGATGTAACCGACGGTCAACCACTGCACTTTGCCTGTCACAATGTTTGGGAACCGCACGCGGATCGGGTACGCATAGTGTGCTGCACAGAAGAACCACAACTGAGCACGTAACCAAAGGGACAGCGGCAGGATGAAAAGAATGCGGCTCTCCTGCTGTCAGAGTCGTGCGGCGGCGAATGACAAACAGAGACCGAGAGAAAAGGAACGTATTGACGTTGAGCCGGTAGGGTCAATAGATAACGCGCCCACCAAATCAAAGAAATACGTACCATTTTTCCAAGACACCAGCGTCGCGTCCGAGAAGAGCTGAATGGCGAGGGTGAACACCTTCAGCAGCGTTCCGTTGTAGGTCTTGTTCGCGTGGATCTGATCCACGTCTGTCTGCTCCGTCAGGTACACGTCGCTGTTGAGCGAGTTGGAGAGCAATACCGAGCCGTCCGCCGCCAGGAGGCGCTTTCCTCTCAAGCAGAGCGCCGTCGCCTTCATGAAGGCCTCCAGCGCGACGACCATAACGTCCCGGCTGTAAAAAAGGAACACCGAGTCGCCGTCGAACATCTCGGTCTTCCGCCACTGCTGCTCAGCCAGGCAGCGGTTGGCTTCACCGTCGAGGGCGTTGACAAACGAAGAGGCCGTCGGAAACGCCGACTCGACAGGCCCCGCCATTGTCTGCAGCCGCTCCAAGGCGAGCAGCACCGCGTCCATTGTCCGCTTGCGCTTGCTGGTATGCTTTCTGCCCCGACTCGGTGAGCCAGTGGCTCTGTTGGTGGCGCGGAACCTCGAAGAGTGGGGCACCTCGTCACGAGTCGTCGGCGACGTAACTCGCACGCGTGCCGACGGAGGTTGGGCCCCCCCCAAAAGGCCGTCATCCGGTCCTCGCGCAGCGCCATCCCGACCAGAAGAAGTGTCACATCGACTCTCCGCGGCGTCACCCTGAACCGCGGTAGTGTCACCGCGGCGACCGTCGTGAGCGCGGTCGACTGCCGGGCATGGGACAGAAGTATCGTCGTCCGACATTAAAGCAGCAAACACGTCAGCATCGTTGGGACTTGCCGTAGACATGAGCATGGATAGCGCCGTTTCAAGCAGCTTTTTGTTACACTTGAGCTGCCGCTTGGTGCGCGTCTGACGCGTGGGCCGCGATGACCGCGGCGGTGTAGCTCCGTGGGCAGGCCCGCAGCCGCCGTCATCTGCGGTGCTGCCGCCATCACTGGCTTGGCGGCGTGTGCCGCCGCAATGTACAGACGGGCTCGCGCCGACCGTCTCGTCTTCCTCAGACTCCTCCTCTGACACATCTGCCAAAACGACGCGCACCATTGACGCGGCGGCACGCTGCATGCGCAATGCCGCACGCTCGGCAAGAACCGTGGTGTGGTAGTAGTCCTCGCGCGCCTTGACCGACAAGCCCTTTCCCCCAGCGGAGAGAGCAAACATACGCATCGCCTTGAGCTCCTCGGTCACAAAGAGGGGCTAGCGGCCAGCCTTGGTGGGCGTGGCCACGGGATGCGTGCGCTCCAGGTCTCCGAACGCCTTGTAGTAGGCATGAGCCTGGCCAGGCGTACCGGTGACCCCCGCGTTGCCGTCGAGCCCGTCGTCGGCGCCCCCGCCTGGCCATGCAGAACTCCCGCCTGCAGAATCTAAGCCCTTGTTACCGGGCTCCACCTCAGCGTTGCCCGCACCGCCAAGCCCTGCCGAGTCAATGGCCGGGCGCCGCGAGCCATCTGATCCCGCTGCAGCGGTAGAGGAAGACAATGGCGTGCCACCGGCTGGCGCAAGCGCCACGGCCGGGAAAGCCAGCCCATGTAGACCGGGCGCAGGCGTGACCAGATGGGTACCGGCCTGCTCCGCGTGGTATCGCAGCTTGTGCTGGATGAGGTTGGCGCTGAAGCGCACAGGTTGGAGGCAGATGTCGCAGATCATACCCGGGTCTTGCACCGCCGCGTCGTCAATCACATCAGTGGCCGCGTCTTCCATCGTGTCCACCGCCGCGTCCCATGTGTCCTCTCCCATGCGCTGGCCTCGGCGGAGGAGGGGGACGACGCGCTGGGCGACGGGGGAGGGGGCGGGGGGGCGCGCCCTGGCGGGGGGGGGTGGGAGTGGGGCGCGTCCCGCGCGACGTTCTCAAGTGCATGTAACAGGCCCGTGTACCCAACGACGGGGTGCTCTGCGCCGACGTCGGAAAACAGCGGCAGCGATGGCTCCGCCTCGGCAAGCGCCCGGGAATGGTCACCCTGCCACGAGGTTCGACGGGGCGGGGCAGGCCGGGACGGAACCACCGTCGGCCGTCCATCGAGAAAACTCCCGCTCCCCGCAACACGTGTGGCGGTAAATCCGCCCTCTCGGCGGTTGGGGAATGGCGCCCGCTGCATCAGCCATGCCGCAGCAGCGGCTGCCACGCCGCGGCGGCAGTGGACACAGTGCGGCTCACCATCATTCTCGCCACAGCCCGCAGAACGGGCGTGTGCGTGCTGGCATGCAGTCGATCGGGGAATGGCACGCCTAGTTTCGAAGGCGTAGAGCGGTCGGCCGGAAAGCCAGAGCGGGACAGGCAGAGCCGGCGCGCCACGCGGGAGGGGGTGAGCACAGCCAAAGCAGTGGTACAGCCCACGGCCTCGGCGGGTTGGCGACCCGCCGAACGATGGCAGTCCCCACGGCCACATGGGTTGGCCGTCCGGTGGGCGTCACCACAACCCCCGCAGCAGCGGCGCCGGTCGCCACAACCGCGCGGCAGCTCGCGAGTGGCGTCCGCGGCTAACGCGTCCACGGCCCCCCGCGGGCAACGGTGCGTGGCCGCCGGCAAGGTGCAGGCTCAAAGTCAACAGGTGGAGGGTATGGGTGGGCGCACGGCGGCACAGTGGCAGCGCGTGGCTGACGCCGGTGCGCGCGACACCCTCGCAGTAGGGGCACCGCTGGTCGCGGTCCTTGCCCGCGCTGCACCGGTGACGCAGCTACTCAGTGGTTGGTCTCTCTTGGCGGGCTGCGCGGCCGCGGCGGCGCGCGGCGTCTCCCCGTTACGGTCGATTCCAAGCGGGCGCAAGCGTCCGCCGATCTGAATCAATTTGATGCCGAATTAAAATCGAGACTGCGAGGTGGAATTTCTTCAGAGGAAAATTCCATGACCTGGCCAGCGTGGCCGCCCGACGACGCATTGTGGCCGCCCGACGACGCATCGTACGCATCGCCGTGCGTCGCCTAAGGCACAGTATGGCGGTGCTTCTCCTCTAGCAGGGTTTGCTGCCGAGGCACAGGCAGTCGCCGTGTGCTGAGGCACAAGCTGTCGCCGCGCTGCCGCAGCCACAACGACGGGTTGCAGCACTGGGAGACTCGGTCCGTGGCGCAGTTCGGGGCAGCGCAGGGCCCCCCGCGGCATTGCGGCAGCCAAGCTCACCACGGCAGGGTAGTGACCGCCCGCCTGGGTCATGGCGTCGTACTTGAACGCGCCGGACCGATGGTCGCGTCAGTCCTGGCACCCCCAACTGCGTAGCCGCCGTCCTTGGGTCTCCTACTCTGCACCATGGGGCGTCGCGGGAAGAAGCCACGTGCTGCTGGCGCTCGCCCTGTCGCTTCACCACCCCCCGCCACCCCCGCCCCCCCCCCCCCCCCCGCGGACCGCATCCTCGTGGCACCCTCTGACGCCAAAGCCGCTGTGACGTTGCTCCCTCCTGCCGCCGGGCATCCACCACGCGGCATGGAGACTCGCGCAGCTGCCCGTCGACGGTTGGCTGCGCAAGGCGGTGCTACAGGGACAACGGCAAGCGCTCGACAGGCTGTACCCGTTGGTCTTCCGGCCCCTGAGCCGCACAATGGGGGCACCGCCGGCGCAGAGGCAGCCAGTAGCCGTGCCATTGCCGGCGGACCAACGACCAGGAGCGCTTCTCGGCGTCTGGTGACAGCAGAGGCTGTTGAGGGCCTGCCTTCCACTGTCGCGAGTTGCGACGGTGCGGCGGCACCGCCGTTGACGGCCGTGACGACTGGCCGACGCGCGACGCGGAGCACGACGCGACGTGGTGGCGCCGCCAGTTCTCGTGGGCGCGGTGGCGCGCCGTCGGTCGCTGCCGCGGATGCTCACGTGGAGCGGCAAGGCAACGGTGGGGGTCGCAGCTTTCAGAGCTTGAATTAATCCTCGAGCGTATCACCGCCGCGATCGAAGGGCGAGGCCACCAGGCCCCGTCGACGTGGCGACTGGGCTTACGCTGCCAGCGACAGCAGTGGAGACGGTCAAGCCCCACGTACGGCGTCTTCCTCTCCAAAGCTCACGCGGTCTGAGACAGCGAGGCAGCGGAGGGCTTATGCCCGAACGCCTCACCCTTGGACACGGTGGGGGCCGGAAGTGCTGGCCCAGACACCTTTGAGTACCGACCCCGACACGTGGTCTTCTCCTCCCCGTATGCACCCTCATCGCGATGCGGAAGGTGTTCGACGCCTGCGCCTGTCTCACTCCGATGAGAGCGGCGGTCCGGCGGGGCCTTCGGGGAAGCCCGAGGAGGGGAAAGCGGGTACGGCGCAGGGGTATGAACAGGAGGGACATGTTGAAGACGAGGACGATGTGGTTGCTGGGGGGGGTGAGGGAGCGGATGCTGGAGCTGAAGATGTCCACGGAGGCGGGGCGCGAGGGCACGGGGACGCAGCTGAGGTCGCTCCGGCTGCTGCCGAGCTCCCGTCCCTTCCTCAATCTGTGGTGCAACGCCTTGCGGTCGTTCGTGCGTCACATCAGCGCTGGGCGGCGGCGGCTGCAGCCGTCGGGCCGGTGATCAAGCCCGAGCCACCTTGGACTGCTGCTGCACCTGCTGAACTGGCCTCGTCGCGCCGTCACGCCGTACTCGCACGGCCGTCCCCCGCTGGGCCCGCGGCGCCTGGCGCTGCCACAGAGCCCGTCACGAAGGCGGAGCCACACCACGGAGCTACTGGTCCGGTAGCACCTCCCGCTGGCGGGGATCCGGTCGAGCGAGAAGAGCCATCACCTGCAGCTGTCGGTCCGAAGGCTCGTACTGTCTCCTACTTTCAGGTACAAGCACCGGCCGCGGCTGGTCCGGCGGCAATGCGGGCTGCCGTCGGGCCAGCGCTTGACCCGGAGCGTTTGGATGCGGGGGATACAACTAGTGGTGGCACGTGTGCGCGAGGGCGGAGGCGCAAAGGCTTCCCCCGCCGATATCCGCATGCATAGCGTGTCTTTATTGTGTGGGTCAGGGGAGGGCCTGTTGTACAGTAGTGTAGTTTTACGTGGTGGCGGGTGATTATTGAGGTCAGCTTTGTCCAGTGAGCGGTTTCGTGCGAGTGATCCACCACGATCACTCGTGCACCGTCCACAAGCGCCGAATAACCGCAGAAGCAGTGGAAGCACCGTCGTTGCCTTCGCAGATGTACAGCAGGGTTCAGCAGCGACAGCACCAGAAAGAGGAACAACGTTCTTGGTCCAGCTCCTTAAGGGCGTCTCGTAGTGGTGTATTTGATATTTCATACGTACTTGCGTCAGCTTGATACCGACTTGTGTCCATGCCAATAATTTTACAGTTGGTGACGTTGTTGTGGTCCGTCTCCCAGAGCACGTCCCCCGCCGGTGGAGTGAGTACACGGTCACGGCCGGCTGACAACGAACCGCTACCTGCTCCTCTGCTACCCACGTGCGCTTGCGGTGCGCCGTGCGTACGGACGAACCGCAGTGCGCGCGCGCCTTGCACTCGGCCGAGGTGGGTCACGCACCGCCTCTGCCCCTGAGGTCAAGGCACCAGCAATGGCGCCCTGAGTATCGTCACCCTCTCGCCGTCGGCAGACGCCACCCCTGTCGCCGTGCCGACGGCCGTCACAGTTCCTCCGCACCTTGCCTGCCTACGCCATCTGGCTGTCTGCTGACGTCGCCCCCGTGCTGTCCACCACTCACGGTGGCGCGGAGGGTGGGGCGGCTGGACGGGACGGGGGGGGGGAACGTGGGGGGGCGTGGGCGGGGTTTTTTGGGGCGACACCGTGGCTGCTACGGAGACGGTCGACAACCGCCTGGTTCTGGTGCTTGACCGCGGAGGCAGCGAACACTAAGGCAGCGGCCTCGTGGTGGCCATCAACAGCGGGACGGCGTCGGAGGGGCGGCTGTTCGCGGCAACGCGGCGGTGGCGTCGTGTAAGCCGCAGCGAGCGTGTTCTGCGGCGGCACAGACAACGGGGCAGCGGTTGGGTGGTGGCTATCAACAGCGGGGCGTCCGCGGCTGGCGGCTTGCGACGGCAACCTCGCGGTGGTGGCTGCGGCGTGCGAGCCTCCGCGGGCGTGCTCGGCGGGGGCACCAACAGCGAGGCGGCGGCGGCGAGGCTGCTGGCGGCCGCAACGCGCAACCGGCAGCGAGCGTGGGCGGCGATTTGTCTCGCACTGCCCCGTTGCGGTCTCGCCCTTATGACGGGGGAGCGCTTCCTCCCCCCCTCAATTGGAAACGACGCGCCCGAGAGAGCGGCCGCGTCCTTGGCGCCCGCAGCGCCTGTTCAACACGCTGGGGCGGCCGCGTCCTTGGCGCCCGCAGCGCCTGTTCAACACGCTGGTCTGCGGCTGGACCCCAACAACCCGTTCTACACCAAAGCGGCGGCGATTTCAAAGGAGGCGAAGAACAAGGAGGGCGCTGCGAGGGCGCTTGCGAAGAAGCTGGAAGCGGCTGCAAAGAAGGCGACTGCGGCGGAGGCGCGGGCACAAAAAGCTGCCCAGGCGGCTCGTGATCTGGCAGCTGGTGGTCGGCCGCCTGTTAGACCGCGTGGACAGCTGCCGGCGGTGCCAGATGTGCCTCGCGGGGCACCCTCTCCTTTGCTCGTCACGCCTGCCGCCGCCGGGACGCCCACTTCATCGGCGGTAATAACGCCGGCTTCTCTAACTGCAGCCGCGCCGCCAGGGACCCATTCCCTAGTGGCGCTCGGACCGGTGTCGCCGCTCAACGGCAATACCACTACCGTCGCTTCTGTCTCGTCGGCCGCTGCCAGTGTGGCCGCTCTTGCCGCGGCTGGCTCTCCACCGGGGCTCTCCCCTGCCGTGTTGGGTGGTTCAACTGCCGCGGCGATGTGCGACTGCACTCTTGGCCGCGTTGAGAAGCGCTTGATGGACAGAATGGACCAAATCGAGGCGGGCAACAAGAAGCGGCTTGTCGCGATTGGCAAGCACGTCCGTGTCGTGCGCGTGGACAGCGCGTCGACCAAGTCTCAGATTGTATCGATCGGTACGGGCATGACGGGGCTACGCAAGACCGCCAACGTCATCAGTACGGCCGTCTCACGCGGCGCCGAGGCCATGCGCGGCGTCACTTCTGCACTTGAGCTCCGATTCATCGGCGGTGGCGCAGCTGCCAATGGGAGCATTGTCTCTGTCCCTGCCTCAACGGCGGGCATTTTTGACGAGCCACGTATTGCCCCGTGGACCAGGGTGATGATGGTATGTGTCCGCTGCTCCGACGCACTCTTGGATTGCGTGCTATTTGTCGTTCGAGGAGTGGGCAGAGGGAAAGGAGCGTAAGACTAACTGCATTCCGTCTTTATTCGACGGGACTGACACCACTTGTATCTGTTCTCTGTCGTACTCCCGTTTGACTGCGGTTCATATCCACCCGCAGAAGGAGATCCGCGCGGAGCTCGTGGCCGAGTTCCTCGCCGGGAACGTGTAACAGTCCGCGTCGCAAAACCGGGAGATGTACGCACGGCGGCTGCATGGCAAGTTCAATTTCCCGGGCGGCCTGCCCGAGGCGCGGCTCATGCTGCTGAAAGACATCCTCACCCCATGCAACCCATCCAAGAACAGCGGCAACACGCTCAAACCGCTCCCTGTTCACCGCGTGCTGCGCCGCGCGGTCCCGCGTTTCCACCGCGCCGTGCTGGAGGCCGCATCGCAAGGTTTCATTGAGTGTGTGTTCCGCATGATCAAGGTTGGCCGCAAGGAGACCAAGGGCAAGAAGAAGGGCTTGTGGAGCATGACGACGGCCGAGGCCAGGCGGTGCCTGGCGGATATGTGGTGGATCAGTGACGACGTGGGGCGAGAAGGCCTGCTGGCAGCGCTGTGCGCCGCGTTGGCCAAAATCCATGGCCTGACAGGCGTTATGGTCGAGGCCGCCGGGGCGCAGCGGCGGTACTACAAGGTGCAGTACTCCATCCACGTCGCCGTCGGTGGGAAGGTATCTAGAGGTCCTTCATCCGCGCATTGTTTTTCTCTGGTCGGTTGGATTGTATCATTGCGTGTGCTTTCTTGCTTGACTGGGCCTGAGATGCGCCGGGTCACAAACTGACGCCTCCCTGTGCCCTGTTTTTTTGATTGTTTATGTACTGGCTTCTTTCCTGCCTGCCTAGGTTTTTCTGGCTTTGAACGATATGGCCAAGTACCCGCGCTTCACGGCGGCGGGAGGCAATGTCGACGAGGCGTACCGAAAGGTTTGGGCCGTCTGCATGCAGCTGTTTGACGGCCATCTGCAGAAAACGAACACTGAGTACAAGTGCTTGCAGCTACTGGACGGTGACAGTGCCACAAGGGCGGTCGTGGCCGGCATGTCCGTCATCCGTCTGCAGCAGACCCGCGCCAAGATCATGGCCACTTGCGTGACTGGCGAGGAGAGCTCGGCCACGCAGACCACGGCCGAGGGTTCGGCCGTGGCGGCTGTGCCGCCTGCGGCGTCGGGCACACTGCGCCCCGCTGTCACTGCGCGTCTTCACGGTGCCCCCCGTGGCGGAGCTGGTGGCCCTCCACAATCGAGTGGGGCCGCCCAACGTGCTGCAGCTGCTGCTGCTTCTCGCGTTCCAGCTCCCCCCCCTTGCTCCTCCTTCGCTGTCGCTGCTGCACCTGCTGCAGCGGCGACGTTCACGGGAGCCACGGGCATTCGCGTGCAAGCCACTGGCTCTGCTGTCGCGGGCCAGGCTGTGGCTTCTCCTGACGCTGCTACCGCGGCTCAAGTAGCGGCTGCTGCGGCAGCCAGCGCAGTTGAAGCGGCTGCAGCCGCTGACGCCGAGGCTGTGGCGGCTGCCCAGGAGGCCGCTGCCGCATCTTTGGCTGCTGCAGTTGCAATGGCTGCAGATGAAGACGGGGAGGATGACGAGGACGCTGGAGAAGACGACGATGACGCGGAGGACGAGGAAGAGGACAGCGACGACGCGTAGGGCGTGGGGCGCGCGCTGACGGGCAGCGGTGCCAAGGAGCGCGCGACGAGCCGTGAATGCGTGGCGGTGGGCGACGCAAGTGGGGTAGGCGGGGCGCGCTTTGTGCGTACCCACGTGACAACGTGAACTGCGGGTGAGGTCACGCGGACAGCGGCTGACAGCTCACTACTATAGTAACGATAACTTAATGCGCAGCAACAGCACTTAAACTTGACCAACAGCCCTACATTATTACGCTCTGTTACCCATATAATTGGAACCAGTCTCGGCACTGTACTGTCAGGAGGTAGAGGTCCACCAAATATTCGAGCGATGCAAGCACCCCTCCCACAACCGTCCCTGACACCGGTCGTTTCCCAGCACGAGACGCCATTCGTGCGCCAGGACGAGGCCGGCCGATGAGGAGGACGATGTAGCGTTCGTCCGTCGGTTGCACCCGACACATATTCGAAACAAAAAGCGCGTTCGTTCGGTGGGCCGAGGTTTGTGACGATAGCCCAGTCATCTGTCGCGCATAGTGCCGTCTGCACCCACACGTGGCAGCCCTGGTGATTGTCCTTTCACCGGTTTTAGAGTGCCAGAAGCCCATATTGGACGCCGAAACGGCCCAATTGGGCCAATCTCCGTCCGAAGCGGCGTCAGACGTCCAGATAGGGGGCCTCCTATCTGG
>ENA-ORXT01003367-ORXT01003367.1-marine-metagenome-genome-assembly--contig:-NODE-3367-length-17731-cov-27.428175_pt1 | contig 17731 bp, 16 predicted proteins | sample MGYA00237868_ERZ511482 | MGnify/ENA metagenome assembly ERZ511482 | reverse complement strand
AACTGTCCGAGAAGCATCCAAGTATTTGTAACTTCCTTACACCCTTACACCCTTACACCTTACACCCTTACACCCTCACGCCTTCACAACCTTAAACCTTTGCACCTTGCACCTTGCACCTTGAAAGAAAATGAATTATTTACCAGGGATATTATCAGTGTTTCAGATAACGGAGTAATAGCTGTAGCTTATGGTTTATCAGGTAAAAGCTTAGTTAAGATATTTGACTTGTCCGATTTCATAAGTTCTAATTCGAATATAGAGGAAGCGGAGAGTTCTCTATATCCGAACCCAACAGATGGAATTCTATATATACAAGAGAATTCAAATGCTAATGAAGTTACAATCTATGATCCTTCGGGGCGTCTGATCAGAAGTCAATTAATCAAGAATGGCGAGACAGATATAACTGACCTTAATTCAGGTACTTACATTCTGCAAGTTGGCACAAATATCCAAAAGATAATAAAAGAATAGATAGAAAAAAAGCACGAAAACCATAGGTCATCATGCTTTTAGAATTTAATATATTTCTTAATTCTAACTCTTTTTGTGAGCCAATATCGTCTTGTCTATGATATCACAACATTCATGTAATTGTTCTTCTGTCATTACGAGTGGCGGCGCAAATCTGATAATGTTACCGTGAGTAGGCTTAGCTAATAGACCATTGTCTTTAAGTTCTACACATAAGTTCCATGCAGTTTTACTGTCTTCAGTATCATTGATGACGATGGCATTGAGTAAGCCTCTTCCTCTTACAAGATTTACAAGATCTGATTTGTCACAAAGGTCTTGCATGCGAGCTCTAAATATCTCTCCTAATCGAGAAGCATTTTCTGCAAGTTCTTCATCTTTTACCACTTCTAATGCAGCCATAGCGACAGCACAAGCCAGTGGATTACCACCGAATGTAGAGCCATGTTCTCCAGGCTTTATACATAGCATAATGTCATCATTAGCTAATACTGCAGACACTGGGAATACACCGCCAGATAATGCCTTCCCTAATATCAAGATATCTGGCTTAACTTCTGGTTGGTGTCCACAGCTTTTTTCGCAGCTACAGTTACCACATGTTGCGAGTAATCTACCTGTACGAGCAATACCAGTCTGCACCTCATCGGCTATGAAGAGTACATTGTTCATTTTGCATAAGTCATAAGCACCAGAAAGATATCCATCCTTAGGAACTTTAACACCAGCTTCACCCTGTATAGGTTCTACTATAAATCCTGCAACGTGTGGATCTTGAAGTGCTTCTTCCAGAGCTGCTAAGTCATCATATGGGATAACTTGTAGTCCTGGCATATAAGGTCCGAATCCTTTAGTACTATCAGGATCTACAGATGCCGATATCACAGCGAGTGTTCTCCCATGAAAGTTGCCTGAAGCAAAAATAATCTTTGCTTTGTATTGTTCTACACCTTTCTTTTCGTACGCCCATTTTCTGCATAACTTTAATGCAGTCTCTACGGCTTCTACTCCAGAATTCATGGCGAGTACTTTGTCGAACTTAAAATACTCTGTAATGTATTTTTCAAAAGGTCCAAGCATGTCATTATAGAATGCACGTGATGTCAGTGTGAGTGTTTCTGCTTGAGACTTCAACGCTTCGATAATCCTAGGGTGACAATGCCCTTGATTGATGGCAGAATATGCACTTAAGAAATCGTAGTATTTCTTTCCTTCAGCATCCCATACATGTACGCCTTCGCCTTTGGCGATCACAACTGGGAGCGGGTGATAATTATGAGCTCCATACTTATCTTCCAGTGCCATGAGATCGTGTGATCCTAATGTTGATGTTTCCATTTATACTTTTTTTAATATCTTTTTATGAATGTCCATGACTTGCTTTATAAGGCTTTCGTCACCGTTATTACTTACAATATGATCGGCCAAAGGTATTTTAATTTTATCAGATAATTGGTTCTTCATCCTTTGTAATATGGCCTTTCTATCAGATTTGTCTCTTTTAAGTAATCTTGTTATCTTGATTTCAGTATCTGCAGTAACCAGTATCGTCGCATCAAAAAAATCCTGAGCTTTAATTTCGAATATTAAAGCAGACTCTTCTATCACGTATGGACTCTTCTGAATTCTCGACCATTCTTCAAAATCCGACCTTACAGCAGGGTGTACTATGTTATTCAATTTCTTTAAAAGTAGTTTGTCCTTGAATACTTTAGATGCTATATATGGTCTGTTCAATCTTCCATTTCTATGATAAGATTTATCAGATAGTAGGGCTTTAATTTGTTGCTTAAGCTGCTTATTTCTATTCATAAGTCGCTTGGCCTCAGCATCTGCATAATAGACAGCTATCCCGATACTTTCAAATATCGCAGCCACGGTAGACTTACCCGATCCTATGCCTCCTGTGATACCTACTTTATACATACTCCAATATTACAATGATTTCGTCTGATAGACTATAAGTTTTGTATGAAATCCTGCCTCAGATTACGATATAATGGTAGATTAGAGGATTGTTATATAAATAGCTAATGGCATGATTCAAGTCCAAAATATTCAAAAGACCTATAATCTTAACAAACAGCAAAAGAAGGAGCTACAAACGACAGCCTCTTCTATAAATGCGGTCAACAATATCACCTTCGAGTGCAAACCAGGAAGGGTATATTCTCTATTAGGACCTAATGGTGCTGGGAAGACGACGACTTTGAGAATGATGTCTACCATCTTAAAACCAACTTCTGGAGATATTCTTATAGGAGGAGAAAGTGTAACGCAACATCCAGAAAGAGTAAGAGCTAAGATCGGATTCCTTACAGGATCTACTAATCTCTACGACCGATTATCTCCTGGAGAGATCGTTGATTATTTCGGCAGACTTCATAATATGAATAAGACAGATATAGAGAGGCGAAAGGATCAGTTATTTACTAAAATGGGCATCCATGAATTCTCTAAAAAAAGAATAGGACAGATGTCTACGGGTATGAAGCAGAAAGTGTCCATAGCAAGATCTATGATCCATGATCCAGAAGTAGTCATTTTTGATGAGCCTACTTCAGGACTCGATGTCATCACAGCCAATAGTATAATAGAGCTTATAAAAGAATGTAAGCTGGAGCAAAAAACAGTCATTTTCTCTTCTCATATTATGAGTGAGGTAGACCTTCTATGTGATGATCTTGCGATTATAGCTAAGGGTGACTTAATCTACAATAGCACGATGCAAGATTTCAGAGCTGCTTACAAGGATGTGTCATTGACTGAAGCGTTCATATCGATCGTCCAAGATCATGGACAAATGGCTACTGCCTAAATTTCCTTTCAATTCTTACAACATCAACAAAGCAACACTAACATGCACACTATATTAACTGTCATTAAGAAAGAACTCATAGATACATTAAGAGATAGGCGTACGCTTATATCCGCGATCATTATGCCAGCACTACTGCTGCCGATTATGTTATACGGATTTACTAAGCTTCAGACGACCATAATGAAAAAAGAAGAGTCTAAGAAACTGAAAGTAGCACTCTTAGATGCACCTGCTATGTTTGCGACTACTTTCGATACTTCTAAGTATGAGTTACTCAGTGATGTATCTATAGAAGAGGGTAGAGATGCGATTCTTAATGATAGCTTGGACGCTATGGTAGCGTTTGTAGATGGCTATGCTAATAAGGTGAGTAATTCTGGTACTGGAAAAGTTAATATGTGGTATAAGTCTACTAACCTATCTGTAAAAGATAGATTATCAACTATTGTAGATGATTATGAACAAGGCATTTTAGATACAAGAATTGTAGACCTTTCATTAACCAAAGAAGCTATTAACCCTATAGAATTATACCAATATGACATTGCTCCTAAGAAAGAACAGCTAGGTAAATTGGCAGGAGGAATATTACCATATTTATTTATCATATTCTGTTTTACAGGTTGCATGTATCCGGGCTTAGACTTGATAACAGGTGAGAAAGAAAGAGGTACGATAGAGACTTTACTTACAGTACCTGCTTCAAGATTTAAGATACTTCTTGGTAAGGTTATTACAATTGCATTGGTAGGTCTCGCCGCAGCTGTTATGACAATATTAGGACTTGTTGCAGCACTTAAATTCTTGCCAGATATCCCAGAAGATCTTCTGGAAACCATATCTAATATCATTCAATTTAAGTATGTCATGATGTTGTTCATCATGATAATTCCATTGAGTTTTTTCTTTGCAGGGATGATATCAGCTATGGTAGTAAAAGCTAAAAGCTTTAAAGAAGCGCAGAGTATACTGACGCCGATATCCTTTGTTATAATTATGCCTGCATTGATTGGTATGATGCCAGGTATAGAATTGACTTGGGCCACTGCGGCGATTCCTATTCTTAATATTGCATTAGCTACTAAAGAAATTGTGGCAGGAACTATAAATATGGGACACTACTTTTTTATTGTAGCAAGTCTTGTGGTTATAGCTATAGTCGCTGTATTTATTAGTTATAAGCAGTTCTCTAAGGAGGGTATGGTGTTGAAGTAGGGCGTGCAATTTTTTTGCTTGACTTATTTGGCTGGTTATCAGTTAATTAATAGCAATTATTTTTGAATAAATATACGTCAAACCAGTATTAAATTTTAATAAGTAGAAAAATTATGCTTTAAGATGAGACAGGTGGTGTCGGAACTTATTTCAAAAGTAATTAGTTACCTTTGTATTAAATGAAAAAGAATACGAAACATATAAATTCAAACTTAACTATTAAGGTCGAGTATCCATCTAAAACTCTCCTGAAGTTCGTTCGTGCTTTGAAGGTTAGGAAAGAAGCTAAAAAAAAGGATTTGACTTAATCATAAAATCCTGATCATACCTTGTCCGATTTCTTACATAGTTTTACAACTATAGATGGTTCAGTTTACTCCATTTCATTTTCGTTATTTAAGGCAGATATTCTTGACATCGATATCGACGTTTTTGACTTAATTCTTAAACAAGTTAAAGACTGTGGTAATAATAACTACGAAGTATTAATGCATTTAACAAAACTTGTTTTTTCATTTTTGGAGGATCATGATTGCATAATTTACTTTTACTGTGATTTTGCACCAATTAAGAAAAGCAAAAAAAGTAATCATCTGTCTAATCAACAATTCAGAAGTAAAATTTTTACTGCGCTATTTGAAAAACTAAAGCATCAATCTAAGATAGAAGAAAAACCATTTAACTACATTCTTAGAACTGCTGAAATTATTGATGCCGACAATGGTAATCACTATATTTCATTAATTTCCAATTCGGGACAAGGAGAGAAAACATCAGAAATGATAAATTCTATATTATCCATGAATGATAAATAGATTTACCTTTCACTGTACTAAAAGCAAATGGTTAAATCGTATTACTTGCCTATAGTCGACTAACCTTAGATCTCAACAAATGATCAGCCATAACCAATGCCGCCATAGCCTCCACTATAGGAACCGCTCTCGGCACAACACATGGATCATGACGACCTTTGCCAGATACGGTACTCGCTTCTCCAGAAGAATTTACTGATTCCTGATCTTTCATTATTGTAGCGACAGGCTTGAATGCAACATTGAAGTATATAGGCATTCCGTTACTTATTCCGCCTTGTATACCGCCACTGTAATTTGTTGATGTTTTTAGATTGCCATCTACATTATTCCATTTGTCATTATGCTCAGATCCTTTCATGGTTACCGAGCTAAATCCTGACCCATATTCGAATCCTTTTACCGCATTTATAGATAACATGGCTTTGGCTAAGTCAGCATGTAATTTATCAAATACAGGTTCTCCTAAGCCTACAGGTACATTTTCAATATTACAACTTATCACACCACCGATGGTGTCCCCATCTTTTTTGATTTGCATGATGTAATCTTCCATTTTCTGTGCAGTATGGCTATCAGGACATCTTATAATATTGTTTTCAGCCTCTGCCCATTTAATGTCGCTAACTTTCTTGTCTAACTTGATATGACCTACTTGTGTGACACCAGCATTGATTACAATTCCTGATTGATTGAGGATCATCTTAGCTATGGCCCCAGCCGCAACTCTTGCAGCTGTCTCTCTTGCTGAAGATCTGCCTCCACCACGATAGTCTCTAATTCCATACTTTTTATCATAGACCATATCAGCATGAGAAGGCCTATACGTATCAGCGATATGGCCGTAGTCTTTAGATTTTTGATCTTTATTTTTTATATAAATAGAAATAGGCATTCCAGTGGACTTACCTTCGAATATGCCAGATTGGATAATAGCTTGATCTTCTTCTTTTCTTTGCGTCGTTACTCTTGATTGTCCCGGCTTACGTCTGTCTAAGTCATTCTGAATCAGGTCAATATCAATATTAATTCCTGCTGGACATCCATCTATAACGACGCCTATGCCAGGCCCATGAGATTCACCGTATGTTGTTATTCTAAATATTTGTCCGAATGTATTGCCTGCCATATTATCATATTATCGCCAAAAAATCAAACCTAAGCATTAATTCTAAACTATATTATTGATTGACAGTTTTATCTTTGCACTATGCTTTTATACCCAGACGATCTATACGAGAAATTAGAATTTGATAAGATCTTGGAACGATTAAGTTCCTTCTGCATGGGTGTGCCTGCTAAGCAGCAAGTAAATAGAATCAGGCTTTTCAATCATAGAGAGAAGATCTCGCTGATGCTTGATGAGATTCTTGAATTCCAAAAGACGATAGATCTTGGTGCTGACTTTCCCTTGAGCCATTATGAGTCCATTATTGACCAATTAGGTTTATTGCGTAAGGAAGGGTATGTATTAGAAATAGAAGAGTACTTCTTAGTGTACAATCATATCAGAATGATTCATGAGATGGATCTTTTCTTTGATACAGACCGACAAGCAGAGTTTCCTATCCTTTACAAGATCTCTTCTCAAATATCTCTCGATGAAGTATTGCTTAAAAGTTTCTATAAAGTATTTACAGAGGACGGTAAGATCAAGCCTACTGCCTCGCCTGAGCTTAAGAAAATCTTTGATTCGATCAGATCTAAGGAACGAGAGATTGAACGTGTTTTTAAGCAACTCGCTACTAAGTATAAGCAATCAGGATATCTCACAGAGAATGTAGAAAGTGTCAAAAATAGTCGTAGAGTGCTTAGTGTCAATGCTGAGAATAAGCGGAAAATTAAAGGTATTATCCATGATGAAAGTACGACTGGCAAGACAGTATTCATAGAGCCAGCAGAGTTGACTGAGTTAAATAATGACTTGTATGAACTTGAAGCCAGTAAACGTCATGAAGTCTATAAGATACTTAAGAGTCTGAGTGATCAGTTACGACCTCACCTCGACGATATCTTATTAGCTCAGAGAATCATTGTTAGATTTGATCTTATTAGAGCTAAAGCAAAATTTGCTAAAACATATGATGGCAATAAGCCTATCCTCACAGAGGATAAAGAGATGGTTCTTAAGGATGTATACCATCCATTACTCTACATCATGAATCAAGAAATGCGCAGAAGCACTGTGCCATATGATCTAAGTCTTGATGCAAAGAAAAGGTTCCTTGTTATCAGTGGACCTAATGCAGGTGGTAAGACAGTCACACTAAAAGCACTGGGCCTTAATCAACTTATGTTGCAGTCAGGGATGCTTATACCTGTGAGAGATGATAGTAAGCTCATGATATTCAATAAAATAATGATTGATATCGGTGATCAACAATCTATAGAAGGTGACCTGAGTACTTACAGTTCTCGATTGCTCAACATGAAATATTTTGCAGAGAAAAGTGATAGAAAAACTTTGATATTAATAGATGAATTTGGGAGTGGTTCTGATCCTAAGATGGGTGGTGCTATAGCTGAGGCAGTATTAGATACGATCATTAAGCGTAAGTGTATGGGCATCATTACGACCCATTATTCTAATATCAAGAACTATGCTTACAAATGTGTTAATATCCTCAATGGTGCAATGCAGTTTGATAAGGATGAATTACAACCGACATTTAAACTTAAGGTAGGACAACCGGGAAGTTCTTTTGCATTTGAAATAGCTAATAAAATAGGTCTCCCAAAAGCCATATTAAAGTATGCTAAGAATCTCACAGGTAAGGATAATAATAAAGTAGATAGGCTTCTGATAGATCTACAGCACGAGAAGAAAGTATTAGAAGAAAAGCTCTTAGAGAACTATGATGAGTCTTATAGGCTTAATAAACTCATTAAAAACTATGAGTCTATGAAAGAGGAGTTGTCAATTAGAAGAAAGAGATTAAAGCTAGAAGCTAAAGAGAAAACTTATCTAAACCTTTCAGATTATGAGAGAGAACTACAGAAGCTTATCGGTAATTTAAAGAAAGAAAAGAATGTAGAGAAAGCAAAGTCTACACTCAAAGAGGTCAAAGAAAAAAGACGGGAATCGAAAACTGGCATTAAAGAAATAGCTCAAGAAGTATTCAAAGAGCAGATACAAGAAGTAAAAGACCTCCAAGTAGGGCAGTATGTCAAACTAAGGTCTGGTGGAGAGTCAGGTAAGGTCGTCGGGTTCACTGACAAGAAGGTTAAGCTGGAGATGGGTATTATGAAATTTGAAGTGCCTCGATCAGAAATAATCATGGCCAACGAACCTATCCATAGGATAAAGAAAACAATTACTACAGATACCGTTGTCAATCCTCAGACAATAGATACGAGTCTTGATATAAGAGGGTATTCTAAGCAAGAGGCTGAAGATTCTATGCAAGAGTTCATAGATAATGCTTTGATGGCCAGTGTGCTGCAGTTAAAAGTTGTACATGGTAAAGGGTCTGGAGTGCTTAAGAAGGTCGTCTGGAAAAAAGCTAAAGAATATAAAGACATAAAGAAAATGTGGCATCCGACAGATGACTTTGGAGGGCAAGGCGTGACGTTTATTTCTTTTTAAGTAGAACTTGTTGTTAGGCCAGTTTATATGCGAGTATAAATTGAAATGGCACCATCCTAAGAAGAACAGTGCCACATAATATTTTTGTCAATATTCTATTTACATAAACATCTCAGTACCGCTGAAATGGAAGTTTGCTTCAATAAGAGCATTCTCATCACTGTCAGAACCGTGTACAGCGTTCTCACCTATACTCGTAGCGTATAGCTTTCTTATAGTACCTTCAGCTGCTTCCGCGGGGTTAGTAGCACCGATTAGTGTTCTGAAGCTTTCTACAGCGTTATCACCAGAAAGTACAGCCGCCACAATAGGTCCAGAGGACATGAAGTCAACTAACTCACCATAGAATGGTCTTTCTTTATGCACTGCGTAGAATTCACCAGCTTTTTCTTTGCTTAATTTAGTGTACTTAAGGGCTACAATCTTGAAGCCACCTTCATTGATCTTATTTAAGATAGCACCGATGTGACCATTACGTACAGCATCAGGCTTGATCATTGTGAATGTTAGTTTACCGCTCATTATTTTTTGTGTTTTATAAATTTCTCTAATCGACGGCAAAAGTATAAAAAAGCCTTATGATTTGCTTGATCTTGAGCAAAGATCGCAAAGCATAAAGGGATGATACTATCTATAACCGTAATTTCTGTAGGCGTTCTTGTATCTATACATGATAGTTTCTTTCATCGATAATAATGATATTAGCATGATAGCAAGTCTTCTTGTTAGACTACGCATATAGAATAAGCCATAATTTGTATTTTTATGAGCATTACCAACTAAACTCTATACTTACACATTGCTATTTAAGGATAAAGCAGCTTTCAAGACATTCTTCGATGAGCATTATAATGCGATATGTAATTATATATATAATTATCTGAATGATGCTGTAATAGCTGAGGATATAGTACAAGAGACTTTCTTAAATCTATGGCAGAAACGCAATGATTACGATATGCCACACTCCTTAGAAGCTTTTGCTTATAAAAGCAGTAAGAATAAAGCGCTTGAGCATATAAGATCACAGAAATCATATAAAAAACACATACAAGAAGCGGCATTATCGAGATTACAAGTGACGAAGCCTGCAGAAATGTCGTCTCAATACAGTAGGTTAGAGGAATTACATCGCTCAATACGACATTTGCCTCCTAAATGCAGGAAAGTGTTTGAGTTACACAAATTTAATGGCCTATCTTACGCCGAGATAGCAGAGCAGGAGACTATATCTATAAATACAGTAGAAAATCATATGGTCAAAGCAATGAAAAGATTAAGAGAAGCAATGTCAAATAAAATTAGCAAATAGACTTAATGGATATTAATAAGATCATATTAAAAACTATTAACAGCAAAGCAAGTACTCAGGAGTACGAAGCATTACAAGCGTGGAAGGCTGAGTCGCAGCAGAATATTGAATTCCTCAATAAGATGATGGAAAAGCAGATTACTGTAAAAGATTATATTGAATTCGATAAAAGTAAAGCTTGGGATAAAGTAGAATCAAAGTTAGATCACCCACCTCAATCTAAATCTTATCTGTGGATGTCGGTCATAGCTATTCTTGCATTTGTAGCTGTCGTTTACTTTGCTACAAATGGAAATACGCCTAATACTGATCATATCCACGAATCCAACGATGAGATGATCAATTTTGCATTACAGGACGATTCTCAGATATGGCTTAACAATGAATCTACAGTTGTAGAGCTATCTGATTTTATATCAGAAAGAAAAGTAAGCTTAGAGGGCGAAGCTTTCTTTGATATTACACGTAATCCTGAAGTGCCTTTCACTATCGAGTTAAATGACACAGATTTTATAACTGTGTTAGGTACAAGTTTTAATGTGTTGAATTATGGAGATGATTTCGACTTAGTAGTGTATACTGGTCACGTTCAATTAAATGTGCTTGGTAGAACATTAGATTTATATAAGAACGATAGAGTCACTTTATTGAATGGAGCTTATGTTAAAGTAAAAAATAGTAATAAGAACACATTAAGTTGGAAAAATAAGATATTGGTTTTTGATAATGATAAATTGTCTGATGTCTTTAATGAGCTTGAAGACTATTATAGCGTAGAGTTTAATGGGCTTGCTGACTTAGATATCAATAGCTGTAGATTAAGGTCACGTTTTGATAATGAGTCTATAGATAAAGTTTTGTCAGAATTAGTTAACCACTTTAATCTTGTATATACCAAAGAAAATAACATTATCAGCATACAAAGTATAAACTGTGGATAATGCGTATTTGCTATACAGTACTCCTCATAGGTATCAACCTACTGTATTGCAATTCTGTATCGTATAGTCAAAATCAAAACCCTCAGATTCAAATCGAAGCAGGTTCCATATCTACGAGCCAATTAATCCAACAAATAGAAGCCAATACAGATTACTTCTTTGCCTACAATTCAGATCTTGTATCTGATATTCCTACTTTATATTTCTCTAAGAAAGAACTCAGTTTATCTGACCTATTAGAAGAATGGGATCAATATTATCCATACGATTTTGTAATAGACGAAGCTTCTAAGAAAATACAACTTTCGAGTGCTTCAAGTTTCAGAATAAGTGGGGTAGTGATAGACTCATTTTCGGGAGAAACGATGCAGGATGTTCACGTATTTCTATCAGCTGAAAATAGCACATACACTAATGAAGATGGATACTTCTCGATCGATGTAGATCTCAACGGTATGGATCAGGTAATCATAAGTCACGTAGGGTATAGTATAAGTTATATTCCTATCTCAAAGTTAGGAGGAACCTCTATGATAATCCCCTTGAGCTACAGAGATAACAACTTAGATATTACAATACTGGATACTCCGCTTAAGAAAGATCAGTTTAAGCTTTATTACAAGCACTCTCAGCAAGATATAGAAGAAAGTGTAAGCATATCAGGGACATCAGATTTATTAAGTTATCTTAAGACAATGCCTTCTGTATCTACAGGTTCAGAAGGGCAGAGTGGTTTTAATGTAAGAGGTGGAGGGATAGAGCAGAATTTGATTCTTTTGGATGGATTCCCTGTATATGAAGCCAGTCATTTAGGTGGATTATCTTCTATATTTCTCACAGATGCTATTAAGAATGTAGAGTTCTATGATTCTGCATTTCCAGCAAGATATGACGGCAGATTATCCAGTGTCGTAGATGTAAGATTAAAGGAGGGCAATAGGCATCAAATAGCTCGTAAGCTAAGTCTCGGGATAGAGGGAATACAAGGACAACTGGAAGGCCCTCTCAGCGCTTCTACTTCTATTAATATAACCGGTAAGAAAAGCCTGTTTTCTGAAATCGCTAAACCCCTTCTACAAGAAAGATTAGACTTATTAGAAGCAGATTTAGGTTACTATGATTTATATGCTAAGTTGACACATTGGTTTAGTCCTTCTAATAGGATAAGCCTAACTGGATATACTGGTGGTGATAGGATCGCTATACAACGTAATACCGTAGAGTCTACAGATTCATTTCAGGATTTTAATAAGATTAATTGGGGTAACAAGGTTCTTGGCATACAGTGGAATAGAGCATTCGAAGATCGATTCTTTCTTACAACAAGTGTAGGATACTCAGAATACCTCTTTAATTCCTTAGGATCATATAGAATCAATTTTCTAAAAGATGGCTTACCAGAAGTCAGAAGCTTTTCTATTCTTACAGAATCATATCTACAAGACTTAAGCTTTAATAGTACTTTGGATTACTACTCTGATGATTTTGGAAAATTCAAGATAGGCGTCAATTACACCGATCATACTAATTCTCCTTCGATCTTGGAAGATGAAACTTTTCTAAATATAGATTCTACTATATCCGTGATTGATAGCGTTTATAACACAGAAGAGCTTTCTGCCTTCTTAGAACATGAGTTGGATTTGGGATCTAAGTTTATTTTATTTTCTGGACTCAGATATAATAATTATCAGACTGGCAATACCAGTTATAATCACCTTAACCCAAGGCTTCAGTTACAATATAATCGAAAGTTTTTTTCATTGTCAGCGTCATACTCGCGTATGAGCCAGTTCATACATCTACTGTCTAATCCAGGCCCAGGATTGCCTTCTGACTTATGGGTGCCGAGCACGGATAGATTCAGCCCACAACGTTCTACAAATTATAATTTAAGTTATAGATACGATAGAGAGAATTTAAGTTTTGGAGTAAGTAGTTATTACAAACAATTTAAGTCAGCAATAGAGTACGATAATCCGAGTGATGTAATTTATTCATTCATAATAGATACCGAACTTTACAGAGTAGAAGTTAATAATGAAAGCTGGGAAGAAAGGGCTATAATAGGTGATGGTGAAGCCTATGGCATCGAGTTTGATTTTGATTATGCTCTCGATAAATGGAAACTCAATGGTGCCTATGCATTATCGAGATCGACACGGTCATTTGCAGAAGTTGATGACGGAGAAGCATTCCCGTTTAAGTTTGATAGAACTCATGATATTCAGTTTCAAGTCAAGTATATGCTGAGCCGTTCGCAATCCATAATGCTAAATTTTGCCTACGGGACGGGTAATGCATATACCTTGACTGATCGACGTATACGTGGACCTCGTGGAGAAGATATCTTAGATGCAGCAGCAAGGAATCAGTACCGTGTGCCTTCTTTCCATCATCTTGATATTATGTATAATATCAAGCATCAATGGGATGAGAAAACCATACAAGTCAATGTAGGCGTATATAATATATATAATCGTCTCAATCCCTTCTATCTATATCTACAGCAGAGTAGTGCAGGAGATAGTGTTGTTAAGCAGATTTCAATATATCCTATTCTGCCGCAACTAAATTGTTCACTTTCGTGGTGATATAGATATAATAGTTTGTTTTTGTGGTGATTATATAATAACTTAGAAGAATCATATGAAGTATTACATCTTTATAATCATCCTCTTTTCTATAATCTCTTGCGAAAGTGATCTTACAATAGATGATTCCAATTTTAAAAAGGAAGTAGTCGTTAATTCAATATTAAGTTCTGATTCTACACTTACCGCTGATCTTTCTTACAGCAGTTTTTTTAATGATTCTAATGTAGAAGCTGTAGAAGATGCCCAGGTTTCCGTAATAGATCTTACTTCAGGTAGGCAATATGCATTAATCCATAGTGCAGACGGTCACTATAAGAATCCTAACATAGGAGTCAAATCTCATGAGTATAGGCTGTTAGTTACTACTTACGACAATAAAGAAATGACTGCTCAGACATGTATTCCCCAAGATATTATATTAGATGTATCTATAGATACACTCTATGATGATGAGAGATACATTAATGAATTAAGTATAGGTGTAGAAATAGCCAATGATCCCAATAGAGATAATTATTATACATTTGAATTGTTGCCCTACAGAAAAATAGTAACTCGGCAAGACTCCTTTGTAGTTGAATCTACTCCACTTGAATTTGTACCAAATGATCTACCTCAACTTAGTGAGGTCCCTTCAGATTTTAAATCTAAAAACTTTAATTTATTCTCGGATATTGGATATGATGGAAAGAATATTTCTACTTCATTCAGTTTTGGTAGAGAGGATATCTCATTCGGAGATAAGAAACCTAATGACGTAACCGATCAATCCTCTGAAGCGGAGACTACATCTGGTGATAGGTATGTTCAGGCTTATGCAATCAGAATTATGGCAGTATCTTCTGATTTATTTGATTATATCAAATCTTATGAGATTTATAATCAGCAAAATAACATTACCTCTTCTAATTCTCAGCCCGGTAAAATCATTTTTAATATCGAAAATGGTATAGGTGTGTTTGGAGGTACTAATACCCAGCTGATTCCTATCAATTAGATTTTCCTATTCTATTCTGTAGCCCTATTCTATACTACTAGCCTATACTACTAGACTATTGTGTACTACTGTTAATGCGATAGCATTAGTATCCATAAGGCATTAATAACTATAATGGATTTAGAGAACCATGTATACTTCCTTATTTTTAAAATCTTAGTATGCAGTTGTATTGATTTGTCTTTTTGATTACGCATCTTAACTAAGTAAGATCTTTCCTATTCTGGATTAAGGCATTTTTGAGCTAAGGTTATTCTATTTTCAAAGCATTCAATTTATACATTTAGATTAAAGAATTGGACGATCTGCGTACTGACTTGCTTCATCAACTCAGTTCCTGTTCGAGTTATTAGGAAGATCAAATTTATAGGCTAATCAATAAAAATGCATAGGTAGGCATGTTCTAAAAGAAAAATGCATTACTAATTTATCAATTTAGTTGAGATGGGCCTCTTTGGCTATAGCAAGGATAAGATCGCTACTTAGCAAACAGCTATAATAATTGAAATCCTATTCATATTACTTAATGGATTCTTATCTGAGGCAATAAATGGTGCTAGTAAGCATGGTACATAGTTATGGCAAATGTATCACTTTCATGATCTCATTTCATGTATTAACTTACAGTAGATATAGTCGATTATAACTTTCTCAAATTATCTTCTATAATAGATTTAGTAACTCTGAAATATCATATTCTTGGGTTCTGGCTTAACTCTTTCCATGACTCAATAATGTGCTTCTTTTTTAAAGGTATAAATTCTGGAGTATCCAATTGACTTTCAATAAATTCTAAGAAGGATTGATTAATATAAATGATAACGTTTCTTTTTCTTATCATATGGTTTATCACCATTTCAATAAAATTATCTGATTCGTTAAAAAATTTATCAAGACTGAAAATATCTTTTGAGTCTGAAAACATATCTGCTACCACTACTACTAACTCTCCATTTTTCTGTTGTAAAAATAAATGAAGCCCACCTTCCATACCAACAACCATTGTACAAACTGCATCGTATTTTTCTTCCGCTTGCTGCATGATTCTTCTCTCATAATTAGGGATTCTTGTGAATGTGTAAGTCTTAGGCTCTGATTTAAATAACTGTTTTAAAAATTTTCGTATAGAATTTATTTATTTAAAAAATTGAAAATACTCATCTGTCTCATCTACCCAAGCAGTCAATGTTCCATGGACTTTGCAGCCTTGATCTACGTTGATGATATTAGCTCGATTTCTGGGCGTCTTATCTCCATATAAGAAAGTAGGGGTGTGCCCGATGTAGATCTTTTCATAAGTACCAAATTGCCTTGGAGCGTCAGTATCACTATGGTCATTGATAGCAGATTCGTAGAGATGTCTATCCCACAATAACTTGTCAGGATTATCCTTATAACTGTCTTGTATAGTCATGTCGAAATCATACCCAGCATGTACCCATAGCTTGTTATTTTCTATGTGGTAGTATTGTAGTTTTTTGAAGAATAGCTCTCTATGCCTTATGATATCTTCATCAGATCTCTGGATGTAGGAGTCATATGTTTTTAGACCACCTCCTGAATACCACTCCCAATGCATTTCTTCTATCTGTCTTCTTTCCCTAAATACCTCAAAACTATAGACTAATACTTCTGCAAACCAATAGTCATGGTTGCCCATGATGTAGATGTTCTTATGACCTGACTTTTCATTTAGATCAATAAGTAGCTCGACCACTTCATATGAGTGAGCTCCACTATCTACATAGTCTCCTATGCATATGAGTCTATCTTCTTCATAACTGTATTTAGCTAAATCTAATACACCTGTAAGAGAGTCGATCTTGCCATGTATGTCACCTATAACTAAGGTTCTCAATGTGCTATTAGTTTTCTTCGTTTAATCATGACGATCAGATTTAATATAATTAAGAGAACGATGAGCCCATATATAAATAGGCCAAAGAAAATGCTGCCAAATATCACGTAATCAATCCCAAATAACTAACTCATATTGATATAAAAATCTGTACAATAGCTATAGGCCCAAATCCCAAATTCAACTAAGTCTATCATAATCATCAATCTTATATTTTTAATTAGATTCCAAACAAGGAGACCTCCTATGAATGGATACCCTACATAGGATTTCGTGAGTCTGTATAGAAGTACTTTCGAACAATAGTGGTGGGGTCACTATGAATATTGAGGTAGCTATTAGTATCTGATATAAACGAGATTTTATTATTACTCTGCGATTTCCATCTGCATCATTTTCAAAACTGATAGTGACTGGATAGCCAGCTTTGGCAATTGATGATAAGAGTTGATTGAGTGTCATATTTTAGTTTATTAAGTTTTTTGCTGTTAATTTCACTACTCTATATTCTTGCAAATTAAAGACTTATTGTGCACTCTATCTACACGATACTTTTTTTCTCAAATTGATTTTAAACTTGGAACTATCCCTTTTGGAATAGACGTTATGATGATCTATAGCTGATGCAATAATGTGTTTTATTTTAGATTTCTTATTCGTAAATCAGAGAATATATTATCATCAGTTTTATTTAAAAGGAAGTTCTGGCTCTTCATAAAAAGCCATTACGCAAGTCTTGCATTTTTGTATTCTATTTATTCATAATTTAAAATCAGAACACATGTCTGGAATAATAAACGTATGCGATCTCTGCAATAAAAAGATCCCTCACGGTGCTGCATATGTAGCCATCAACTATCACATAGAACAAATGGACAAAGATCCACTAAAACTTTTCCCAACTATACAAGTCATTAGAGCAGAAAAAGTATTTACTATGTGTGGTAAGTGTGGTAATAAGCATCAAGCTGCTAAAATGATAGAAGTGCTTAAGCGAACATTGATATCATCTGAACCAAGATTAAATTGATAATAGATGATCCCAGGTCCTATAAATATCTACAAGTGTCCAAATTGCAATGTAAGTTTTGCACATTCAGGTGTAACAAGTG
>ENA-ORXT01003366-ORXT01003366.1-marine-metagenome-genome-assembly--contig:-NODE-3366-length-17732-cov-5.359671_pt1 | contig 17732 bp, 14 predicted proteins | sample MGYA00237868_ERZ511482 | MGnify/ENA metagenome assembly ERZ511482 | reverse complement strand
CTAAGAAATGCTTTTTAATCGTAATGGATTTCCCTCCTATATTTACATCTGCTTGTTGGTTCGTTTCTATTTCTTCTAATTGATTTTCAAATAAATGAGCAACATGTGCAGGGGTAGAAGGGGCACCAATAGTTGCCACCGCCTTTATACTAGGTAAGGCATTGGCTGCAAAGAGCGTTGCTGCTCCCCCTAGAGAATGACCAACTAGTAGCTGCGGTGTCATATTAGCTGCATCCATTGCCTTGGCAGCTGCTAATAAATCCTTGACATTGGAAGAAAAATTAGTGTCTGAAAACTCTCCTTGACTTTCTCCTAGTCCTGTAAAATCAAATCTCAATACACCAAATCCTCTTTGTGTGAGTGCCTTTGAGATACTTCGAACAGCATTGAAATTTTTATTACAGGTAAAGCAATGTGCAAAGATAGCATAGGCACTAGGAGCTTGGTCAAAAGGAACATCTAGTTTGCCACTAAGCGTAGTTCCAGTAGCATTTTGAAAGGTAAAAACTTGATTAGTCATTGCTATTTTTTTAGAAGGAAATCAAAAATAGCACAGGGCAATGTCCTAAGTCTGACCGCTGATAGAAAAATTTATTTTTTCGGTCTGACTTCTTCTCACTTCTATGGTATTGGCTCATTCCTTGATCGTAAATTGAGTAGTGTCTCCAGAAAAAAACACTCTTACTGGCAAAACTATATAATCTAGTGGTGCTATCCAAAAAGAACTGCCATATCTATGAGGTAAACTTATCCAAAGTGTCTTCGTCAATGCATACTCGACCATGATCAAACCCAGATGTAAGTCTAACTATCAAAATAATGCACTAACTCGAAATATCACGGAGGTTTATACTGAAGATGTACAGACGAATGTGTTACAGCAGTATATTATGTTGAGTTTTAAATATGATTTACAACATTTTAAGGTGAAATAGATAATTTTGTATTATCTTGCTACATAAGTTCTCAAAACATGCGCTACTCATTTATTAATTCTATCATTTACTCATTGAGTATTTACGAGTATCGTTTGACCATTCCAGTGGGATTCCAATTTTAAAAAGGACGACACATATTTATTATGAAAAATTATATATTTTTAATTCAAAGCGTACTTTTAATTATTGGAAGTTCTACCTTCTTTTCTAGTAATTATGAGCAAAGCGATGTTTCTCTCTCCAACACCAATTACATAGACGGTCCCCATATATTTCATAATACTACTGGTATCATTGTTAAAAGGATAGGTGGTAAAAAAAAAAGAATTAAGATTGAAGAAGAGCATATCAAAACCAATGAAATAAAAGATTTCTCTTTTTTTGTTCCTGTTAATGGAATGCCCAATGATTCCTTTACAGTTCATCTAAAGTCTACACTTGAAGAATCCCCTTCCACTTATGTAGCACCAGAAAAATTCTTGGCTATTTCTGATTTGGAGGGAAATTTTTATGCGTTTAAATCTCTTTTGAAAAGTGAAGGTGTAATAGACATGAATTACCAATGGACTTATGGCGATGGACATTTGGTGTTACTAGGAGATTTTTTTGATCGTGGAGATCAAGTAACTGAACTACTTTGGCTAATTTATGAATTAGAAAGTCAGGCTAAATTGCAAGGCGGACAAGTTCATTTTCTACTAGGTAATCATGAGATATTGAACTTGAACGGCATGAATCATTATACAGATCCGAAGTACCTAAAAGTAGCTAAAAAGATGAGAATAGACTATAAAGATTTATACGGTCCTAACACAGAATTGGGGCGATGGCTACGCACAAAAAATTCAATTGAAAAAATTGGAAATGATTTGTTTGTACATGGAGGATTTAGTACAGAACTGGTCGAGGCTGGTCTCTCCATACACGAAATTAATGAAAATATTCGAGCTAATTTAGGGTTAACTTATAATGAAATTTATGCTAATAATAAAAAAACGACTATATTGATTTTTGGAAAGAAAGGGCCGCTATGGTATCGAGGTAATGTTCACAATTATGTAAAATCAGAATTGGAACTAGTATTCCAGCATTTTGGAGGAACAACAATCATCTTAGGACATACTTCCTTTAAAAATGGCATTAATCGAATCGCAGATGGACAAGTGATTGCTATCGATGTCCTTCAGCCTAATGAACATTCAGAAACAAATAGACCAAGAGGCTTGCTAAAAGAGGGAGACCAATACTTCAAGGTAGATGATAAGGATTTAAAGACTATATTATAGATAATACTTATAATCAAGATAAGATGGCAAAAATTGAGCTTGATAAAGCACTTAAAGAAGAAAAGAAATTAGAGAAAAAAAGACAGAAGGCACTTGAGAAAAAAGAAAAGGAATATCTCTTGCAATCGCTAGAAATAGATGAAGAGAAATTAAAAGAATTACAAAAGAAATTGAAAAAAGTAGAAAGTCAACCTGATCGAGGGATTGAAACTTGGTATCGATTGGCTTCCAGAAATTTATATACTCGGAGGAAAATAGTGGACACCAAGACCAATATTTTAATTACGATTAATACTATTTTGATTTCTGCCTTGATGAGTACTTTATATCCGAGATTGAATGAGGATCCACATTTAGTTTTTGGGATTTTTCCAATTATCTTGGGGAATCTTGTCTCTATCTCTTTTGCCATTATGGCTACGCTTCCTAAATTTGGAAGTGGGCTGTTTTCGGAAGATGCCCCTCAAAATACTTCTTTAATGACCTTTGATGATTTTTATAAAATGCCTTTGGCTGCTTATGAATCCGCATTGGATGAAATCATGTTAGACAAGGACTTTCTATACGGTAGCATCAAAAAAGACTTGCACCGATTAGGTGTCGATTTGGGCAGAAGGTATAATAATATCCGAATAGCTTATAACATATTTCTAGCAGGTTTAATTATTGGTCTTGTTTCTTTTGGATTATGTTTTCTAATTTACTAAGTGAAACGAAGAAAATAAATTGAGCCAAAGTGTTGTAACTCGTTCACTAAGTACATAAATAATCCATCATTGCCTTTGCTAGAAAACTTGCGGCTACTGTAAAATAGTTCTCATATTTCAGCAGTACGACTAAATACCAGAAATAGATACAGATACAAATTTAAAAGATAATTATTATTAAACTGATAATCAACTAGTTGTAAAAAAAGTGTCTTTGGTACTTCTTTGGTATTACATATTCTACTACTATCAAATTAAGCCTTCGTACAACTATGAAAAATAAATTTCTACAATTTGCCATCCTTTACAGTTTATTTTATTTGCTTCAAGCCTGTTCCGCCAGTAAAGTTCCCTACTATAATTCTGATAATAAAGATTGGTCAACAAGAACCCTTCCAGAGCAATCAGCCATAACGCATAGTGTTTTTTTAATTGGTGAAACAGGAGGTGTTGAACAACCGTCGGAGGCATTAAAACTAATGCAAAGGCAAGCGATGGAAGCGGGAGAAAATAGTACGGTAGTCTATTTGGGCAACCAAGTCTATCCAACAGGTGTTCCCGACGATGACGAACCAGCATACGAAACGACTAAAAAGCAATTAATTTCGGAATTTCAAGGCTTATCTTCTTATGATGGAAACTTGTATGTCCTACCGGGGAATAAAGACTGGAATAATGATAAAGTCGGTGGTCGGGAAAGTGTCCAACGACAAGAAGCAATAGTTGAGCAATACTTCAATGGAGAAAATGTATTTCAGCCAGATAATGGCTGTGGTGACCCCGTTGAAATTGACTTGAACGAAAATATGGTCATGGTCATCGTCAATTCTCAATGGTGGGTAAGCCTAGACGAAGACCGAGATAGAAATGTGGGCTGTGAGGTAACTAATGAGCTGGAGTTTTTGGAAAAACTTAAAGACATCCTCAATGACAATAAAGAGAAACACCTGATCATTGCCATGCACCATCCTATTTATACGAGTGGAAAAGCTGGCGGATATTTTCCTTGGAAAGACCATATTTTTCCTTTGAAAAAGAACGGAAAAAATATTTACTTTCCGTTGCCTGTGATAGGTTCGGTGTATCCTATATCAAAAAAAGTCGCAGGGGATAGACAAGATATATCCAATCCAAGGCAAATGGCACTCAAAAAAGTCATAGCAGAAGTATGTCAGAATTATAAAGACATTGCAATCGTTTCGGGACATGAACCTGGCTTACAATATTTTTATAAAAAGAACCAACACTTTATTGTAAGTGGAGGTGGTGGGATAGAAGATTATATCAGGAAAGGGAATTCGGCTGAATTTTCCTACCAAAAAAATGGATTTGCTAAATTGGTCTATTATGAAAATAATGAAGTGTGGGTAGAATTTTGGACAACCGCAGATGGAGACAAACCCGTTTTTAGAAAACAATTACACAAAAAAGTTCCACCTATTTTTGAAGAAAAAGACTACGAAAATATTGAGAAAAACAAAGAAAAATCTATTACTACGGAAGCGGGTACTATTTATAAAGCGAGTAAGTGGAAACGATTATGGTTTGGTGACCATTATAGAGATGTTTGGTCAACCTCCGTTTCTGCCCCTGTTGTATTTTTAGACACCCTAAAAGGCGGACTAATCCCCATAAAAAAAGGCGGTGGTTTTCAAACTAAATCGCTACGATTAGAAGCTGAAAATGGTAAACAATATACTTTGCGGACGATTGATAAGGATGTCGCTTTGGTTGTTCCTCCTGTTCTTCGTAACACTTTTGCGCAAAGCATTATTCAAGATGGGATTTCCGCATCACATCCTTATGGTGCTTTTGTGATTCCCGAATTAGCAGATGCCGTAGGTATTTATCATACCAATCCCGAACTAGTGTATGTTCCTCCACAAGCTGCTCTGGGTAAATACAATGATGATTTTGCAGATAAACTATTTTTATTTGAAGAACGACCTGATGGAGATTGGACAGATAATTCTAACTTTGGCAATTCTGCTGAGATTATTGGCGTAAATGATTTAATCAAAGAATTAAAGAAAAATCATCATGCTAAAATAGACCAAGAATATGTATTGAAAGCTAGACTGTTCGATATTTTAATTGGTGACTGGGACCGACATGATGACCAATGGCGTTGGGCCAGTTTTCCAACGGAGGACCAAACGATTTATCGGCCTATCCCAAGAGATAGAGACCAAGTGTTTTTTAATTTTGATGGCATTCTCCCTTTTGTTGTCAGCCGACCATTCCTGACCCCACAGTTTAGAAGTTTTGACTACAAAATAGATTACCTACCAGGACTGGTATTTAATGCTAGAAACTTTGACCGTGCCTATTTGAATGCAAAAACAAAAGCATCCTTTATACAAACCGCCAAAGCCTTACAAGCTACCTTAACGGATGAAGTCATTGAAAAAGCGTTTACCGAATGGCATCCTGAATTTTTTCAATTAGATGGGGAATACGCGAAAGACATCCTCAAAAAGAGAAGAGATAATTTAGTGGATATTGCAACAGCTTACTATCTCTTCTTAGCAGAAGAACCCGATGTGACAGGCACGGATGAACGGGAACTGTTTGAAATAACTAGACTGGATAAGAATTTGACACAGGTAAAAGTCTATGACCTCAATCACCCACAAAAAAAGCTAGTGTATGATCGTACTTTCGACAATCGAGAAACGAAGGAAATTCGTATTTATGGTCGTAAGGGAGATGATATTTTTAACATTACAGGGGAAGTAAAAAAAGGAATAAAACTAATCATTATTGGTGGTGGTGGGGAAGATACAATAGAAGATTTATCCGTTGTAAGTGGTAGCTCAAAAATGACGGTTATTTATGATAAACCAAAGGGGTTAACCATAGCTAATGATAAGGGAGAAATCGAGAATAAAACTAAAGCGGAAGAAGGCATTAATCGCTATGACCGATTTGGATATAAATATGATAAAAAAATAGGCTTTCCGCTCATTGCCAGTAATCCAGACGCAGGCATTGGCATTGGGTATTTTACGATTATTCAAAAACAAGGATTTAGAACCGATCCCTACGAAAGTCAACATACCATTAATGGTGCTTTTTCCTTTGCGACGCAAGCAGTAGGCTTGAGTTATCGAGGACATTTTCCAAACAAATTAGGCAAAAATGATTTTGTATTGGAGGCATCTGGAACGGGGCCTACCTTTATCACCAATTATTTTGGTTTGGGAAATAATGTACCAGATACCGATCAATCGCTTGAGTTTCATCGAGTAAAAGGTACAAATATCAAATTGCATCCTGCACTTTTTAAGGATTTTGGTCAAGGACACAGTATTCAAGTAGGCCCAACTTATGAATATTTTAATTTACAGCAAACGGCAGATCGATTTGTCAATACTTCGGATGCTAATTTAGCAGCAGATAATTTCACCGCTAAAAATTATCTTGGTTTAGACGCTAAATATGTTATATCCGTAATAGACAATCCTTTATTTCCATTAAGAGGCTGCCATTTTGAAGTGGGGGCGGATTATCGGTATAATCTGGATGATTCAGACAATAGTTTTACTAAAGTTTATAGTAATATAGCTTTTTATATTCCTTTTAATATTAATAAAAGTATTGTGTTAGCCACTAAAATTGGTTCTGCCTATAATTTCGGAGCGTATGATTTTTTTCAAGCTAATCAATTAGGTGGACCTAGTCAGTTGAGAGGGTTCAATACTGGAAAATTTTCAGGTGACGGTATTGTTTATCAAACGACCGATTTAAGAGTCGCCTTGGGAAGAGGTAAATCCATTGCTTTCCCGTATACCTATGGCATACATCTTTCCTTTGACCACGGACGAGCTTGGCTGCAAGGAGAAGAAAATGATAATAGATGGCATACCAGTACCGGTGCAGGCATCTTTTTTACCCCTTTAAATTTGTTTGTTTTTAGGGCCTCTTACTTTGTCTCTGAAGATGATTCTATTTTGAGTATTGGGGCTGGTTTTTCATTTTAGATAAAACCAGTATATGCTTAAGGAGAAAATGAGTAAATAGAAGAGGGTAGTGCAAGAACTAGTACTTATTATTGCCACCATACATAAATCAATAAAGCTAGAAAAATCGGAATAAGAAAATAATGATGTGCGCTCATCTTATCTAGTTTTAAGAGAGTCCAATTTCAAAGAATCTACTAATAAAGTATCGTAATCAATGACCTCTTTTGTTACGTCCCTTCGTATTTCTTTGTTTTCTCTATCTTCTTCCACAAAGGACAAACTGTCTAATTTACGCTGCTGCTCATCTATTGATTTTTGTGAATTGTTTGAACAATTGGAGCACAAATAGACCATAAAGATAAGGAGCAAGTATATTTGATTCTTATAAAAAGACTTCTTCAAAAAGAAATGAATCATAATTAATAATTTATTTTCCTACCTTGAAAAAGCCAATTTTTAAGTATATTAATATAACTAATTTTTTCTATCTAAAAAAAATAGGTAAAAAGTATATTTGGCAGGTAGGTTCTTTAGAAGGAGTGAATCTGATTTGTTTTTTTATAAAAAACAAATCAAATTCACTCTTTCCAAAAAAATCTAGCGTCATAATATGGAACTAAGTAAGAGAATGACCAAAATTACTTTATTGTCTCATTGTTCTCCAAATTAGACGGTGGCGATCAGCAATATAGCCATAAAACAATAAAGCAATTTTGGTCATTCTCTTACTTATTTTCAATCAATACTTAACTACATAGTTTCGGTTAAGTAGCGAAAATACTGTTGTTTGAAATCTGCATAAATGGTTCGCTGACTTTCCATTTTACTTCTCAACGATGTGTGATCATCAAAATGAACGTGATCTAAAGCGATAGGATGTTCTTGAGCGAAATCGGACAATTCATGCTCATGAGCATTAATATCATGAACCAAGGTATCCACTACTTCCCCATGTCTAATCATTTGGTTTTGAAACTGCTCCGCTTTCGCCAATACCGTTTTATCAGTATATCTAGGAACTACTTCCTCTAATCGTTTTTTAAAAAAAACTAATTCGTCTTTTTGAAAAGACAACTCCTTTTTCCAAGATTGATGTTCAAAATGGAGATCAGATAAATAAATATGTTTCTTCATTTTTCTTTAAAATTTATTGATGATTAAGTATACTATCGTTTTTTGAGATTTCATTCATCCCTAAGTAGCCAATTAAAATTACCACAGTGAAGAATCATCAAACAACACTAGCATCACAATCAATATAATTACTAGAATAGTTAAAAATAATTTATGGCTTTTCTTAATTTTCATCCTTATTTAATTATTAACATAGGGACTTTATCATTTTTGGCAATCACTCGTTCCACCGTATTTCCTAACCAAGCATCTAGTGCTGAATGACTCTTAGAACCCATGATTAAAAAGTCGACACCATTCTTTTCCATATAATTTATAATTGCACGGTCAGGGCGACTCCTTATTTCTTCCTGAACAACTTCTTCTATTTCAGAACGCTTGTCTCCCGTGTGTTTTTCCACAAATTGATGTAAGGTTTCTTGTTGTTTTTCCTTTATCTTTTCAGTAAATTCTTCTCCCATTTGTAACATAGAATAAGAAGAAAGACTAGGTACTTCAAAAGAATGATAACAAGTTATTTTTATAGCATCATCACCCATCATTTCCTTTAAATGAATTGCCGCCTCTAATAATTTGGCAGAATGTTTTGACATATCCACAGGAACTAAAATGTGTGATAGGCTTTTTGCTGCTTTTTCTGGAACGAACAGACAATTCTCAGGAACATGGCGAATAATTTGCTTGGACAAAGTAATATCACTTTCAGAGTGCTCCCCCAAAGCAATCAAATCAGAGGTAGCATCATATCCTTTTCTTATGAGTTGAGGAACCAATTGCCCTGATATGACCTCCACTTGTTTGTTTGGAATATTTAGCAAATGTCCATCTAACTGTTTTTCCATATCTTTTTGCATCCGCTCTAGCAATACATTTCCATACTTATCTGGCGTTTCATTCAAGTGCTTAAAAAAATGAGTAGCTGTGAACGCATGGAAAGCATTGACTGTATCAATTGAAATACTTGTTGATGCCAAAAAATCCAGATAATCAGCAAGTTTCAAATCAGCCGCCTTATCAGGCATCACCGCTAATACTCTTTTTGTTGAAAACATAATTAACTATTTTTTAAGTTAGAATTGTTGTTGTATACTATTTGGATTTTAAAAAACCAATTCCTATGAGGGTTTGAGTCTTATAAAATGTAAACTTATTTTATTTTTTTCTATTTCTTACAAATAATAAATCATTTGAAAAACGTACTACTTATTTTTTTGTCGTTGCTAAGAAATGATTTTTTCAAGCCCGCAGCGTCGTGGACTATGCACTTAAAAAGTCATTTCTTGCAAGAATAAAATATAAATTCCATATACTCAATTCTTACCTGCAAATAAGTCTATTGATTTTATTTAATGTATTACTTTTAGACTTTGGACAGATTAGTCTTTGGTCTTTAGTCGCCACAAATAATAATAGTCGTTAATTTATAAAATACGGATTCTTAATTGAAAGCGAATACTGATTTTATTTAATTCGATGTATTACCAAAGACTAAACAGGCTGACCGTTAATAGCCAAGATGTGCCAGATTTCAAAAATCTGGCACATCTAAGTGACGCAAAATCAATCATCTAAAAAAGTGAATTTGCGAAATTTTGAATTAACGGTCAGCCTGTAAAGACCAATGGCTAAAGTCCAGATAATAGAGATTGCTATTGATGAGTGGCTAAAACTATTAAATGAAAGTCTTAGCGAAGGCAGTCTAGTTAAATAGACTTTAGAGGAAATGACAAGACTAGTGTAGAAGTCTGGTTTTATTAAGGTTAATTTTTATAAATTGTTTTGTCAAATGATGACGCTAAGATAGATAAAAAATATAAAATACTTTATATTTGTTTGTATTTGTTTTGAAAATAATTAGTGAATGGAAATTAGATAATTAAGGATTTGTAATTAGATTAGTCATCAATTGTAACTGTTTCCTCTTTTTAAATTTAAACTAGATTGTTTACTTTTGGCAAAAAAATGAGATGCTATTAATAAAAAATGCCATAATTGTAGACGCAGCCTCCCCCCTAAATGGAAAAAAGCGGGATTTGTTAATAGAAAAAGGACAGATCAAGAAAATAGGTACTCGATTGTCTAATGAAAAAGCTAAAGTAGTTAGTGTAAAGGATTTACATATTTCTTTAGGTTGGTTTGACATAGGAGTCCAATCAGGAGAACCTGGTTATGAACATCGGGAAGATATTGAAACGCTGACCAATGCAGCAGCTGCGGGTGGCTATACAGGTTTGGCTTGTTTCCCTAATACCATTCCTGTTGTGCAAGCGAAAGCGGATATTTTATTCTTGAAAAATCAATCTAGTTTAGTTGATTTATACCCAATTGGCGTTGTATCACAAGATTGTAAGGGTAAAGATTTAGCGGAGTTGTACGATATGTCAAATGCCGGAGCTATTGCTTTTTCAGATGGTAAAAAAGCGATTCAATCAAGTGGCTTGATGAAGCGGAGTTTAGAATATGTCAAAGGGATTGATGGCCTGATTATCAATCATCCTGATGATGAAGAATTGGCAGAAGGCGGTCAAATTCATGAAGGAAGTGTTAGTACCTCCTTGGGGATGAAGGGCTTGTCCACTATGGCAGAAGAAATGATGCTGAAAAGGGATTTGGACTTATTGGCGTATACAGAATCCCGTTTGCATGTACATAATATTTCTTCGGTTGGGGCAGTCGCTTTGATTAAAGCCGCTAAGAAAAAAGGCTTGAACGTAACGGCTTCAGTTGCTGCCGTAAATTTAGTTTATGATCACCATGTATTGGAAAGTTTTAATACCAATTTTAAAGTAAAACCGCCCTTGCGTACCCAAAAAGATGTAAAAGCATTAATAAAAGGGCTGAAAGAGGGGACCATCGACAGTATTTCTACCAATCATGTTCCATTGGAAGATGAAGCGAAAAAACTAGAATTTTTATATGCTAGTTTTGGTATGATAGGCTTGGAAACAACTTTTGCTTTATTGAATACTTTTTTAGCTAAACAACTTCCATTAGAATTGATTATTGAACGTCTAGTATACCACTCCAGAAATATAGTTCGATTACCAATTCCGAAAATAGAAGAAGGGGCTGTCGCCAATTTGACTTTATTTGTTCCTAATTTAGAATGGACAGTGACGAAAAAAGATATGTATTCAAAATCTAAAAATACGCCTTTTATCGGTCAACAAATGAAAGGGAAGGTGTTGGGGGTGGTAAATGGTAAATTAGAAATGGTAAATGGTGAATAAAGCTCATTTACCATTTACCTACGTCCAAATAAATTCAGATTTTGTCGGTAAAATTCCTTTAAAGGTTTGAAAAAGTAGATATTGAGATTCTATTATATTACCTTTTAAACAAAATAAAATGGCAAATTTAGTTGACAACCAAGAATTTATAGAAGAGTCTTCCGCCTCCTACCAATCGGTTGTATTTAAATATGGAGGTATAGCAGCCATGATAGGGATAGCTATTGGCTTAATAATGTACATGGCAGATATGGTAGATCCATCTGATAGTACGATATCTTCTATTGTACAACTACTTGTGTTTGTAGGGGCTATTGCCTTAGCTATTAAAGAACACAGAGAAGACGATTTGGGAGGATATATTAGCTTTGGCCGAGCTTTTACGGTGGGTATCTTGACAACTTTGTTTCTGGCAGTTATTAATGCTATATGGACGTATATTTTTATGGGTTTTATTGCTCCAGATATGGTAGATATGATAATGGAGGCACAAATGCAGGCAATGGCAGATTCAGGTATGGGAGAAGACGAGATAGAACAGGCAATGGAAATAACTAAAGGCTTTATGAGCCCTGGAATGATTTCTGTGATGAGTATTTTTGGTAGTTTATTTATGGGCGCAATCATTTCTTTGATTGTTGCTGCGATAATGAAGAAAAATAGCCCTTATGCCTAATAGCTAACTAGAAACTTTCCTTTTTTTAATACGTAACTCCTTCAAAGAATCGTTCTTTGAAGGAGTTGTTTTTTGCGAATACGTTTTTATATGAATACACATAGTATCCGATTTGGTTTTTTAGCAGGCATTGGAACGATTGCCATTTTGCTATCTGCCTATTTTATTGATAAAAAGCTGATGTTTAATGCGAATATAGTATGGAGTACTATACTTTTTTATATCATCGGTATGACAATGGCCGCCACAGAACAACGTAAAGATCAAGGCGGTTTTATTAGTTTTAAAGAAGCCCTGAGAGCTTCTTTTGTTGTTTGGGTAATAGCCAATGCTATCTATCATTTGTTTAACTATTTGCAGTTTAACTTCTTCGATCCAGAGCTATTGACGATTCAAAAAGAGCATAATTTGGAGATGTTGGAACAGAATCCTAATCTTTTTGGAGAGGAATACATGGAAGCACTAGTGACAAATATAGAACAAACAACTTATGGACTTGGAGTTACCATTTCCGCTTATATTGGCTCTTTAATTGCTGGCTTTATTGTAGCTGCTATTATTGCGAGAATTGTTAGAAGAGATAATTTCGCAGTAACCCCTTAAGGTTGTTTATTTGTTTAGGATGTTTATTTGTTTATTCAACTAAACGAGAGACTACGTAAACAAATAAACACCCTAAACAAATAAACAAATTTTTTTACTCAGAATACCAATCTATGTTGGACGTTTCAATTGTGGTGCCTATTTTTAATGAACATGAATCTATACCCCATTTAGAAAAGTGGATTCGTCAGGTAATGGACGAAAATAAACTACGCTATGAAATTATTATGGTGGATGATGGAAGTGATGATGGTTCTTGGAAAGTTATCGAATCTTTAGTAGAACTAAATGAGAAAGTTCGAGGGGTTAAATTTCGGCGAAATTATGGAAAATCAGCTGCTTTAAACACAGGATTTCAAGCAGCAAATGGGGATGTAGTGATTACGATGGATGCGGATTTGCAAGATAGTCCAGAAGAAATTCCAGAATTGCATAGAATGATAATGGAAGATAATTTGGATGTAGTCTCTGGTTGGAAAAAAGAGCGACATGATCCTTTATCTAAAACGATTCCTTCTAAGTTTTTTAATCGGATTACGCGTTGGGTAAGTGGTATTCAGTTAAATGATTTTAATTGTGGTTTAAAAGCCTATAAAAATACGGTGGTTAAAAGTATTGAGGTCTATGGAGAGATGCACCGCTACGTACCTGTCATTGCCAAATGGGCAGGCTTCAAAAAAATAGGGGAAAAAGTAGTACAACACCAAGAACGGAAATTTGGTGAAGGTAAATTTAATGGCTGGTATAGAGGCGTTAAAGGGCTACTAGATTTAGCTTCCATTCTATTCGTTGGAAAATTTGGCAAACGCCCCATGCACTTTTTTGGTCCTATTGGAGGTCTAATGTTTATTTTTGGTTTTACTTCGGCTGCTACTATTGGCATCTTAAAATTGTATCGACTTAGCCAAGGATTAAGGCCTCGCCTTGTAGTGGCAAACCCTTTCTTTTTCATTGCCTTAACTTGTATGATTTTGGGAACTCTTTTGTTTCTGGGAGGCTTTTTAGCAGAACTCATCTCTCGTACGTCTGTGGATAGAAATGTTTATTTAATAGAGAAACGAATAGGTAACGGAGATGCGATTAGAACAGAAAATTAATCGAATAGGATTAGAATAAAAATAAAATATTTTCAATATGTTATTTTTATTCGTAGCTCGACACACACTATGAAAAAAATTGCAATTATAGGTACCGCCTATCCCTTCAGAGGTGGATTAGCCTCTTTTAATGAACGTTTAGCAGAAGAATTTCAGGCACAAGGAGATGAGGTAGAACTATATACGTTTACCCTACAATATCCAAATATTTTATTTCCAGGGAAAACCCAATATTCCGATTCTCCTGCTCCTTCCCATTTAAAAATACAGCAAGCTTTTAGTTCGATTAATCCATTAAGCTGGATAATAACAGGCAAACAAATACGTGATTTAAAGCCAGATATTATTATTTGTAAATTTTGGCTGCCTTTTATGGGGCCTTGTTTTGGAACAATTTTAAGACGCATAAAACGCAATGGACATACTAAAGTAATTACTATTGTGGATAATATGATTCCGCATGAATCACGACCAGGGGATAAAATATTTTCAAAATATTTCGTAAAACCGATTGATGCATTTTTAGCCATGTCTGAAAGCGTATTATCTGAAATCCAATTATTTGATGCGCATAAACCCAAAATTTTATCTCCGCATCCTTTGTTTGATAACTTTGGTAAGAGTCTTTCCAAAGAAGAAGCTCTGCAAAAACTTAATCTAAGTGAAGAGTACAAGTATGTGTTGTTCTTTGGGTTAGTGAGAAAGTATAAAGGACTAGACTTACTGCTTAAAGCATTTGCGAATCAAGATCTTCGTCAGCAAAAAATAAAGGTAATTGTAGCAGGAGAATACTATTCGGATAAGGAGGTCTATACAGAAATAATTAAGCAATTGGAATTGGAAAATTATATTATTCAAGTGGATAAATTTATTCAAGATTCTGATGTGAAAGTCTATTTTAGCGCCGCAGATTTAATAGTGCAACCGTATAAATCTGCCACGCAAAGCGGTGTGACGCAAATAGCTTATCACTTTAATAAACCTATGATAGTTACAGATGTTGGCGGACTACCTGAACTCTGTCCAGATGGAAAAGTAGGATATGTAGTTCCCGTGGACCCAAAGAGTATTTCATCAGCAATACTTAGGTTTTTTAAAGAAGAGAAAGAAGAAGAGTTTGTAGAAAACATTATTAAGGAGAAAAAGAAGTATTCTTGGGAAATTTTAGTGAATAATCTGATCAAACTATTTAAAGAATTGTAATGAATTATATAAGTAAAGCTCCATGTCGAATTGGACTTGCAGGTGGTGGTACTGATGTGAGTCCTTATTCTGATTTATACGGTGGAATTATTCTTAATGCAACGATTGATTTATATGCAACAGCAGTTCTTATTCCACGTAATGATGGCAAAATTATAATCAATGCAATAAATACCAATAAGAAATTAGAATTTGAGTCCAAGGCAGTTTTGGAAGAAGATGATGATGTGCGATTACAAATAGGGGTCTACAATCATATCGTTAAAAATTTTACGAAAAAGGCAATGTCTTTCGAACTTATAACTACGATGGATGTGCCAACAGGTTCTGGTTTAGGAACATCGTCCACATTAACAATTGCGATTATTGGTGCCTTTAAAGAATGGTTGCAATTGCCTCTAGGTGAGTATGATATTTCACAGATGGCAGTAACGATTGAGCGAAAGGAATTGAAAATGGCAGGCGGAAAACAGGATCAATATGCAGCGACTTTTGGAGGATTCAATTATATGGAGTTTTATGAAAATGATCGAGTAGTAGTTAACCCATTGAGAATAAAGCAAACACTAATTCAAGAATTAAACTACCATTTATTACTTTTATATACAGGCACTAAACGGGAGTCCTCAAAAATCATAGATCTACAAAGAACGAATTTCACAAACAATAAAACGATAGCTGTACAGGCTTCCTCTCAATTAAAACAGCAAGCAATCAAAATGAAAGAACTGTTGTTGAAGGGTAAATTGTCAGAAATCGGCAGTTTATTACATGAATGTTGGGAGCAGAAAAAACATCTTGCTGATGGAATTTCTAATCCGCAAATTGAAAACATATATAATGTAGCAATTAATGCAGGTGCTATTGGAGGAAAGATATCTGGAGCAGGAGGAGGAGGTTTTATGATTTTTTACTGCCCAAATAACACTAAATACGAGGTGATTCAAAAATTGATGGACATAGGAGTGAACAATCAACCTTATAATTTTCAAGAAAAAGGACTAAAGACATGGACAAGCAACTTCTGATAAGAGATAACCTGATCGCTTCAATTGATTTAAAAAAGAAATTGATGGCGAATGATGCAACAGTAGATGCTATTGTCCAAATTGTAGATGAAATTGTTTCAGCATACAAAAACGGCAATAAAGTATTGTTTTGTGGAAATGGTGGCAGCGCAGCAGACGCACAACATTTAGCCGCAGAGTTGAGTGGAAGATACTATTATGATAGACCTCCTCTGTCCGCAGAGGCACTACACGTAAATACATCATATCTGACAGCAGTTGCCAATGATTATTCCTATGAAGAAGTGTATTCAAGGTTAGTACAAGCTATTGGCAAAGACGGAGATATTTTGATAGGTTTATCTACGTCTGGCAACTCTGCTAATGTCGTGAAGGCTCTGATAGAAGCCCGAGAGAGAGGATGTACAACCATAGGATTTACAGGAAAAGGGGGTGGTAAAATGAAAGCGCATTGTGACATCAACATTGAGATTGATTCTGTTGATACGCCACGCATACAAGAATGCCATATGCTTATCGGGCATTCTATTTGTGAATTAGTAGAAAAAATCGTATTCCCACGTGATTAAAATGGAAGCAATAATTTTGGCAGGAGGTCTAGGCACGCGACTAAAATCGGAAGTGAGTGATATGCCTAAATCAATGGCCGCAATTCAAACAAGACCATTTTTGGAGTATCTACTAGATCAACTTATTGATCAGGGTGTACATCGTGTAATTTTGTCATTAGGCTATAAGTCTGAGCATATCCAAAATCATTTTCATAACGCGTACAAAAATTGTGAAATAGTTTATGCTATTGAAAGCACGCAATTAGGAACTGGTGGTGCTATTAAAAATGCCATGCCCTATGTCCTAGGGAATGATGTTATTATCGTAAACGGAGACTCTATATTTATTACAGATATACAAGCCCAAATGAACGCCCACCTCACAGAGAAAGCTAAAGTAACTATTGCGCTCAAGCCGATGAAAAATATAGAGAGATATGGAACGGTAGATCTAAATCCAAATAATAGAGTGCTACGGTTTAATGAAAAACAGCCTCTGGAAGAGGGATTAATAAATACAGGTATGTATATTTTCAATGTTCCTACTTTCCAATCTCTTGATTTTCCAACCAAGTTTTCTATCGAAAAAGATTTCTTTGAAACGCACCTAGAGAAACTCCTATTTATTGGTATTACCTCGCATGGATATTTCTTAGATATTGGAATCCCAAAAGATTTTCAGAAAGCGCAATTTGAATTAGGTGTTTTTCCTCAAATTGACAATACTTGGACGTTGTTTTTGGACAGGGATGGAGTTATTAATAGAAAGCGTGATAATGATTATGTGAAAAATATCGCTGAATTACAATTACTTCCCAATGCTGCTAAAGATATCGCTGATCTCTCAAAAATATTTGGAAGAGTAGTAATTGTTACCAATCAACAAGGAGTCGGGAAGAAGTTGATGTCAACCCGTGATGTAGAAAAAATTCACACCCATATCCGCCAAATGGTCGAAAACGAAAATGGACTAATTGATGCAATTTATTATGCACCACAATTAGAATCAGAAAATTCATCGATGAGGAAGCCAGAAATTGGGATGGCTCTTCGAGCAAAAGTTGACTTTAACGAAATCGAATTTTCAAAATCTATAATGGTGGGAGACTCACCAAGTGATATGGAGTTTGGAAAGCGAGCAAATATGTTTCAAGTATTTGTGAGAACAGATACGCGTTCCATCATTCATGAAGATTTTAACTATACAATCCCATCGCTTTCAATATTTAGTGAAATATTAAAAAGCATTTTGTGGAGGCGATCAAATGAGGCGGTATCTTAATATACATCAGCATCCAATTTGCCGAGCAATAA
>ENA-ORXT01003365-ORXT01003365.1-marine-metagenome-genome-assembly--contig:-NODE-3365-length-17733-cov-84.085523_pt1 | contig 17733 bp, 16 predicted proteins | sample MGYA00237868_ERZ511482 | MGnify/ENA metagenome assembly ERZ511482 | reverse complement strand
CCCAGACGGCGACGATTATATCGAGGCTTGATTTTCAGCGTATAGGGCGCGGCCTCCGATTGCACGCCGATCCGGTCGCGCAGGCGTTGGGCCACGAAAAAACCGGCCTGATTATCCACAACATCAGAGCCCTTTTCCATTTGCACTTTCATATTCGCCAGCGGCGCGGTTGCGCCTGTGGTGGCATGCATGGGTGAAAAGCCACACCCGGCTAACAGGGCCGAGATCAATAGGGCGAAGGATATAAAAACAGCGCGTATCATTTCGCCACTATATTCACGATACGGCCCGGCACAATGATGACTTTCCTTACGATTGCGTCACCGCCAAGGGACTTAATGGACCGCTGCACAGCCTCATCCGCCAGTGCGAGTTTTTCAATCTCGTCCTTTGGCATGTCTTTGGAGACGTTGAGTTCGCTGCGGCGTTTGCCGTTCACTTGCAGCGGCAGGGTGACGGTATCATCGACGAGCATGGCGGGGTCCACCTCCGGCCACAGCGCGTGATAGACGAGACCGTCTCCGCCCAGCTTTGCCCAGCACTCTTCGGCCAGATGCGGCATGAAGGGCGCGATGGCGCGGATGAGAATGCCGAGCGCTTCCGACCGAACTGCGTCGTCGTGGGTGTATTTGCCCAGCGCATTTGTCAGCTCATATATTTGCGCGACGGAGGTGTTGAAGCGAAACGCCTCAATCCCGGCGGTAATTTTCTCCAGCGCTTTATAGGCGAGTTTGCGCAGCTCAAGCGCGTCGCCCTGCGCATCTTTCACTTCGGTCAATGGACCGTGGGCCGGAACAACCGTCGGCATGAGACGCCAGATTTTCTTCTGGAAATTCCACGCGCCATTAACGCCCGCATCCGTCCACTCGACATCGCGCTCGGGCGGGGAGTCGGAGAGCACAAACCAACGCGCCACATCTGCGCCATAACCTTTGATGATAGCTTCAGGGTCGACCGTGTTTTTCTTGGACTTGGACATCTTGATGATGTCGCCCCTGATGACGGACCGGCCCGTAGGAAGATGGACAAATGTGCCGTCCTCATTTTCATCGACATCTTCGGGTAGAACCCAGCTATCTTTCTCAACCGCTTCATCGGTCAATTGATAGGTCGCATGGGTGACCATGCCTTGAGTGAAGAGACCCGCAAAAGGCTCGCCGCCGAGGTCGCTATGGGACAAGTCCAGCAATCCGCAATCAATGAGCCCGCGTGTGAAAAAGCGCGCGTAGAGCAAATGCAAAACGGCGTGCTCCACACCGCCGACATATTGATCCACGGGCAGCCATTTGCTGGCCGCGTCCCAATCGATGTTATGGTCCTCGGTCAGGGACCCGCCAAAAGCGGCGAAATACCAAGAGCTATCCGCGAAGGTATCCAGCGTGTCGGTTTCGCGCTCGGCTGGTTTACCGCATTTTGGGCAAGTGATGCCTTCGGATTTCCACGTCGGGTGACGGTCCAGCGGATTGCCGGGGCTGTCGAAATTAATATCATAAGGCAGCTCAACCGGCAGCTGATCTTCGGGCACAGGGACAGAGCCGCAACCACTCCCATCTTCTTTGGCGCATTTAATAACAGGGATCGGGCAACCCCAATAACGCTGCCGCGACACGCCCCAATCGCGCAGGCGATATTGCGTGACACCTTCGCCGAGACCCATCTCGGAGATTTTAGCGATAGCGGCTTTGATGCCTTTGGATTTGTTCATCCCGTCAAGGAAACCGGAATTAAACAGCTTGCCTTCACCTGTGTAGGCTTCCTTTATCTTCCGATTACTCCAGCGCAGGCTGGAGTCCAGTGCGTTTGCACCTTTGGCTTTCAGAGACTCTGGATCCCAGCCTTCGCTGGGATGATCGGAAGGGGGGAGAACCACCGGAATAACAGGCAAGTCGTATTTACGAGCAAAATCTAAGTCGCGCTGATCATGGGCCGGACATCCGAATATGGCTCCCGTCCCATAACCTATCAAAACAAAGTTTGCGACCCAAACAGGGAGAGTAAGATTTTCATCAAAGGGGTGTTTAACGCGTAAACCCGTATTGAGGCCAAGTTTAGGTGCTTGTGCTATGGCTTCCTCAGAAGTTCCAATTTTGGCACATTCAGCACGGAAGGCTTCAATTTCTGGGATTTTGTTCGCGAATGATTTTACGAAGGGGTGATCGGGCGAAAGCGCTAAAAAACTAGCGCCAAACAATGTATCAGGCCGCGTTGTGTAAATTTCAATTCCGTCCTGAGATGTCCTTTGGGTTTCATCCAACTCTGCTTTCCAAGCGGCGCTAAATTCACTATCGGGTAAGTCACTTTCGGCAACAGGAACGATATCAAAATAAACGGATGCGCCCTCAGATTTCCCAATCCAATTCGCTTGCATCGTCCGCACTTTCTCAGGCCAGCGGTCGAGCCCCTCTAACCCCTTTAGCAAATCTTCCGCGTAATTCGTGATTTTAAAAAACCACTGATCCATGTCGCGCTGCTCGACAACCGCGCCGCTGCGCCAGCCTTTCCCGTCAATGACTTGCTCATTGGCGAGGACCGTATTGTCGACGGGGTCCCAATTGACTTTGGCGGTCTTGCGGTAGACCAAATCATTCTCCCAAAATTTCAGGAAAATCTGCTGCTGGGTTTTGTAATAGGCGACATCGCTGGTCGCGAACTCGCGTGACCAATCCAGCGCAAAGCCGAGGCGCTGCAGCGGCGCACGCATTTCGCCAATATTATTATAGGTCCAATCTTTCGGATGACCGCCCGTGGCAATGGCCGCATTTTCCGCCGGCATGCCGAAACTATCCCAGCCCATCGGATGGAGCACCTCAAAGCCTTGCGCCTTTTTATAACGCGCCACGACATCGCCCATCGCGTAATTGCGGACATGGCCCATATGAATGCGGCCCGACGGATAGGGAAACATTTCCAGCGCGTAGAATTTGGGTTTGTCGCTCTTATCATGGGCGCGGTATATATCGCGCTCAGCCCAGATTTTCTGCCAGCGCGGCTCGACGTCGGACGGGTTATATTTTTCGGACATTATCTTACTCGAAACTCTCAATATGAACGGAGGGCTATAGCAGATGAGGGCAGGACGGCTAGAGAGATTTGTTGGCTTGCCAGCCAAGAGAGGCGGCCCCTAAAGTAAGACCATGACCCCCAAACTCCGCACCGCCTTTGAAACTGAAATGTCCCTCAGCCGCTCGGCTTATCATGAGGCCGATCTGAACCTGGCGTTTCATCATTTGGAGCGCGCGCATATTTTGGGGCAGCGATATTATGTCCCGCATCTGCAAACCCATGTCGCGATGATGTGGATCGGTTGGAGACGCCGCGACGCGCGCGAAATCTTTGGGCAAATCATTCGCCTGCTGGCCGTTGCGCCTGCCGCGATTTTCAAATGGGTGCCAATCGGCAATACGGGCGGAGCGAATGTGTCCGCCTTAAAGCCCATGCCCATACCGGAAGATTTGGCTCAGTATTTTGAGGCATAAAAAAGCCTCAAGGCCTGTGACCCGAGGCTCTCCAAAATCTTGTGTTGGCCGGTTGGCCTTCTGTTAAAGCCTAACGCCCGTCTTCCGTCGCGATATAGAGCTCACGGGCGCGGGTTAGGATTGAGTTTTCAATCTTACGCGCGGTATCGGCGTCGACATTCGCGTCTTGCCATCCACCTGCGGTCCGGTTTTGCTTAAAGATGGACACTTTCAATCCATCCGCGCGCAGGCCGGAGTCCAAAATATAGACGGTGGCTTTGAACCGTTCATTCGGAACAGATGGATTGGAATGCCAATCATAAATCTGCACGCCGCCAAATGTATCCGCCTGAACCATTGGCATGAAATCCAATGTTTCGATGGCCGCACGCCAGAGATAATTGTTCACACCCAAGCTCGGCGCTGCCGCCTGAGAGGATGAGAGGGTCTTGGTCTTGGAGGCACATCCGCCCAATAGGACAGTTGTGGCAAGAACAGCGGCAATAGCGGTTTTCAAAGTCATCTTAGGGCATCCCAAATGCAAATCTGTATAAACACGTCCCGAAGCTGCAAAAGGCAGCAACAAGTGAAGTGTCCTTAAACCGCTCTGCGCCTCGAGACTAGACTGTGATTCATAAATTTGCGGCAAGATTTAAGCTGTTTTTCGCCATAAAACCGCATGTGGCGCATTTCAGCTAAAATATCGGCCATGGTAAACGCGCGTTAACACTTTTTTAGGGGGCACAGGCCAAAGGTTAACGTGACGTCAAATGTTTTTGAGCCCAGGGTCCCGTTCATGCCTTCAAAGCGATTTTTATCGACCGCTGCCCCGCTTGCCGTTCTGGCTCTGGCCGGAATGGGCCTTGCGACGGCGCAGTCCAGCTCGCCTTTTGCATCCAAGACCCGTGCGCAAGCCTGGGAACAACAGCCCGCCGCCCCCCGGACGGCTGCAACTACGGCCAACGCCAATGCGTGGGATGTACCTGCACAAACGAGCTCTTATCAAGCGCCCGCCTACCAAGCTCCGACTTATCAGGCCCCTGTGTATCAAGCGCCAACATATCAAGCGCCTGCTGCCGCGCCAGTTCCGGCCTCTTCCGATGCACCGATTTCAACGAGCCCGCGCCGTTCGGCTGCGCTGCCGACTTATTCTTCCAAAACGCCGCCCAAAACTTTTGGTGGACAAGCGGCTACGCAAAATCCGGCTTATTCTGCGCCGACGACGGCGGGGTCTTCGAACCCGACCGCGGCGCCTAATTATGGATACACGCCGCCGCCCGCACGGGCAGTCGCGCAAGCCCCGGATTATGGCACGCCGGCTCCGCCGCAACCGCAAAAAAGCTCGCCTTACGCAGCTCCGTCTTCCGCCTCTTCAGGGGGCAGTCCTTATGCGCCGCAATCCGGCGGACGTGTTCAGGCGTGGGAGACGCAATCGGCACCTACCCAAACCTATCAAAACCCAGCCCCGCAAAACCAAGCGCCTCAAACTCAGCCTTACCAGAATCAGCCCTATCAGAATCAGGGCTACCCGACTCAGCCCGCGCAAAATGGGCATTCACAAGGCTATCAATCTTCGACACCGCCAACGGGCGCGCCCTATCCCGGCGGACCTTACACATCGGCCCCGCAGCAGCCTCGCAGTTGGACGGATAAGCTGGGCCTCAAGAATATCGCAACGCTTCTCAAGGGGAAGGTCACACTTGGCGCCGCTGCAACCCATCGGGATCAACCTGACAACCAGTTTGGCCCCGAAGACGGCTGGTCCGAAGACTTTATCGGTGACGGCGAAATCGAAGCCGAAGTCAGTGCCATTACTGATGGCGGTTTAGAATATGGTGTCGTCCTGGGCGCACGCGCACAATATGACGGCTATCGCCGCGGCTTTGGCGGACGTTTGCCGGATTGCCCTGCGGGAACGGCCGGATGCTCCGGAACTGTTTCAGGCCTGCGCGGTCACACGTCGGGCTTTTACAGCGCGGGTGATGATATCGCGAAAGACGCGCAGTTTGCGCTCGAGTCTGCACATCTCTTCCTGCGGTCGGCTTACGGCGACGTGACCATCGGCCGCGATGACGGCGCGGCCTATCTCTTCTCTCTCGGCGCGCCGAGCTTGCTTGCTGTTGGGGCGTCAAACTCGCCCGTGGATTACACAGGCTATGACAGTGTGAAGACCGTCAATGACGCGTCGGGCTTTTCCGAAAAAATTACCTACACATCGCCGCGCCTCTTGGGCGACCAAATCGGTGTTGGCGTGCAGTTCGGCGCGTCTTATGCGCTGGATGCGGATGTCTGCGGCGTAGATTATTGCAACGGTAAAAATATCACCGGCGTTATCCAGCCCGAAATCGAAGATGTGATGGAGCTCGGCCTTGCGCTGGACCGCACATTTGAAAATGGCCTGTCGGTGGAGTTGACCGGAACCTATGCGCGCGGCTCTGAAGCCTCCGGCCTTGCAGGTTTGGACGACCTGGAAAGTTTCGGCACAGGGTTAGAGCTCGGCTATGGGGATTGGACGCTGGGCGGCTCTTATCTGCAATCGAATAATGGACTGCTGGACGGCGATTATACCGCCTATGATGCGGGCCTGACATGGAAACCGAGCGCGCTCGGATTCACATTGGGCTATGGCCATGCGGAAGATGATAATGTCGGCCTGAAATCTGACCAAGCGACATTTGGCGTCACATATGACTTCAACAAATTCACCGTCGGAACCGGCGTGCAATATGTGAACCGCGAAGTGAACGGCGTCGCCCTCGGTATCCCAACAACGCTAGACCAGAAAGCGACCAGCGTCTTTGTGCAGGGCGGGTTCAAGTTTTAGGGATTTAAACTGGCGTTTTTCAGAGGGTTCCTCCTCCTTGTCAGCATTTTGATCTATACGGCTGTCACAATTTCCGGACATGGGTTGAATTTGTTACCTGTCTTTTTTGGCGAAATAATCTTTCCACCAAGGGTTTATGCCTCGCTGTCGCCGCTTTCTTCGGCGGGATGCTATTCCTCAGCGCCTATTTGTTTGTTTTGACGTTCAGGGCCGATGGCAGCCTATTGCATGTGATGATTGGCGACCGGGCCCCGACATAGGGCTCTCACCATTGCACTGAAAGATGGCGTGCTAGAAATTCGCGGTCTCGGATATTTGCTCAACTGTCACCCTGAAAGAGGGTGTTGGTGCTGCGGCATGACCTTAATTATTATCCGCAATCCATGCTAAGGTTTGTTCATAGAAACCAGCGGTTTGACCAGGCCTGATGACGTTCAAAGCGACCGTTTCTTTTGGGTCATGATTTCGGCACAGCTCCTCGGCATGATCAAGGTCTCCATTCAATATCAATAAGCAGACGGCCTGAGTTTTATAATGGCCGAGTTTATCAAGAGCCCCCAAATCAGAGATCATTTTTTCCAACGTCATATTGGCCTTGTTTTCTAGTTGCCTATTTGACCAGGCCAGAACCTCTTCGGCGAGCCTTTCTGGTGAAGTTTCATCATGGGCTATAAACGCCTCTGTCCAAGCAGGGCGAATGGTCCAAGCGCCTTTATGCCTGAATGAAAGCGGGGCGTCGTGAGCGCCTTCCAGACCCAGTATATCCCAATATAGCGGGTCGATGGCCATAGGCTTACAGGTCCAGCGCATATGGGCGCCCCGGCCAAGGCCCAAGCCCGGCATATTGCTCACAAACCAGTCTTTTTCAGATTTAAAAGTCGTGCCGCCGGCAAATCTCCAACCCGTTCCTTTAACGGCGGCCTTTAGGGCATCCTGAAAGATTTTATTTCAGCGCTTGATCTCCCGGGCCTGTTCCCGTGTTCGCGTCTCTGGATATACCGGTATTCCATCGGCTTCTAACTGCGCCAGCCTCGCTATTTCTGGATTTGGCTTGAGCTTACCGGGTGTATATTTTAGGCCCAATATAGCGGCCAGTTTTTCCTTTCTTGCATAATAGGGCGGCCCCCATGTGGAATTTAATCCCTCGCCTCCATTTTTTTCTCGTTCAAGAAATTCCTTATACCACGCATCATGTTTATCCAGATAATCCCAAGCCTCTTGAAAACGATCTTGCAAGACGAGGAAGTCAGTGCTCACCAAGGGAACCGTTTGGCGGAAAACATGCTGTGTGTTTTCCAACATGGAAACGGCTTTATCATCCCAATTTTCAAAGGCTGAAAAATAATCGGTAAGATGTGAATTTATATTTTTGGAAAGAATAGCCGCAAGTTTATCTTGGGTCTTAAAGCTTAGCGTATAGCGGCCATGAACACAGTCCGATGAGTCAAATGTATCCAGCCGATGAAACGCTCTCAAATCAATCGGCGTGCCAATCAACGACTTCGTTAAGTTATAAAATGTCTTTTCCCATTTCCGATAGGGCGTTGAGTATAACCTGCATTGCATCCCAAATTGGGTGTCAGAATCGAGAGGGTTATACCGCCCTTGTTCCCAATTTATCTCTAAGTGAAATAGATCGTTTTTAAATCTGAGGCAGCGTTTTGATTTGACGTAGCTCACGTCATGGATTTCAAACTGTGGCAAAATCCGATTTAAAAATAGACCTTCCAGTCGATCCGCAGCAGACAATCTCTGAAAAGCAAACTTGTCCTTATTCTTAAAGATCATATCTAATACTGGAAAACTATGGGGGACGAGTCAAATTTCCCAAAACCAATCCACGGTTAATAGACCATTCTTGGTTCGATATCTTAAACTCAACTGTCATCGCATAGAAGTGTGTCTTGGTGCTGCGGCATAAACCGCCTATGCGGATGGGATAACGGGCTCTAACCCCAACGGACACCTAAAGGAACAGGCTGAATGCGCATCGATCTTCGTGACGGCATAAAAGATGAGCTGGATACGAAAATCACGATTACACTGCGGTGGATGTTCCGGATTATAATTCTATCCGTGATCTCGGGCGCAGCTCTTTTTTGGTGGGTTACGCATAAAACAAAGAGCCAAACCGTTTTAACCCAAAACCGGATTATAAAACAGTTTGATGTCTCCCGCGGCGTCAGCGACACGTCCTATGGCACCTATTGGAAATATTGCGGGGGATGGTTTACCGCTGATCATGTTCACGAAGCCATGAACCTCGACACGCCTAAATTTATCAAGCCCGCTGTTGTCCGCGCACCGGGCGTTATTGACGCCGTTTGGTATGGAAAAAAATGGACATGCCCGGCTCCCGAAAGCCCCAAAGTGGGCATGGTCGTTTATGTGCTCGGCTACCCGGGCGGGAGTGAGGAGCCAACTCTGCGGCAGGGGAAAGTCCATTTTCACCGAACAGAGAGCGGGTCTCCCGGCTATCAAACCGGCACGTGGGTCGTTGTTTTCGAACCGCGAGAAGATGCGGGGATTTCCGGCGAGGCTGTGGCCGTCGGTATGTCAGGCGGTATCGTCACAGACTCCGACCTAAATCCCGTAGGTATACTCGTCACCCAGAACAGTCCTGCAGATATAAATGGCGACGGCGCGCTTGATCAAAGCGTAGACATTGTGGCCCTCGCCGATGCTTACCGGATTTTGATCAAGAATTAGGGTTGGGTGGCATGACGTCTCTTTCTCTCTCTTAAACTTATCGGGATTTGAACAAAATTTAAATTTTTTGATTCGAGTCCGTTAGAAGAATAAGAAATCACTCTTTTTTAAGCTATAGATTCTAAACTTTGACATGCGTTTCTGTTTCACTTTACTTCCATTTTTTATACTCATTATTGGTTGCGAACCAAAGGCCAAACCTTTGAATGTTCGTGTTACAACCGTCAAAGACAGTCCTCCAATGACTTCGCAGGATCTGTTTATTCCAGGCAATCAAGCACATGAAGATTTAGTAGCCATCAAGGTCCAATCCAGTGAAAATTGTCGTGTTCCGAAGCCTAGAAGAGGAAAAGGGACAAAAGTTATAAACGTAAATGCGGGCGAGGGGCATAAGGTCGAGAAGACGCCCTTATATGCGGTCGAAATTTATGACTATGGCCGTCGAAATTCTCCACGTTATCGGCGCAAGATTAAGCCCTTTCAAGTCAGCCGTATTGTCATAACAGATACCACGGCTCCTGTTTATTTAGTTCTATCATCTTTCCAAGCAACATATTGGGAGATACATACGGCGCCCGGCGCCACTGTTGACGGAATTTATGTTGTATCTGATCTCCCCCAAGCGGTCGGCAATGCGCAAATTGACAGAGACCGTATCGCGTTTTCCATATTAGATAACACGAAATCTCCCTGTATCGGCCACCCACGGCTTTACTTTAATGCTGCCGAACAATTGGCAATCACACCGGCAAATTACGAATACACTCAAGACGATATTAAGGCTTATAAATTGCAAGAGAAAGAATACAAACGGTGGCAAAGCACACTCTCAAAACGAGTTGGAAATATATCCGTTCAAATGAGTGATTTGTATTTAAAGCTTGCCTTAATAGGTCCCCCTCCGAACACGCCCATAATAGGAAATTATACAACTCTTGACGTATATGCTTCCGGTCCTGAAGAGTTTCAGTTCGCGACAGGTAACAAATCTAAAGCTGAAGAACTTGCCGAAACTATGTTGGAAGGTTTCCCTGAGGAATAGAAGCTTGAAATCGTTTAACCTCTCCGGATCCTAAGGTCCAACCGCCGCGCGGTCTTCGGGTTTTCGCTTAAACTTCACCTCCACATAGGGGCAGCCGGGAATGATTTTATATCCCATCTCTTTCGCGTCTACGATCATGGCGGCATAGAGTTTTCCGGCGACGCCTTGTCCGCGTAGGGCCGTGGGCGTGAAGGTGTGATTGGCGTTAAATATGCCATCGCCTGCGCGCACCAAAGTCAGCTCGGCTTCACCCGCATCGGTCTCAATGACGAAGCGGTGGCCTGCATCAGTCTCTTCTTTTTCAACGTCCATGGTCAATCCTTCTATTGCGGCGAGGCCGGCGGCTCCGCTTCCGATGAGCTGCGGCGCGGTGCCGGCGTCTATTCCCCCCAAAGCAAAAACAGGCACGGGTAAACGTGCGGTTCTATCCTTTAGAGCGGGCGCGCCGATGGGCGTTCCTGCGGAAGAACTACGGCTTGGGAAAATGCTGGAGATAAATAGCGCGTCGAGACAGTCCAGCGGCGCGAGATAGGCGCCTGACTTTAACCCCGCCATTGTGAGTATCCACTCAGGCTTTTTCGCGCGCCACTCCATCGGGCCGCGCAAGGTTTCATCCCGCGCAAAATGTACGCCATCCGCGCCAATATCTTCAGCCAGCTCCGGGTCGCTCCCGATTAAAAACTGACGTTCTTGTTTTGCGGTTAAGTCCCGAAGCGCCGCCGCATCTTTTGGATCGCCAAAATGCCGATAGATAACGGCGCAGCCCTTTGGCAATCGCCGCACGATCTCCACGACGTTTTCCATCCGCGCAGGGTCGGTCATAAAGACCAAAGGGGCGAGGCGGCAGGGCGGACTGCTTTCCCGCAATTCTGCCGCGATGCGCGCGAGCACGCTTTTCTTTTCTCCCGGTTCGGAATAGGAGGCGGCCATGTCAGAAATATCCGATCAACATAAAACCGTGTTAGACAATTTGGCCGCCGCGTCAAAGCGCGCTGGCCTGCCCGCCGCTAATCTTGTCGCCGTGTCTAAGGTTCAACCCGATGCTCGGATTAAAGAGATGCTGAAAACCGGGCAGCGCATCTTTGGCGAAAACCGCGTGCAAGAAGCCCAAACCCGTTGGGGCGAGACGTTTGCGGATTACCGCGAGGGTTTAGAGCTTCGCCTCATCGGGCCGTTGCAATCCAATAAAGCTGCAGATGCGGCCGCTCTATTTGACGTGATCGAAACCGTGGACCGTGAGAAACTTTTGAAAGCCTTAATGAAAGCCGCCGGCGATGCGGGGAAAATGCCGCGTCTCTATGTTCAAGTGAATACGGGTGAAGAAGATCAGAAATCGGGGGTTCTTCCTGCCGAACTGCCTGCTTTCCTTAAAACCATGCGCGGGACTTATGATTTGGAGCCGGAAGGCCTGATGTGCATCCCGCCCTTGGGAGAAGCCGCCAGCCCGCATTTCTGGCTGCTGGCGAATTTGGCAAAAGCCAATGGTGTGTCAAAACTCTCCATGGGGATGAGCGGCGACTATGAAATCGCCGCCGAAATGGGCGCGACCAGCGTTCGCGTGGGCAGCGCCCTATTTGGGGCCAGAAAACCCAAATAGCATTAGGCCTGAATCCTCACCTGCATCCCCATTTTCAAACACGGTAAAAACCTCACCATCTCCTCCGGCGCGAGGGCGATGCAGCCGAGGGTTTTGCGGTCGTCGGGTTGCGCGACATGTATAAAGACCGCGCTGCCCAGATTTGGTTTGGGTGGGTTATCATTATGACTAATAACCAAGATAACATCATACGCCCCATCGTCGCGCCAGAGTTTTTCGTGACTGGCGGGATAGGGTAGACGGATAAAACGGTTATAGGCCGGATCCTTCGGCGCGTCGCACCAGCCGTCATCTTCCCGCAGGGCGCGGAACGTTAAATCACACCTTGGAGACGGCAAACGATCCGCACGGTAGAGTCCGAAACGTAAGCGGTAGTCCCCTAGCGGAGTCTTGGCATCGCCTTCGCGGCCTTGAGCGGCAGCCACGGGTCCCGCCCTGCCAATCCGGCATGGCAGGTCGAGCTCTCCCAGCTTCAAACGCTCGGTGCTTGTATTTATGACTATCTGTTCACGCATATAATCGCATTTTTGTGATGCATTCGAGGCAATCCGTTATTAGCATTAGAGACAAGAGACGCGCATAGGCGCGCCAAATTGGGCCCGAACACTTTGTCGGCATACCAGAAGGGAATAGATCATGGCTGTCAAGAAACGTGTTTTACTTGTTGATGATGATGAAATCTTGCGGGGCGAGCTTGTTGCGCAATTTGCGCTCTATGATGAGTTCGAAACTAAAGATGTCGGCTCGGGCAGTGAAGGTCTCGCTATTGCGAAGTCTGAAACCTTTGACATGATTATTCTCGACGTTGATATGCCGGATATGCAGGGCACCGAAGTCGCGCAATTAATGCGCGCGGCGGGCATTGCGACTCCGATTGTTATGCTGACGGGGAATACAGGCGAAGCGTCCGAAATCCTCGGGTTGAACTCCGGCGCGAATGATTATGTGACCAAGCCGTTTCGCTTTGGCGTGTTACTCGCCCGCCTGCGCGCGCATTTGCGCACGTTCGAGCAGTCCGAAGATGCCGTCTTCACGGTTGGGCCCTATAGTTTTAAGCCCGCCGCGAAAAAACTGACGCCCCCCGAAGATCCATCCGGAAAGCCTGTGCGCGATATTCGCCTGACCGAAAAAGAAACGAATATTCTCAAATATCTCTATCGGGCCGGCGGGAAAGCCGTTGCCCGCGATGAGCTGCTCGAAGAAGTCTGGGGTTATAATTCCGGCGTGACGACCCACACGCTGGAAACCCATGTCTACCGCTTGCGCCAGAAGATTGAACTCGTAAAAGGTGAGGCGACTTTGCTCCTCACCCAACCGGGCGGCTATTCTTTAGCGATGTAATGCGATTATGGAGGGGCTAATATGTGAGGGCCAATGGTCGAACTAACTGGCGGATAGATCTAATATCTGCGTCATTGGGACGTGGTCTGAAGGCTTCTCCGCCCATGTGCGGCAAGGTACGTGGATTTCGTGACCGGATTTCCCCATAGCTTCGACGCAGGGTTTGAGGGCGGGGCTAACCCAGATATGATCCAGACGGCGCCCGCGATTTGATTTCATGACATCGCGCGCCCGGTAGGACCACCAGCTATAAAGTTTTTCTTCATCGTCCGCGAACAGACGGGATGTGTCGGTAAAATCATGCGTTTCGCGCAATGTCTCCAAAATTTCGACTTCCATCGGTGTATGGGATACGACTTTTAAAAGCTGTTTATGGCCCCAGACATCATGTTCATGCGGCGCGATGTTGAAGTCCCCGACGAGGATTTGTTGGTCGTCCCCGATGGCAAACCGCTCCGCAAAATAACACCGCATATTTTCCAGAAAATCCAGCTTGTGCCCGAACTTCTCATTCACGGCGCGGTCGGCAACATCACCGCCTGCGGGGACATAGAAGTTGTGAAACTCAAAATCTTGATCCCCGGCGATGACCCGGGTTGACACATGACGCGCATGGTCCAGCGGGCAGAAACTGGTCGGTAGGCGTTCCATCGGCAGCTTTGAGACCGTCGCCGCGCCGTGATATCCCTTTTGGCCTTTGACCTCGATAAAATCATATCCGGCGTCGCGAAACGGCTGATAAGGAAATAGCTCTTCGACGCATTTAATTTCCTGCAAACCGAGCACATCGGGTTGCTGCTCGGTTAAGAATTGAATGACCTGATCAATCCGCAAGCGGACGGAGTTAATATTCCATGTAGCGACTTTGACTTTCATAAGGCGGGGATAGACGCCCGCGCATCATGTTGAAAGCCCTTGGGGGCTTTTTGTTAGCGGCCTCTGCGGTCGCGGCGGCTGTCTTCGCGCAGGATAAATTTGCGCGGGTCGATGCGGCCATTATATTGCAGGTTAGAAAGCTGCACACGGGTCGCGCCGCCAAAATCATCTCTGATAATCCAAGTTTGCAAAGCGAGCGTTTCAGAATCAAAGACGAGCGTGATCGCGCCTTCTTGCTGACCTGACCCATCTCGGGCTGTGACAATCCACTGACCCGGCATTTTCTGCAACGCGATCACTTCCGTGTCTTCGGCAAGATTGATATTCTCTTTTAGAAAATAATTCAGCGGTGTGGCAGAGAGCGGAACCCTGTCAAAAGTCTCAAGCTGGCGGTCATTTTGCACCAGTGTCACTCCGTCAGAGACAATGAGAAGCGGGCTCGGCGCATCATATTCGAACCGAACTTTGCCCGGGCGTTGCAGCCAGATTTTTCCTCGCGAGACCGCGCCATTGGCTGCAATTTGCATGAAGTCGCCCTGAAAGCTGTTAGTGGCATTCATGGAGGCGTCAATGCGGGCCAAATCCGCGCGCACATTGGCGGGGTCCGTAAAGGGTGCATTATATTGGGTCTTACCGGACATGGCCTGATTGGCGGCTTGCGCGGGTATGGTTTTTGCGGTTTGCGCAGCCGCAGTGCCAATGGCCGTCGTGGCGAGGAGCAGGGGGAGTATAAATTTGGTCATCATGCTTTGCCTCTATCGGGATTCGCTTTAACAGGGTCTGAATAAGACGCTCAGATAGATTACAAATCTGCAAGGCGAATTAACCTTAAACCTTCACGACTAAATAAATTTTTTCCTATATCGATGACACTCGAGTTCCTGATGCTTGCATAGCATCGTGTCAAACAGGATACCATCGTGCTAAAACTCTATTCAGCGTCGCGATATCGCGACGACGTCACCGACTTTGCGGATAGCACATTTCAGGTGCTAGCGGCACAAATTTCGGCCAATTATCTCAAATTCATCAAAGACCGCATCATTCCTGAACTCGGAGAGTTTTCGAGTATCCCTTTGCGAGAGTTGAGAACCTTGATGGCAATCGCACAAATTAACGGGCCGGTTAAAGGGACGCAAATCTCTCGCATTTTGAGCTATGATCCCGCCTCAGTCACGCGTTCAACGAAGTGGCTTATTAAGAATGACTTCATCTCCAAAGAAGACAATCACCGGGATGCGCGGTCCGCTTTTTTCATATTGTCACGAAAGGGTGTCAGGCTTTCTGAGCTTTACCGTGAAGTCTCATGGCGCGCCAGCATTGAATTGAACGGGGCCGAGTTGAACCAGCCTAGCCAACAAGACGTCTTAAAGGCGCTTTCAGTTTTGGAAAAAATCTGTGAGCGCTCTCGTTTCGCTGCAAAATTGGCGGCGGACTATAAGCAGGCCGCTCAACGGCACGAGGACGCTTAAAACTCAAGCTCCAAAAGCTGCGATCTCGTGAATCGGGGTCTCAGGACGCGCGCCGTAATGCTGGATGACTTCAGCCGCTGCCACGGATCCCAGATAGCCTGCATCCGCCCAGTCCATGCCCATAGCGCGTCCGGCCAAAACCCCGGCCGCATATTGATCGCCTGCGCCTGTGGTATCGACAATCTTTGAGATGGGTGCAGCCGGTACGAGGTGACGCCGCTCATTCGTCTGAATGACGGAGCCTTTTTCGCCGCGCGTCACGCAAACAACCGGACGCATCCCGCTTAATGCGTCAAGCGCTGTATCCAAGCGATCGGTTTCAAACAGGGCCAGCAACTCATCCTCATTGGCGAAAAGGATGTCTGTTTGATGCTCGGCTAATTGGCGAAAGCCCGCACGGTGACGCCCGACGCAAAAACTGTCAGACAGCGTAAGCGCGACCTGCCCGCCAGTTGCCTGCGCGATTTCGGCGGCGCGAACATAGGCGGCTTTTTGATCGTCGCTGTCGAAGAGGTAGCCTTCCAGATAGATTGTTTTGGCGCGCGCAATTTGCGCTTTGGAAATATCTTTCACACCGAAATCTGCATTGGCTCCGAGAAATGTGCTCATGGAGCGCTGTCCATCAGGTGTCACTGCAATCATACAGCGGGCTGAGGCTGTTCCTGATTTTGTCGGCGCGGTATCAAACTGCACGCCTGCATCGCGGTAACCTTGCGCTAATCGGTTTCCGACGCCGTCTTTACCAATCTTGCCAATATATCCGGCGCGCACGCCGAGACCCGCTATGCCGACCATCGTATTGGCTGCGGACCCGCCAGCGATCTCGCGTAGCTCTCCGACTGTTTTCAAAGCGCCGTTCAATGAGAGTGCACGGGGTTCATCAATCAAAGTCATAGATCCACGTTCAATACTCTGCGCCGCGAGAAATGTGTCGGGCACAGGTGCTATGATATCCATAATTGCATTACCAATGCCGAGAATGTCGATGTCTTTTGCCATGATAATTAACCTCGTGAGTTCAAATTCAAATTGCGCGCAAGCCCCTAAGGCATTAGCGCCCCCACTACTATGAAAAAAATCGCCCTACTGATTTCTGATAATCTTTTGCCCAGCGCGGAGAATGCCCGCCCGGACAGGTTCGAGCTCATTGAACAAATGGGAAAATTGACCCCGGCGCTGGCGTCGCACGGCATGGAGCTCATTGAAACCCGCTGGCGTGAAATTGCAGACCGTGCCGCAGAGTTCGCCGCCATTCTGCCGCTCATGGTGTGGGATTATTTTGAGGGTAATGAAGAGGCGTTTCTGACAGCCATAGCGAAGGCGGAGCAGGTGACGCCCGTCTTTAACAGCTTTAATATTTTGAAATGGAATGCCGATAAAGCTTATTTGGATGAGCTGCATGCGCGCGGCGCGCCGGTTATTCGCACACTGACCGTGGAACGCGTAACACCCAAAAATGTGGCCCGGGCTTTTGAGACACTGGAGACAGATACTTTAGTGATAAAGCCGCAAGTCGGCGGCGGGGCCTGGCGGCAAGTCTTGCATAAAAAGGGCGATGCATTTCCGGCGGCAGACATACTCCCGCCTGAAGGCGCGCTTATTCAACCGTTCCTCTCCAGCGTCACGGAAGAAGGGGAATATTCTTTCCTTTATTTCGGCGGACGGTTTTCTCACGCTGCGCGAAAGACGCCAAAGGCCGGGGATTACCGAATCCAGTCTATTTATGGCGGGGCGGAAGAAACCTATATCCCGTCTCAGCTCGAGCGGGACCGCGCCCGCGATATTCTCGATGTGCTTGACGCCACGCCCCTCTATGCGCGTGTGGATTTGCTGCGCGGAGATGACGGCACGCTGAAACTTATTGAGCTGGAGTGTATCGAACCTTACCTCTATCTTCCCCATGCCAAAGGCCAGGGCGAGGATAATGAGGGTGCGCAGAAATTTGCGAAAGCCTTAAAAGCCCGCTTGGACAAATCAAAAGCAGACTAAGTTGATTTCACGCCACTCTGGTCAAAATGGACTCGCCCGCCTAAGCTGAATCTATGCCGCAACTGACACATGTTTCAACAGACACGCCCGTTTCCGAAATTCTGGAAATTATTGACCGTGAAGGCGCGGTTATTATTGACGCAATATTATCACCCGCTGAGACCGCGCAATTCGCGGATGAGCTGGCCCCGCTTTTGAAATCCGCCGCGCAGGGGCAAGATAGTTTTTCAGGATTTTCTACGACCCGCGCGGGTGCATTGATTGCGCGGTCTGAAATTTGCCGCCGCATGGCGACCAACTCCACGCTCTTGAACATTGCCGACGGCATGCTCGGGAAGTTTGCGCCGACCTTGCAGTTGTCGCTCACCCAAGCCGTCAATATTGCACCGGGGGAGGGCGCGCAAATTTTGCACCGCGATCGCGGCCTG
>ENA-ORXT01003364-ORXT01003364.1-marine-metagenome-genome-assembly--contig:-NODE-3364-length-17734-cov-3.386589_pt1 | contig 17734 bp, 20 predicted proteins | sample MGYA00237868_ERZ511482 | MGnify/ENA metagenome assembly ERZ511482 | reverse complement strand
CCGTAGCCAATTTCTTGTCCGTGCTGGATATCTTGGATAGTGTCAAAAGATTGGGAATTATCGATAAAGCTGATTGCTCGCCAGAAAGAATTATCTTCTGCTATCCAGTAATTTTCTTGTTGAGCAGTAGATAAAACTTGAGGAATAAGCCAGCGACGATCTGTAGAGATATTAGTTTGTTTGAGTCTTTGACTAACATAGTTAGACAAAACACACATGTTGTTCATTACCAACTCTGGCTGACAAAATACCTTGGTGTTAATTCGTTGCAAAATAAACGGAGACTGAGCATCAAGGGTAACTAAAAAAGTGCTGTTGATATTTCCACTGCCATACGGCTGAATATGGCTAATTTTGCCGTCTGATTTGAACTGACCAGCGATCGCCATAAGATTGCGATCAATTTTATTCACTTCCTCAAGATTATTTGTCATATCCTCCCCAAGCTCGATTAACACTTTCCCACTTTAAAAGTCTATCCACAAATAGAATATCTTAGTTGGGACTTATCAAGTAGGAGCAATATACACCATCTGTGCTTAATTCTCGATGTTTTGTTTCTTTTAAGAAGCTCTTCCCACATGAATGTCTCTCACTCTGACTGGTACACAAGCATGAGTCATTTGAGCCACCTGCATCGGCTCACCTTTACCACACATATTAGTCCCACATTGAACTAATTCTGACTCACCACCAAGAGCATCAACACTGTTCCAAAAGTCAGTTGTCATACTGTAATAGGTAACGTTTTTGAGCATTTGAGTAACTTTACCGTTTTTAACTTGCCAAAAAGCATCTCCGCCAAACTGAAAGTTACGTCTTTGTTGATCGATAGAATAGCTACCAATGCCGTCGATTAGGATTCCGTCTTCAGTATCAGCAATCATTTCCTCTAGGGTTGCAGTATGACTATCGCCTGGTTTTCCTGGCTCTAAACCTAAATTGGGAATACGCACCATTGGCGTACTCGACCAACTGTCTGCATAAGCACTACCGTTACTACTGCCTCTACCCAAACGATATGCCGTTTCGCGATCGGTTAAGTAATCATTGAGAACACCGTCTTTAACTACGTACCACTGTTGTGCGGGTACACCCTCATCATCATAGGCCATTGTGCTACGTCCTTGGGGCTGAGTGCGATCGGCGACAAAGTTTACCCAAGGTGCTGCATAGTTCAGTTTGTGGAGATTGTCGGTGGTAGCAAAGCTTGTCCCTGCAAAGTTAGCTTCATAACCGTACACTCGATCCAATTCCGTTGGATGTCCGACAGACTCGTGGATAGTTAAGAACAAGTTGCTTGGTTTTAAAATCAGAGTTGTCTTACCTTCGTGAGTAATTTCTGGAGCATATACTTTTTCGATCGCTTCGTTGGCTACTCGTTCGATGTTACCCAACAAGTCAGCCGCATTTATGTGTTCATAGCCAATGTTAAGGGGTGGACGCTCATAGCTTCTGCTTTTGGCATCTCCATTGGCGATCGCCGTACAGCCCATTCCAGGAAAGCTACGATAGATAGTTTGTTCGATTACTGACCCTACGGTAGAAGCGAATATTTTATCTTCTTTAATGAAACTCAGGAAAGAATAGGCTTTTTTGATGCCCTTATCTCCGTAAGCTAGTAATTGCTCATTAATATTTAATAATAAGTCTGCTTTATCCTTAATCTCCACTTCAAAAGGATCGATTTGAATGGGAGTAACATATTTATCTTGGTAAGCTTCTACAGGCACTAATTTAACTGGCTGCTGTTGGGTAAGGTGACTCCCCTTGGCTGTATCCACCGCTAAGTTAACTACCCGACGAATTTCATCAGGGGTAATACGATGAGAAGCGACAAAACCCCATGCTCCATTTAACAATACTCGTACCCCAAAGCCAGAACTCACGTTATCAGCTAGTCTACTCAAAGAGCGATCGCGCGCAGACAAACTTTGTTTACGATAGTGACAAATACGAATGTCACCATATTCGCAACCAGCCTGGCGAATTAGATCTACCGCCACGGTGGCTAATTCTTGATGAGTTTTTTGGGTAGGAGCTTGTACCATTACTTTAAGCTTAGAGGAGTTTGTGTTGCTTACATTCTATATAATTGTTGCTTTGAATGGGCTACGGGAAATCCTGATTGGTAACGATCAAGTTTGAGACTTGCTTTTTGCCTAAAATTCAGCAATCTAAGTATATGCTCGGTCGCCATTATTGAAAATAGAGGATACAACTGCGGGGATAGCTATATGCTTTTCCGTATGATGCGGAGAACTACTTTAGCAATCAATCTTTTGAATGCTTGAAGGAACATTAATCCGTGATCCAAATAAACATAATTAGTGCTACCCCTGGTATTAGTACTCACGAACAAATTTTACAGCTAATTCAATCTAGGACTACGGGAATCACGATTAAAGAAATTAGTAAGCTAATTAATCGTCCCATTTCCATGATTCAAGTATGTCTCAAAGACTTGATTGCTAACAAAGTTATCTTTACTCGTAAAAATAGAGCAGGCGTTGGTTTAATCTATTATCCGAAGTAGTTAATTATAAATTGAGATGCCGTATATTAATAAAAAGAGAGCAAGCTTAGTTTTAATCCTCATCTTCACTATGCTAGGGGTTGCTCTATCTACAGGTGTCGATAGTTTATTTCGTCAAGCAACTAGTCTAAATACTGTTCGCTACGATGTGGTGGAGCGATCGCATAATACAATTCATACGGTTACTATTCCCCATCACAGTAATTATGTAGTTGTTCCCGCAGTATCGGGACTTCAATCGATACAAGATTTTGTTGGTCAAGAAGATGGTAAGGTTGTTGCCGCAATCAACGGTGGCTATTTCGATCCTGTAAATCAAAAAACTACTTCTTTTATCGTTCAAGAGTCTAAGATTGTTGCCGATCCGCGTTTCAATGAAAGACTGGTAGATAATCCCGATCTAAAGCAATATTTAACCAAGATATTTAATCGCACCGAATTTCGTCGCTACAGCTGCGATACTCACGTACAGTATGATATTCAGCCACACTCTGCACCCATACCTTCTGAGTGTACCTTAAAAGCATCTTTAGGAGGAGGGCCTGGTCTATTACCAAATGATACTTCTGTTGCTGAAGCATTTATAGCCTATCAAGATGGAGCAAAAATCCGTGATGCGATCGGCTCAGATAATTTAAATGCCAGAAGTGCAGTTGGCATTACTAAAGAAGAAGATATAATTTTGGCTATGGTGGCGCAGCAGCCTCAGCAGCCTCTAGATTCAGGTATTGCCCTATCCGAACTGACTGAATTTTTGTCTAGTCTTGGGGCTGTCAAAGTCATGAACTTGGATGGCGGAAGTTCAGCTTCCCTTTATTATGATGGTCGGGTTGTCTATGGCAGAGTAGACAAAGAAGGAAAAGAGATTCAAAGACCAATTAAATCAGTTTTATTAGTTAAAGAAATTTAAAAGCTTTCAAACCTATACTCCAAACTTGAAGTTAAAAATTCGTGGACAATTAAATTTTCAGGATAGTGCTAGATGGATATAGATACCCTTAGTCTGAGTCAAGAAATAGAAGATAAATTTAAGCAATTAAAACAAGACAATGAATTTTCTGAAATAGCCAGACTAATTACTTATGCTTTTCAAGTAAACTCCCGCAGCGACAATCAGAGAATATTTGGTTACATTCCTAGTATTTTTAGAACTATAGAAATATTTTTAGACAGTGATTCAATAAAACTCCACCATATATTTATGGGAGAGCCTGTAATTTATAAGATTTACTATTTAAACAACCTACAGCTATACGGTTTAAATTATTTTTATGTATATTGTTATTTAAAAGAAAAATCAGATCTGTTAAACGTATATTTTCAAAGCGCACATCCTAGCTATAAAAAATTATCTCCTCTAAATTACCAATTAGAACAAAAAAAAGTGACATTTGAAGGATGTATATCTTCATTCGACGATAATAATTTGTCTGTAATTAGCATTAGCGATCCTGGTCAGTTTGTGCCTAATCTTACCTCTAGTTATTATGTTGGTTCGGCAGAATTAAACTTCACTAAGATAATTGCTCAAGTTTTGAGTAAAATAACTAATCTAGCGAATATTAGTCTTAGTAAAACTATGCTATTTGGCTCATCTGCGGGAACATTTGGTGCCTTACTTAGCAGCACTTATTTAACCGAAAAAACTAATGTTTTAGCAGTTAATGGTCAAATAAATATTCAGTATCGTCGTGATATTATGCAGCCCTGTTTTGGCATAAACCAACCAAAAGAATTGCTCCAAAAATTTGGCAGACAAGTTTCGTGTCTGTATAGATTTAAACAAGAATTGAAGCAAGTACCAAATATATATATATTAGCCAATATTAATGATAATTTATATCAAAGAAACTTCAAGTTTTATCAAAACTATGTAGGAAAGTTCACCACCAAAGGTATAAACAATCAGTCTGTTTTTGATAGCTACTATGGAGTAGATGGACATGGTCGCCCCGAACAGTTTTCTCTAAAGAAAAAAATTAAGATTGCCAGAGAAATTTTAACCATGAGATCAACTATTCAATGATTTAACTGATTGTTGTTTTTGGTGGGCATACTGTTGAATGAGGAGACAAACCACTAAACCTTCTCCCAGTCCTCTTGTACCCCAGGGGCGACGCACTTAAATTCAGTACATTTAAACTGATTTAGCTGACGAGGTACAAAAAGTGAAAAAGGTAAGTAGTAGCACAAAAAGGTTGTCAAAGGTTACATAAGGACTAAAAGTTTTATAAGATTTAGTGTCAATTAGTGATGATATTATGGCTCTAATAATTGATAAATTTAACTCTTTTAGTTACTTTGAAATTAAAGCCTAAGACTACAATATCGGAATATTTTGCAGAAATAAAAGACCCAAGAATAGAGAGAAATAAGCTACACAAATTAATTGATATAATCTCCATCACTCTCTGCGCAGTAATTACAGGAGCAAGAAGTTGGCTAGATATAGAATCATTCGGACAGTGTAAATATAAATGGTTTAAATCTTTTCTAGACTTACCAAATGGAATTCCATCTCACGATACTTTTAATCGAGTTTTTTCTCGTATAAATCCTAGAGAACTAGAGAAATGTTTCTCTAATTGGGTAAAGTCAACAAGTGTTCTATTACCTGAAGAACAAATTGCAATTGATGGAAAAACTTTACGTCGTTCACATGATAGAAATATTAAACTGCCGACCGAGCCTGAATGCATTCAGGCTCGCAAGCGGCAGTGCATTCCGCACAAAAAGCCATAGTAATGGTCAGCGCATTTTCTCGACAAAAAGGATTAGTCTTAGCACAAGAAAAAGTATCTAAAAAGTCTAATGAAATCACAGCTGTTCCTAAATTATTGAAGGCTCTAAGACTATCAGGAGCAATTGTTAGTCTCGATGCAATGGGCTGTCAGAAGAAAATAGCGAATCAAATTGTCGAGCAAAATGCTGATTATTTGATTGCCTTAAAGAATAATCAATCTGGACTATATCAGCGAGTAGAGGAATTATTTCAGTTAGTCTTATTTCAAGATAAAATAGACTTAGAATTGAGTAGTTATACTGTATTTAAATCAAGTCATGGTCGTACTGAAGCCAGATATTATCATGTTCTAAATAATGTCTCAGAAATTGTAGATAAAGAACAGAAATGGTCTAATCTTAATTCAATTGTTCTTGTTGACTATCTACGTAAATCAAAAAAAGGTAAAGCCAAACAAGAATATAAATACTATATTACAAGTTTATCTAAAAATGCTCAAGAATTAGCTGAATATATTCGAGGGCATTGGTGTATAGAGAACCAATTACATTGGGTATTAGATGTAACATTTGGAGAAGATGATTCTCGAATTAGAAAAGATAATGCTCCTGAAAATCTAGCCGTTATTAGACATATAGCTTTGAACTTATTGAAACTAGATAGAAGTTCGTCTAGCAGTATTAAAGGTAAGAGAAATAAAGCAGCTTGGGATGATAATTATCGTCTACAACTTGTGAAAAATTAAACGCTTTTATTCATAACTTAATCAAGAAATGGTCAGGAAGTAAATCTTCTTTATTTCCTGCTTTCTTTATTTTAGGCAAATGTATAAAAGTAGAAGATATTGACTATTTATCTGAATTTAATGCAGACATCAAGCCTTTTTTAATATTTTAGATTGATCCAAACCTATTTTCTGCTTGAGTTTTAGGATTTTAATGCGTAGCCCCTGTCTTGTACCCCCCTTCGATCTAAGTGAATTAAATGCTTGACAGCTTACTGTTCGTACAAAATTTCTTCAAAACAAACCTGTCCTACTTCTACTAAAACTGCTTCAGCTTTTTTGTTATCACGGGAATTAATAGTTAACTGTTTAAACTCTTCTAATTGATATTGGCTTTGAAACTTGTTAAGCGTACAGTCACAAAGGCTTTTTGCTTCTTCTTCTCCTAACCCCTCTCCCATAGAAGTTTGAAGACATTCGGTTGCATATTCTTGCCGAAACTCCTCTGGATATTGAGTAGAATTGTTAGACTCAGTCGAGCTTTGAGCTATCGCTGCACTGCCGAAAGTTAAGAGAGACAAAGCTAATAAAGAAGAGGAAAAATGTTGCATAGCGATCGCAATATTATAAAGTTGAATTGGAATAACCATCCCATAGTAATCTATTCTTTTCGGCTGATTTATTCTACTGTTTGCACCGACAAATTTTCTTCTAATTGAATCAATTCATCTCTATGGGCTGTTACGCTAACCAAATTAGGACTGCCTGCGCGAGACACAACTCGTAGCAAGATTTCTTCCCAGCGTCCTGCTTTACGCCAGTAAAAGACGCCAGCTAGAGGAGAAAGGATCAGTAAAAGCCAGACTAATCTATTGGCATCAGGAAATAGCAAAAATAAAACTAAAGCCAAGCAAGAGAAGCCAACAACAGCTAGCAGGGTTAACAATACGGCTAAAAACAAACTAGGTTGTACAAATCCTTTAAAAGTAATTTGTTTACTTTCTGGATCTACTGTGGTGAGTTGATAAGCTCTTGATTCAAAGTATTCTTGTAGCTTTTTTAATAAAATATCTTCTGTTTGGGAGGGAACAAGTTGAATTTGTTTGGTACGATCCTTTACCGAAGCTCGAATAAAAAAGAATAGCCCAATCATCATCAGCAGTGTCAGGAAAAAGGTTGAAGGAATAACTGGTAAATTCACGTTGATAAAATTTGTTTAATTATGATGATAGTACTTTTGAATATAGATCAATAAAGGGTAATTACACTATTATTTATTGTTCATTATCAATGGTTAGTTGTTGAACTGATGTTTGAGACTCATGAGAAAATAATCCCAACATAGGTGCCAAGATAGCCCCTGCAATAAATCCCCCCGCATGAGCCCAATAAGCTACGCCTCCACTCTCCATACCTACGTTGGCGGTGACTTCTAAGGAGGTAAATCCATTAAAAGCTTGTTCTAAAAACCAAAAGCCGAGGAAATAAACCGCAGGTATTCTAAACAAAGGAAAGAAGAAGCCTAAGGGTACTAAAGTGACAATTTTTGCTTGAGGAAACTTTAAGATGTATGCTCCCATAACTCCCGCGATCGCGCCACTTGCTCCTAAAGATGGTACAGTTGACATGGCGGAAAAGAACCATTGAGCTAATACAGCTAAAACCCCACAGGATAAATAGAAAAACAGGTATTTAGTTCTACCTAACTGCTCCTCTACATTGTTACCAAATATCCATAAAAACAGCATATTGAAAGCAATATGAGTGAAACCTGCATGGAGGAATTGTGAGGTAATCGGCGTAATTATTTCGGGTATATTTTGATGAACATTAATTCCATTGAAGCTGGCGGTTAATTCCTGGGGTACAACAGCAAATAAGTGGAAAAATATGTCTAGTTGATTGGAGTTTAAGTTTAATTCATAGACAAACACCAAAATATTAATGGCGATTAAGAGATAAGTAATATAAGGCGTTATTTTAACGGGGTTTTCGTCTTTTAAAGGAACCATTGGAAATAAGGGATGAGGGATGAGGGATGAAAGATAAGGAGTTAAATACTCACTTCGTTTAAACAATCTTTATTTTGTTCAATCTCAGTAATATTAGATAAAGTGGTTTGGGCAATGTTATTTAAAGCATCAACCGTGAAAAAAGCCTGATGTCCTGTAATAATTACGTTGGGAAAGGTAAGCAATCTTTCAAATAGATCATCTTGGATAATTTCCCCTGACATATCTTCAAAGAAAATATCGCTTTCTTGTTCGTAAACATCTAAAGCTAAGTATCCAATTTGCTTGCTTTTCAGCCCTTTAATCACTGCTTGAGTATCAATTAATCCTCCTCGACTGGTATTAACCAACATCACTCCAGTTTTCATCATTGATATAGCCTTGTCATCAATCAAATGGTGGGTTTGTTCTGTCAAAGGGCAGTGTAAACTGATGATGTCTGACTGCTGTAGCAACTTTTCTAGAGCTACATATTCACCATAATTATAGGCAAATTCCTCATTAGGATAAAGATCGTAAGCCAGTACGCAACAGCCAAAACCGTGAAGTATTTTACCTGCAAGACGACCTATTTTACCCGTACCAACAATACCTACAGTACGTCCATGAAGGTCAAAACCTAAAAGCCCATTGAGGGCAAAATTTCCTTCTCTGGCGCGATTATATGCCCGATGAATCTTACGATTGAGAGTTAGAATAAGTGCGATCGCGTGTTCTGCCACAGCATAGGGAGAATATGCAGGGACTCTAACTACAACCATGCCTAATTTTTGGGCTGCATCAAGGTCAACATTGTTATAGCCTGCACATCTTAGAGCAATTAATCGGATACCCTGTTGATGTAGAGTGTTAATTACACTTGCATCAAGGCGATCGTTAACAAATACACAGACAGCTTCAAACCCTGTCGCCAAATCTACTGTTTCAGAATTTAGATTGGGTGTAAAGAACTTCAATTCGTGATTATGTTCTTGATTTGCCTGCTGTAAAAATTTTTTATCGTAGGGTTTAGCACTAAAAACTGCAACTTTCATTAATTCACAAGCTGTATAATTAAACTTGGTTGATCATACAAAAAAGGCATACCGTTCATCGGTAAGCCTCAGCATGTTTTGAGAGAAAAGGCATGCCTTTTCTTTACCTGTTAGAAAAAAGGTTGTTATCTCATCCCTTAATCCTGATTCCAATCAGGAATTTCTTTCTGACGCGATCGCGCTACTACCAAAGCATTGTCACTAACGTCTTGAGTCACGATTGAACCCGCTGCAACGGTAACGTTTTCTCCCAGGGTTACTGGAGCAACCAAGACGCTGTTAGAGCCTGTTTTAGAGCCTTTTTTGATGATTGTGGAATGTTTGTTCTTGCCATCATAGTTGGCAGTGATTGTTCCTGCACCAATATTAACTCTCTCTTCTAAAGTTGCATTACCGATATAGGATAGGTGTGCTACCTTCGTATTGGACTCAATAGTGCTTTTCTTGATCTCAACAAAATTACCTACACGACAACTTTCGCCTAATTTAACATCTCCCCGTAGGTGAGCATAAGGACCTACTGTAGTATTGTGAGATATTTCCGAGCCAGTGACTACAGAATATGCCACCGTAACGTTATTACCAATAATACTGTCTTCAATTAAGCTACCAGGACCTATACGACTGCCAGTAGCGATTTTAGTATTGCCTCGAAGATGGGTTTGAGGTTCTAAAATAACATCAGGCTCTAGTTCTACAGTTTCATCGATAGTAATACTATCGGGGTTAATCATTGTCACCCCTGCTTTCATCCAATTGTCCTTGATTCTCGCCTGAAGAATATCATAAGCCTCAGATAGTTGCTGGCGATCGTTAATACCGTTGGTTTCGCGATAATCTTCAGCATCAAAAGCCATTACAGGGTCGAGATAATCAACCACTTCGGTTAAATAATACTCTGCCTGGTCGTTATCGGTTGATAATTTGGGCAGTGCGCCCGCTAGTTTTTGCCAATCAAAGCAATAGATTCCTGCATTGACTCGACGATTTTGTTTTTGCGCTACATTACAATCACGATCTTCAATGATATGACTGACTAAATTGTCGGCGTTGCAAAACACTCTGCCATAACCTTGGGGGTTGGGTAAATTTGCCGTTAACAGGGTTGCTGCATTTTTCTTAGCTTGGTGAGTTTCCACCATATCTTTTAAAGTTTCAGGACGTAACAAAGGTGCATCGCCATTTAAAACTAATAGATCTCCCGTATAACCTTCAAGGCTAGACATTATCTGCTGTACTGCATGACCAGTACCCAACTGTTCTTTTTGTTCGACAAATTCGACTCCCTGACGATGACTCAAGGCTTGTTTAACTTTTTCTCCCTGATAACCAATGATGATAATTTGCTTATCTAAATCCAATAAACTACAGCTATCAAGTACTCGTTCAACCAAAGATCGTCCTGCAACCAAATGTAAAACTTTTGGTAAATCGGACTTCATACGAGTGCCACGCCCTGCTGCTAAAATTGCTACCGCTACCATGCTATTAAAGGTCTAGTTATTACTAATTCGATTGGAGTATAACTTTTAAAAGTAGTTAAGTGCAAAGAAATAAATTCAACGATACTTTACCCAACGATATCAAAAGATATTTTTGTACTAGTTAATTCTTATTTATGAAGAAGAAGAGTATTGTGATCTCTCTATCATTGAGTCTTGGAATTGCAACACGTGGTTACTTTGACCTTGTTGAAGGGGAATACTAAAGCAAAGTAAGTCTCGAAAATGGTTTAAATAGTTGTTATGTTTCCAATTCGGTTTTTTTCCGCAGAACAAGAAGCCTCTATTGCTGAATTTCAAGAAAAATGGCAAAGCATTTCTATTTCAACTGACCCAATTGATTGCGGACAAGCCTCAGCAGCAGTGCAACAATTATATGCTGTCATGGGTAAAACAGCACCCGAAATTATTTTTTGCGATAGTCCTCGCAGCGTCTTGGAACAACTTGAAACAAATGTTTCTCAGGTAGAAATTCCTAAGATAGCTAGCAAGTCTTCAGAAGATATATTTCAGGGTTGGAATTTTGCCAAATTATTTAGCAGCAATATCTGGCAAACTTTTAGATACAAGAATAAACAGAAAAAAGCTAAAACAAAAATAATATCTGATTTAATTGGGCAGGTATCTCGTCAACCGAGTAAATCCCTCACTAGGCACATAGATAGTTTATTGCCTAAAGACTTGACCACTAAGCAAATTGTCGAACAATCTTTCTTGGGTGCATCTCCACTATTTAAAGTTTTGGGAAGACAACAAGCTCGCCAAGGTGAACCCAATTTTTTAGACAAATTTGAAGCTAAACCATCAAAAGGATGGCAAGAATCTTTTAGTGAAACGGCTTCTGCTATTGAACAACAATTATTTTGGCTACCAGGAAAAAAAATCTTTTTTCGTCTATGGCTTAAAGGATTTATAAAGACTACTCTTGTTTCCAAAATTACAGGAGTAGAAAATCCCAAATTTCAAGAGACGTTTAGTAGTTCTGTATCTTATCCACAGTTTATGTTTATGATAGAAAATCCGCCTTGCATCACTCCCAATTATGCTATTGCCTGTATTTGGTTGGATTTTGCCTTTTCTGTCTTAGAATATCCTTGTAAAACTAAACACTGGAAAGCTTTACAAGATTTAGTACAAAATTGTGGCTGGATTTTTATTATAAATAAGACTTGCTATATTTGCGATCGCCCTGCCAAAATTTTGCTAGACGAAGACCGACAACTTCATGGAGAAGGAGAATCAGCTTTAGCATATTCTGATGGCTACAAAGCTTATGCCTATCATGGTATTCCGTTACCTGAAAAATATGGTGCAATACATCCTGCTCAATGGCAACCAGCATGGGTTCTAGAAGAAGACAATCAGCAGTTGCGAAGAGTTTTAATGCAAGGAATGGGACTGGTACGTTTATGTCAGGAGTTGCCTCTCATCAAATTGGAAGAATCATGGGAATACACTTTATTTAAGCTAGATGAAAAAACGGGAGCGCAAGCAACTCATATTTTGAGAAGAATTAATAAAGATACTAGTGAAATTAAAGCTTTATTAGTATCTTGGACAACAACAAGTCTTTCTAAGGCAATTCAATATGCCCATAAAAACCATTCAAAGGAAGATTTTCCATTGCCAGATTGGTTGAGTAAATATCTTTGACCTATTAAATGATATAAATTAATTCATCGGACTGCATAATTCAATTAGAGTACCTTGCGGATCTTGCAAATAAGCTACTGTTTGACCCCAAGGTTTAACGGATGGTTTTTGCAGAGAAATTCCGCCTTCAGCGATCGCTATTTTAAATAATTGTTCTACATTATCACTAACAAAAACTAATTCCATTCCCAAAGGCTTATTTTTTGGGCAGGCTGCGATATAACCATCAGGTAAATTCATTTTCCCCAAAGAATGATTGGCAAAACCAATTATTGTATCCCCTGTATTTAATTCTCCATAATCATCGTCTTCGTGAAGAAACTTGGTTGTAAAGCCAAATGCGCGATGATAAAAGTCTAGTATTCTAACGACATCTTCAACATAAACGATAGTATAACCAAAACTTATTTTCAATTTTTGACCATTTAATATGCTTAATTTCAAATACTCTAGTTTGGTTAATGCAGACGTAGAAACAGTCTGGCAATTTCATGAAAGACAAGATATTCTTAATCTTCTGACTCCTCCTTGGCAGCCTGTCACAATCATACGCCGTGAAGGTGGTTTGGAAGTAGGGGCAATCAGCGAATTTCGGCTATCCTTGGCAGGTATTCCTATACCTTGGATTGCTACTCACATTGAATGTGAAACTAATCGCCTTTTTGTTGATCGCCAGACCACTGGACCAATGGAATCTTGGACACATCGCCATGAGTTTGTGGCAGAAGGCGGTCAGACAAGGCTGACTGATGCAATCTCTTATGAGATTCCAGGAGGTTTGCTAGCTGAATTTATTTTAGGCTGGTGGGTGGATGCGAGGCTAACTGATATGTTTCGCTATCGTCATCAAGTTACTAAAGAAAAATGCGAATCAAATGTTTTATCTTAAAAATTAAAATATTAAATAACTTTAATATTTGGTAATTTAATTTTTGCTTCTAGATAAAAATACTGAAACTATGACTCTTATCTAAGTGGAACAACCGAGGCGTAATTACGTCTTTAAATTTAATATAATTAATTAATATACTTAATTTATTGATTTACAGTTAGTTTTATTTTTACGCCTTAAGCTAATTAAGCTTATAAATATAATGGCAATATTTAATTTATCAGCTATACAGACAATTACTTCATCAAAATTTCTGATAATCATCAATACTTTGTTGTTAAACATAACCATGTTGTCAATTTGTCCTCAAATTGCCATGGCGCAAATTGATGATAAGTCAACTCAAACCAATCAAACAATTGAAGGTCAGTCTGGTGGTTTAATTGATAGTCAAGGATGCGGTTTTATTGCAGATAGTCCTAACCATCAAATTAATTTTGACCAAAGAATTGACTACATGCGGTTGACAGTTCAAGCAGATGGCGGTCAACCTACTTTGCTCGTATTAGGTCCAAATTCGGGAGATAGTTTTTGTGTATTGGGAGATGAAATATCGGGACTTAAACCTGAAATATCTGGTGTCTGGGAAGCAGGTAATTATCAGATTTATATAGGAGATCGCCAAGGTAATCAACATCAGTTTGTCCTAGACATTTCCACTGATAATTAGTAGCTAATTAATCGCTTATCAGTTTCCTTCTTCAATAGTTTTAACCGACACTTCCACCGCATCTACATCTATTGTACCTGGAGGTGTCATGCGAGAAAAGCGATCGCCTTCAACCTGTAAGCTTTCTCCACAGCTAGGACAGTTAAAGTCAGTGTTTTTAAATCCAGTAAATTCATAGTTACACACTGGACACTGTGCCTGCGTTAGCTTTCGTTTTAGCCACCACTGGAGTATCCCAAAACCAATTATAGGTACTACAAACAAAAGACCAATTATAACCAAGAATCCACTGAGTACTCCCCCTAAGCCAATTTTCCCGACAACCAAGGCAAAAAGAATTAAGCTTACCCAGCAGCCAAGACCAGAAGTATTGTATTGAAGTAGTTTATTAAAACGCTCATTCACTGTTATTAACCGTACATCTACTGTATTTTGTCTTCTAATTTTAGTTTAACTTTTGATTAAACAGGAAATCGCAGCCACACTTCGTATTAATTAAAATGTGACTGCGATTTATGATTTAAAAACCTAATATTACTAAGCTACTGGCTTATATGCTGTCCAATATTTACTCACAAAGTGGTTTTCCACCTGAAGATTGATAAATCCAGCTTCTGTTAGGCGATCTTCTAAACTATCGGTAGTATAGTGACGATAGTAAGGTTCGTGAAAGATAGAGGGGAAGTTATTCATCATCTCTGTAAAATCGGGAGAATCCATTGCTTGGATCGAGTCACAGATGACAAATACTCCACCAGGCTGCAATACGCGATATGCCTCATCAATTACGGCTTGCCTTGCCGATGCGGGTAATTCATGGAATAGAAACACCGAACTAAGTCCGTGGAAATAGTTATCTTGATAAGGCAATGATTCCGCATTAGACTGCAGTAGTTGGGGTAATTCTCCAGGAATCTCAGAAAGCATTTGATTTGCTTTACGTAGATAAGCAGGAGACAAATCTGCACCAAATAAAGCTGCCTTGGGCAATGTTCCACGAAGCATCCGCAAAGTACGCCCTGTACCGCAAGCGGCATCTAATACTTTTATCTGTTGGGGAGGTACGGCTGCAAAAGCCTGTAATCCCTGTTTAAGAGGGGCAAGGATACGACGACGCATAGCATCGGCTGCACCATTAAATAAAATTTCCACCTGCAAATCATAGAGATTTGCCGACATATCACTTAGATAGCCGTCTGTTTGGTAGTGGAAGTTTTGGAGATAATAGTCAGGATAGCCCGTTCTATCTATCTTTTTATCAAATTTTTGAAATTCTTTCTTTTGTAGACGATCCCAAATTTTGACCATATCCAGGCATAATTCTGGATAATAGCGAAAAAAATCAGACCAAGGATTGTCAAATAGTAGGCTACTAGGATAAACTCCGTTTTGAGCATCTTGCCAATCTTTTTCTTCTAAAGATTTTAATTTTACCTGAAGCTTTTCAAACACTTCAGGGGAGAGAGGGGTATTTTTAGTAGCTTGTTCTGGGACAACTGTATTAGTAAGGCGATCGCTTACTAGTTTATGAAGAAAGCCAAATGCTTTCTTACCTTCTTGAAAGCCCTGATAGGCTAGTTTGGTGACTTCATCAGGGACAAATTGATCTAGATTTGGAGTTGATTGCATGAATATTGATAGAAATGATAGCGATATGTCAGACTATAAAATAACTGACAATACATTTAAGTTTTACTGTGTTTTGTTTACTTATATAAAGTATAGTAAGTTTGCTCTGATAAAATAAACATTGAGCAAAAAAAAGACCACTTTTTTATCAGCGGTCGTTTAAATCTGGATAATAATCCCCTTAGTTTTTTCGGATTAGTCTATATATTGCACAACATTTTCAGTGGGAAAGCGAACTTTAGGATCGCTGGCATGCTTGTCATCATCGGCGCGATACCCCGCACAACAAAGTACTACCGCACTATATCCTTTACTGCTTAAATCCAAAATTTCATCGTATTTGGAGGGGATAAAACCTTCCATCGGTAGGGTATCAATTTCCATCATTGCCGCACAGTTTAAGAAAACACCTAAAGCGAGATAAACTTGTTTGGCTGCCCATTTGTTGATATCTAAGGGAAATGGAGGCTCTTTGAGATAGCCTTTGACCATGTTGGAAAACCCGTCTAGTTTTTCAATAGGTACTTGCTGTACCTCTGCCATTCTTTTAACATAGCGATCGACATAATCAGGATCGAGGTCTTTTTTGATGGCAAAAACTACTAAATGAGAAGCATCCACTACAGGTTTTTGTCCCCAAGATGCTTCTACTAGTTTCTGACGGACTTCGGGGTTGCGAATTACAAAAAACTGCCATGGCTGTAAGCCGAAAGAAGAAGGAGACAAGACCAAACTTTGTTCTAAAGTTTTCCAAGTAGCCTCATCAATCTTTTTACTCGGATCGAACTTTTTAGTCGCATAACGCCAGTTAAGCTGTTTTAGAGTTTGTTCTGGACTCAAAGGTGCATCAGTCATAGTTAGGAGATTACTAATTAAATGTATTGTTCTACTGGTTAGTTTAAGTCGAGAGAAAACCAACGACATAGCCTATAAAAAATAATTACAGGCTTTTGTTACAGTCAAGGTAGATTTAAACAAAGGTTTAAGACCTTTTGCTTAAAAAACCCAAATTTTTTATTTTTGCACAGCAACTAACGAAACACCAATAATAACCAACACAGTTCCTCCTATACGCAAAGGACTAGCTGGGTATTTAGTAAGCCCAATTAAACCAAAATGATCTAAAAATAGTCCTGCAATCATCTGTCCTGCAATTGTCAATCCTAATGTCGCACCTGCGCCAATTTGAGGTGCAGCAAAGATAGTTGACCAGACATACAAAGTTCCCAGACAGCCTCCTACCCACATCCACCAAGATGTATCAGTCAGAGAAGTTCCAGCAGGGATAGGATAACGAGCATAAAAGCAAATCAAAAGCGATGTCAGCGTACCAGCCAAATATGAAATAAATGTAACCTGCATTGGTTGACCGACATAACCTTTTAAAAGTGCATTTAGAGCAACTTGAATAGGTAGAATAGCACCACCAATAAGTGCTGCGATCAAATAAATACTTTTAGGATTCATCAGAGATTACCGCCACAGCATCAATTTCAAACAGCATTCGGTCACTTGCCAATCTGGGTACGGGAATTAAAGTGCTGGCTGGTTTATGAGTTGACCAAAATGATTTTCTTTTAGCGGAGATTAAACCTAACTTTTCTTCGTTATGTTCTACTGAGAGAATAGTAATCTTTACTACGTCTTGTGGGGTAGCACCTACTGAAGTGAGGGCTATTTCTAAATTGGCAAATGATTGTTCTAACTGTTCGATAAAACTGCCGCAGTTACCATTTTTATCTGCCCCACCTTGTCCTGCTATATATACGAGTTTCGTTCGAGGCGGTACGATAACCGCTTGAGTAAATCCATAGTCAGATGGATCTTTCATTCCAGGAGGATTAATATATTGCACGTTTTGAGAGTTTTATATCTTAGCCAAACAATCTTAAAATTGTGATCGTGATTTAGTCTTTCATAAAATTACGAAAGTTTTGTCTATTCTTTGGAATTAACTATTTTATAATTGCTCTTGATACTTTTTAGGAGTTGTGCCAACATATTGGCGAAACACTTTATTAAAATGGCTTTGACTAGCGAAACCACAGTCTAATGCTATTGCCAAAAGCGATCGCTCTTTTTTTTGCAGTAGTTGTTGAGCTTTTTTAACTCGCTGTTGATTGACATACTGATGGGGCGAAATTCCCATCGCCTGTTTGAATTGGGCAGCAAAATAGCAACGACTCATGCCTACTTGTTTTGCCATTACTTCTAAACTCAAATTTCGCTCTAAATAAGCATTAATGTAGTCAAGAGTTTGATGCAGTTTATCCGAAGCTAATCCATTCTTGTAGGTGCGAAATACTGGTTTGAAGGCACAATAGTTGCGTAGCAAATGA
>ENA-ORXT01003363-ORXT01003363.1-marine-metagenome-genome-assembly--contig:-NODE-3363-length-17737-cov-3.821687_pt1 | contig 17737 bp, 12 predicted proteins | sample MGYA00237868_ERZ511482 | MGnify/ENA metagenome assembly ERZ511482 | reverse complement strand
GTTAGGAGACATTTTTAAACCGCCAAAAGTTGATAATAGAATTTTCCCGCTGTATAAAGGCGATATCATTATAGCTTGTTCTGACGGATTGAATTCTATGATAAGTGATAAAGCAATTCACGATATTGTTGATGTTGGTGCTAGTGCATCAATTCTTAATGATAATTTAATAGATGCAGCCAAAAGAGCAGGAGGAAAAGACAATATTACAATAATCCTTGCGAGGCTGATTGAAGGTCCAATTTTCATGACGGATACTTTATCAGATACTGATTATGTTGAACCAGAAGAAATCACTAAGCCTGTTGTAGTAGAGAATGCTAAGATTGATGTCGAAGAAGATAAAAGTAAAATTGAGACAATCGAGAAAGAATCTGAACAAGAATTTGAGTTTGAAAATAACCAAGAAAAGAAAAGTAGTACTGGATTACGATCAATATTAATTCTTCTTTTATTAGGTGCTATTAGTTTAGGAGCTATAAAGTTATTAAAGCCGGAATGGTTGCCATCATTATTTGGGACTGAACTTGATAAAGGCTCTGGAGAAGCTAAAGATAATAGTGATAGTAGTTCTACTAGTAGTGACGAAAAAGAGTTACCACTTTATAATGTAGAGCTAACTGCAGATGAAGTTAGTTTAACCAATCAAACTACTAAAAAGCCAAATAATCCTGGGAAAAATAATAGGACAAGTACAAAAAAAAAGATGGATAAAGAAAAGTTTATTGCGGTGGTCAGTTCACCGTCAGAATCTATAATTAAAAGTACTAATAATTCTCCAATCAGTGCAAATAATGAAATGATGGAGTTTGATTCAAAGATAGAATTTTTGAAAAGTAGATTTTTAAACATTAAAAAACAATTTGATAAATTCAAAGAAATGCCAAAGAAGTTTCTTGAAGAAACAATTGTTAGTACAAATATGATTTTGCTGAAGAATAATATCTCTGCTTTAGAAGAAAAATTTTCTTTTGTAAATGAAACTAAACAAAAATTTTCATCAATTGAGTTGACGAATTTTCCGATTGAGATAGAAAAAATTATTCAAGATGCAGATGGAAAAATATTAGAACTTGAAAAACTGAAATCGAAATCTGATCAGGGTCAATTTGAAGATAAAAAACAGGATGAAACTAGAGACAAAAGCCGGGAGTTTACTGAAGAGCTTAAGGAGCCAGTATCAATAAGTCAGATTGATGATCTTATTCAAGATAATACTTCAAATCTTGATAGTAATACAAATGCAGCAGGTAGAAATGTTTCAAAAGAATATGATGAGCATTATGTTGAGTACAAAGGATGGATTAAAGAATATCAACAAAAGACTGCTTATTGTTTTTCAAAGCTTCCAGAAGTACAAGGACAACCAATTAATATCTCGTTTGCAATCTTTACAGATTTAGTCAAAAAGTATGAAATTAAAGAGAACAGAACCAATGACACAAGAACAAGAATCAAGGAACAATTTGAAAAGTTTAAAAAACTATATGATGAAAATGGTTGTGCAAAAATCAATAATGGGAATTAAATTATGAAACTTACTTTTAAATATTTCTACTTAGCTTTTATTCTTGCTCTTATTGCAAGCTGCAATTCAACATCACCTGAACTTTCAGTGCCTAACTATAATTGTTCATCATTTGATTTTTTAATCAATGATAAAGCAATTTTAAAAAGTTGCAAATATTTAGGTACGCCTTTAAAAGATGATGTTAATAAAGTGGCGGTAGTTGATAAAGATGATATTAGAATTAAGTTACAAAATGCAATTGCTGCTAAAACTTATTATGTGTTTCATAATGATGATAGCTCATATCAGAAAATGGAGTCTACAAATTTTTCTATTGCTTCGCCTGAAGATTTAGGTTTTAATAAAATTACAATTTGTGATTCTAAGGAAAAAAATGAATGCGTCACAAAATTTTTAATGTTGACCAATGAAGTTAAAAGCATTGCTTCAAAGCAAGAAAATAAAGTTAGTGAGACTAAGTCAGATGAAATAGCTGAAGAGCCAACATCAACAAATTATCAAGTTGAATCCAATGTAGTTTATACTAAGCCACAAGAATCAGATTATAGACCTTCCGCTGAATCACAAAGAGTACAAAATGAACCTAGTGATTCTTGGCAACCTATTGAAAAGAATCCTTCAGTAGTGCGTGAAGTCGAACCAGAAGTTGTTGAAGTCCAACCAGAAGAACGTGAATATGAAATCGTACAAGAGACAAGCCCTCAGGAAGATGTAAGACAAGAACCAATTGAAGAAATAGTTGAGACGGCACCTGCTCCTGTTGTTGATCCACCGAAAAAGGACCCAATACCAAAGCCAAACCCTAATAAAGGAAATGAATTTTTTAATTCATCAAAAATTCTGACAGTCGATCCTTTATGTGTTAACAGAATTAATTCCTATGGAAAGACAAAATTTGAATTGAAATTGACCGCCTTAAATGAATTAGAATTAACAAGTTGCAAGGTTTATAGTAATCAAAATTGGACAGGGGATATTCAATTATTGAATTCCAACAGGAAAATTCTTGCTATGCTGAAAAATGAACAGATTATTGATGGAATTACTGAGATAGACTTGTTTGGTCTCTACTATGTTCTTGAAGAAAATGAAACATATATACTTAGGTTATTGCCTGAAAGAAATGGTCCAGAACTTTCAAAAGTCAGAGGCTGTATCAAAAATGAATCAAGTGATCAAATAAGCCTAAAGAGAAATTATGGCGATATCTTCTTTTTTGATTTAAAATATAAATATTAGACATGAAATTATTTATTACACTTCTGTTTTCGAGCCAATTATTTTGTTTAAGTGTGTTTGGCAGTGATTTTAATTATTCAACCTTCGTAGGAACACCACCATCAAACGATGAATGTGCTGGTGCCATACTTCTTTCAGGCACGAATCCTATGTTAACAAATGTCTGTGGTACTGGTACGGATTTTGATCAGTGCGCTGACCATGAAGCTTCAGTTTGGTATTACTATCAACTTCAGTCTGGATCTGCAGAAAGTTATATAACTTTTCGATTTGGATATCCATCAACTGGCCAGATAATGGATCCTGGTGTAGAAATTTATAATGGTACATCCTGCAACAATTTGGTCTTAATAGATCATGATTGTACATTAGGTAGTAATAGTAGTATTGAAATATCAAATTGTGGTGACATAGATGAAATTTTTATTAAAGTTGGTTCTCTAAACGGTAGTCAACAAGGTGAATTCTCAATTATTGTAATTGAGGATCCACATCCTAGCACATTAGTTTCGATAATCAGCGAACCAGCCGCAAATAGTTCTGACGAGGTAATAGTTTGTGCTGGAGACAATGTCACTTTAAACGCAACACCAGATGAAGATAATTTTTCATGGATTTGGGAAAACCCTAGTGGTGAAAATTTCCAAGGGCCTGAAGTTGATTTTAGTGCAAATTCAGATGATAATGGAGTTTGGACAGTTACAGTTACCAATGAAGTTAGTGGTTGTACAGCTGTAGATGAAATAGAGGTAATTGTAAACACAGGACCTGCCATTCCTGCAAGCGAATTGAATATAGATATAGCCTGTTTGGGATCAAGTCTGATTCTTAGTTATTCAGGCGATGAAACAATTATTGAATGGCAACATCCAGATGGCAGTTCATTAGGGGATGATAATCCCATTAATGTTTCGGACGATGCAAGCTCTTCTGATATTGGAGTATATACAATCTTAGTCGAAGATGCAACAGGATGTCCAGGGAGTGGTACTATTGATGTAGGTTTAAATACTGCTCCCAATGCAGTCATTTCCCCAGATCCAATTTTAATTTGCTCTGGTCAAAATGTAAGCGTTTCTGAAACTGCTGGGGATGGAGCAGAGTGGTTGTGGAGTTCAAGCAATACGGGAGTTAGTTTTACTGCATCAACTTCTAGTTCTACAACTGCGAATGGATTAATTCCTGGAGACAACTTGAATGTCATGGTAACTGATAATAATGGTTGTGTGTCAAATTCGAGTATTGTTATTCAATCTGATAATCCACCTACAGTTAATATTAATCCACCCACTATTTCAGTTTGTCCTGGTCAAACAATAACAGTGTCAGAAAATGGAGGGGCCGCATCCACTTGGAGTTGGTCATCATCAAATCCTGCAGCAGTTTTTTCTGCTTCTACGTCAAGCACGACCAATGTTACAGGCCTAAATCCTATGGACATGGTAACAGTAAATATAACAGATAATGGAGGTTGTGCAAATAGCGCATCAATAACTTTAACAGCAGGAAGCATTCCTGGAGTAAATATTAACCCTTCATCCATTTCTGTTTGTTCTGGCCAAACAGTTACTGTTTCTGAAAATGCTGGTGCTGCTTCTTCATGGAATTGGACCTCTTCAAATCCCGCAGCAATGTTTTCTGCTCCAACATCAAGCACAACTAATGTTACAGGTTTAAATCCTTTGGATATGGTAACTGTAACTATTGCTGATGTAAATGGCTGCACCAATAGTACTTCAGTTACAGCAACTGGAGGAAGCATTCCTCCTATAACCATTACGCAATCCTCTGGTATGCATTGTGAGGGATCAGTTGTCATGTTATTTGTCAATAATCCCAACAACTATAATATACTTTGGAGTACTGGCTCGACGAATCCCTCAATTCCAGTTCAGGCAACTTTAAATAATCCTCCTACTAGCTGGTCGGTTACAATGACAGATCCAGCAACTGGTTGTTCGGTTTCAGATGTGCATGTACTGACTAACATCATACCTAAGGTGGAGCTAGAGTCTTCTGAGGAAATAAATCCATCTTGCCATCCAGACAACATAGGTAATTCCAATGACGGTTCAATCACAGTTAACCCAACCGGCGGAAATAATAATTATTCCTACTTATGGAGTAATGGTGCTACAAGTCGAACTATAACTAACCTGATGGCAGGTTCATATATGGTAACTGTTACCGCTACAAATACTAATTGTGACCCAATTGTTGAATCATTTACTTTGATGAATCCCGATGAAATTTCTATTACAAACATAGATATTGGAGCTGCACCATGTGCAGGTGAATTAGGTTCTATAAATTATGGTGCTGTCGGCGGAACATTGCCATATGTGGACGGACCACCTTTAGGGCCAACTGAAATTGAAGCAGGTAATCAAACAATTACTGTAACTGATGCGAATTTATGTATGGTCTCAGAAGAGGTAGTTATCGAAGAAGGAAATAGAGTTACTGCTTTTATTTCTTCCACTAGTTTGGACGCATGTGAAAATGGCACAGAAATCACCCTAACTGCTGAATCAACATCTTTTCCAGAAAATTTAAATATTACAAATAATTGGAGTTGGAATGGAGGTGGAGCTATTGGTCAAAACTCAATAAGTTTTGGAAATGAATTGACCGACCCCGGCACCTACATGGTAACACTTACCTCAAGTGTACCGACAGCTAATGGTATCGGAGAATGTGAAGATACAGCAGAAATAGAAATAAGAATATTTGAAAGTCCTGAGGTGACTTTAAATGATGTGGATGCTGTTTGTAGAGGTGTTGAAATCAATTTGGAGCCTACTGCAGTTATAACAGGTGGCAATCCACAATATACTAGTGAATGGTCTATTGGTTCAAGTGTCCTTGAAACTAATGACTTTAGCCCATCTGAAGATGCCTTTTATCAAGTTACTGTAACTGATGAAAATGGTTGTACGGCAAATTCATTCAATACAGTATATTTATATAGAAATCCAAATGCTGTAATTAGTCAAGATTTCTTATCAACGAATTTGGAGTTTTTACCTTTTGATCTTGAAGGATCAAGTTCCAACGCACCAGAATTTAATACAACTATTGATGATTATTTTTGGACTTTTTCACCTTCCTTTAATAATTCTGCAAATAACCCAATCTCAAACAGTAATCAATCGATTGTTGAAGATATAAGTGCACCTAACCCTGGAGATTATTCTATTTGTTTACAAGTCACAGATACAAATGGTTGTAGTGATAAAGAGTTAATTGATCATACTTTTTTCAGTCAAACGGATTGTCGAATATCAATTTTATCTGGTAATTTGAAAGTCTGTGAAAATGAAACTGTATCATGGGATTTACAGTATTTTCCTTCAAGTAGTAATAGTTTATTAGAAAAAATAGAATTTTTCTTCGATAATGATAATAACCCATTTCAAACAATTAATGAAGATGATTTAGGAAGCAATAACTCAGGTACCATAAATTTGCCTATAGGCAATCCTGGAATGCATACAATTTCTTATCTTATTGATGAAAACCCAGACTGTAATGATGAAAAAAGATTATTAGCAAGATTTGAAGTTTTAGAAAAACCAAGTATACAAAGCTTTACTTTGAACGAAGAATTTTGTAGTACTGAATCTCATTTCTTTAGAATTGAAGCAAGTCCTGAAGATGCAAATTTAACTTTAACCTACACAGTAAATGGTGGAGGAGATATCGATACCGAATTAATTGGTGGAATCGAAAAAATAATAGCCTTAGAAAATTTGGGTTTAAACGATACTACTATAGTTAATTTAGTTTCAATATCGCATAGTGACTTGAGTTCTTGTCGATTAGAATTAGACCTTGAAAAAAAGGTATTTATAAAAGACTGTAATCAATTAGTCAACACTCAATCAGATTTTTATTGTTCAGGAGAAGAAATAATTATAAGTGACCTATTTTTCTCAGATAGTACAATAAATAGATATGTAATATCAGAAGAAAACAATATTCAAAATCAAGTCTTCAATGATCTTCAAGACATCGCAAATGGGAATGAATTAATTGAAGTTGATGATGAATTACTTTTGCTAATTAATGCAAATTTACTAATTGATTCAGGTTTTGGTGACTTTTATATTTCTCGTGTAATACCTATTACAGATGTAAATGGTATCGTTTCTGAATTTAGAGTTTCTCCAAGCCAAAAATTTACTATTTATCCATTACCGGAATTAAGTTTATTAGGTGATCCCTCCTACTGTTTGAATTCTCCAAATGCATTAATTTCAGGTAGTGTTGATAATGAAAATTTTCTGATTGCAGAATTCTTGGCTCAGACTTCAATTGATTGGACAATTAATGATTCGTTCAAATGGAGGAATGCAATTGGAGATCCAAACGCTATTTCAATTTATTTGGATTCAAATATTCATAATGACGGAGAAATAGTTAATATTCAAGGAATAGCAAACTCGACATTTGTTGGGAAAACTTGCACTGACACGGTGTTTACAGATTTTCTAATCGAAGGTGTTGGACCACCACTTGATGAAACGGTATACGTTCAATGGTGGCCTGGAAATATTTTAGCAGCAAATTACTTGTTGGACTCAGTTGGGATTAATTATCAGTGGTTTAGAAATGGAATTGAAATTCCTGGAGAAATAAATCGATTTTACATTTTGGAAGAATCGTCGACTAATAATTTAGATTTTAATGAAAGTGGCATCCCTTTTCTGAATGGTGTTCCAGTAAATTATAGTGTTGAAGTATCATTCAGCCAATATGAATGCCCCCTAGAAATATTCTACACAGGAGATGGTTATCAACCAAGAGACACTGAGTTAAAACAAACGCTTTCATATAAACTATTTCCTAATCCAACAAATCGGGATTTGCAAGTTTCTTTTGATGGCAATCTCAATGAAATCCAATCCATTCAAATATTAAATAACCTAGGGAAACCAGTTTATAATCTTTCAAGTGATTTTTCTGAACCAGAATTATTTATAGATCTAAAAGAGCTAGATAAGGGAATTTACTTTTTCATGATTTTAAAGCAATCAGGTGAATATTCAACTTCTAAATTTTTAAAACTATGATTCGAGATATAACTAGAATTGCAATTTGTGTATTGGTCACATTTGGTAGCTTGAATGCACAAGAACTCAACACTTCAAATGCTAAAATTAGTGATGAAATTTTGGATCAAGAAAAAACCGAATTGGTTAATCGAGTAAAGTCATTTTTTTCTGATTTCATTCGATATTCAAAATTAAGTACTGTAGATGAAGTAAGAAATTTTCATGATTTGTGTCTTGAGTCAACCGTGTTGTTCTCAGATTATCAAATAAAGGATTCTGAACCTTTTTTGGAGGCGATAGACTATACCGATAGAGTAGAGGTCAATTTTGAAGAGGGATTAACATTAAAGTACTTGAATCCAGTATTAGAAAGTATTAACGTAAATTCTGACTCATATTATATTGCAAGGATTTCATTTACCAAAGAGATGTATTCTATTTTAAACTCAGATGGTTCAATAGATATTTTGGATAGTCCTTTAATTTCAGATCAAGAATTACTGGTTGAAATTGATCCATATGAATTTTCAAGAGCTTATATCGTAAGATGTAATGGAGAACGTAGAAAAAATATTGTTGAAAAAGCTATTGCTAAAAAAAATGAAAGTAGAATTGTTGAAAGCATAATCTCTGGTGACCTTACCTACAAATCTGGAATGTTTACATCAGGAGATTTAGCTCCAACTAGGAATGACTTTAGAGGAACTAATGCTGAAAATTTAATAGGGAAATACACCTCATTTCCGGGAGTTGATGTTTTGTATAGAAGATCAATCGATAAAAATAGTCGTTTGTTCTTGAGTCTTGGGTTAGGATTCAGTTTGTCAGAGATAGAAACCAATTTGAGTTCTTTTGAGCATCAAGATGCAGGCTTGATTTCAACCAATGCAACTGTTGAAACCAAAACCTCAGGCTTTTTTGATGATAATTTAATTGATAGAGATGAAATGGCATTTATTTTTATTTCAAATGAATTAGGAAACAGCTTTAATGGAGTTGAATTAATAAGGTTTTTTGATTTGACGGCAAGCATTGGATTGGGAGCAAAACTTTTAGAATTTGACAGGAGCCACATTATGTTAGATGTATTGTTTACGCCTAGATTTATAAGACCAAACGGTGATGGAACTTTAACTGGAGATCTGAATGGAATTAAGCTTCCTATTTCAGATAACTTTCCATTAAGTGAAATAATAGCCGATGATTTCCAATCAATTATGAATGAATCAGGAAGTATTTTGTCTGAATATACAACTGAAGGAGGAAATCAAATATATGAAGCATCCGCAATAAATCTAGAAGAAAATTTATCCTTTGGCTTGAAAATAAGTCCGACTTATCAATTTAAAATTGGATACAATGTGGGAGTGGATATTGGTCTAGAATACTATTACTCCTTTACTAATTTATTTGGAAGCAGATCAGATAATGACGACTATGATTTTATTCCATTATTAGAAGGTGAAAATAGTACCAATCGTTCTGCCAGTATCTATGAGGATTATTTTGATGGCGGTACATTTTGGAACTGGGGTGCCAAGATTGGAGTTTTTGTAATGTTTGATAACTCATATTAGAATGAAAAAATTTATTACATCCATTTTTGTATTCACTTTTATTTTCATAGGCCAGCTTGATGCACAAGATATTAAAGCTGTACCTAAAGAATACTTAAAGCCACTTAGGCTAGAAGGACTTCAAAAATTTAAGTTTGAAAATGATGTTCACGAACAACCGAGGAAACGAAATGTGGATAGAGAAATGTGGTACGTCCTTTCAGATAGAATAGATAATCCTAGCTATGAATACAACGACCTTAGCAGTCCAGTAAAAAAACAATTGGTTTTTGGTGAGCTTTTATATGTAATTGATGATAAAGAAGGTTGGTTACATCTTATGAAAGGTATTCCAGGAGATTTCGAATTTGGTTCTCATGGAGAAGATTATGGATGGGTGCCAAAGTCTCATGTATTGTTGTGGCGGAGATCTTTAATAAATCCAGTAACTAGGATTCACTATAAAGGATTTATATTAAATAAGGCCGACAAATTTGATCATACTGAATTAGAAAAGGCTGTTGTGTATGCTGGCCCCAAAAAAGCAGACAAAGAAATAGGTTATCTGCCTCTGCATGAATTTTATTTTATCTATAAAGTTGAATATGATGAAAACGACCAACCTTACCGATACTTATTGGGTGATGGAAGTGTCTTATCTTCTAGAGCTCTTTCTTCTTTAAAAGGTTGGGTTGATGCCCGAAAATTGGAAGATTGGAATACACGTCTTGCACTAGAATGTAATTTTGAAAACCAAGCTTTTGAAGAAAGAAAATCTAATCGGAATTATGAAGTGAAAGCCTATAGCAAGGCTACAGATGCAATTGGTGTTTACAGAGGGACTGATCTTGAAAATGTAAGAAGCAAGATCATGTGGGATGGTGATCCTGTGAAACGAAACCTTGAAGATTTAGGCAAGACTGATTCAAAAAGATTTCCTGGAGATGTAATTCGATTTCCAATACTAAAGAATGAATCAGAGTATTTCAGATCAGGTGTAATTGCCTCATTGCCCGCTCAGCAAGCTGCTGTCGATGGAGAAAAAAATGAAGATGTCGAAGGTATTCAAAACTCCATAAAGTCCACTCTTGCAAACCGCACCAAAGATTTGAATGTATTTTTTCTTATAGAAGGATCCTCAAGTGTTATGGCTGAATACATCAATACCATTAAGGAAACTATGAATTGGTTGGAGGTAAACAAGCTGGATTTTGAAAATATAAAATTTGGAGCTGGAATTTATAAGGATCATTACGAAGAAAGCAATAATGATATATATAAGCAAATTGAACTTACCTATTCAATCAATGAGGTAAACACTTTTTTAGATAATACATATTGGGGATCAATTGGAGATAATGACGATTATGTTTGTATGAATTATGCTTTAAATAGATCAATGAAATTTGCTGGATTTAATGAAGATGATACCAACGTAATTGTTCAGATTGGGAATTATGCAGACAAATCTACTGATGCAAGTAGACGTCAAGAATCTATGGATTACATGATCAAAAAATCAGAACTTAGAAAAAGTATATCTAAATACGAAATCCATTGGGTAATAGCTCAACTTGAAAATAAGTCAGAGTCCGCCTCAGTAAAATACAATGAACATATTCGGAAATTGATGAATGATTTTTCAAAAGATATATATTCCGAATACAGTAAGTTGATAGAAGATAATTTTGGAGGTAAAGTTCCTTTTCCAGTTGTGCCAGAATTAGCAGATGGAAATTTAATTGCTACAAGAGATTTTATTACAAAAAATTCTTTCCTAAGAGCTGATGTCAATTCTAAACTTACAAATACAGAGTTATCTGGATTTATTAAAGAGTCAGTAACAAATGTGTCACAATATGTAAATGATTCAAGCGAGCAAGAATTGGGTGATGTTGAAATCACTCCAGGTGCTTCTGGAGTTTGGTCTCCTGAAATCATTCCAATTTTAAGAAGGGCGATTAGTAGGTCAGCTAGTCAAAAATTGGAACCAGAAGAAATACAGATGATCTTGAAAAAAATCACTAGTTATTCTTTTTATAAGGCTGTTTATTTCCCAAAAAAGATAGCCAATGCTTCTAATGGTCCTTTTTCATATGTACTGTACATGCCGCAAGAAGATTTGGATTCTTATGTAAATGAATTGAATAAGTTGATCACTAGCTACGATGGTCCAAAGGATAAAAGAAGAGAGCAAGTACAGAAAGTCATGGAGAGCTTGGCAAGACAATTTACTGCTGATCAACTACCAATAGGGCAGCTCTTGAAACTCGAAATGGAAGATGTGAGATATATGATGGCAGGAATAGAGAAAGAAGGTTATGATATCGAATCTGATCTAGGAATACAATGTAAAATCGGAGATATTGATAACCCCAATAAATGTTCAGAAGAAGATTTAAGTTCCTTTATTCTAAGCCTCGAAGAACAGGCAAATACTTTAAATCAAATTCTAAAGGATAAGCCTCCTTATGAATTTAAATATGAAACAGAGTCCAACACATACTACTGGATTCCAGTTTCAATAATGTTTTAAAACGTGAATTTTGTATACAAAATAGAGTCATTGAGTTGTACTTATCAATCAGATAAATGCGTTCTGAAAATTCGAGATTTGGATATTAAGGAACAAAAACTTTATTTCATTATAGGTAAATCTGGTATCGGGAAAAGTACTTTAATTGAAGCATTAGGCTTGATGTCAAACACAATAAATAGCCCAACAAATGAGCTCTATTTTTATGATAATAAACAAAAAGTAGATCTTCCTAAAATTTGGTCTGAGTCAAGCGACTATATTTCAGATTTTAGAAATAAAAATTACTCATTCATTTTTCAAGAGAATAATCTAATGGAAAACTTTACCGCCGGCGAAAATATGGCCTTCGCATATATGATCGGTGGAAAAAGTTTCGAATCTGCACATAAATTATTATCACCTTTGATGAAAGAAATTGATCTTCCAGAAGATATTTTTAGTAAATCAATTCAGAATTTATCTGGAGGTCAACGACAACGAGTATCTTTTCTGAGGGCTTTGATTTCTGACTATAAGGTGATGTTTTGTGATGAACCTACAGGTAATTTAGATGAAGCCAATGCTAGTATTTTAATGACTATTCTAAAGCGAAAACTAAATGAACATAATTCTACGGGAATCATCGTTTCTCATGATATAACGTTGGCATTAAAATTTGCGGACTATATAATTGTTCTAGAAGAGATAGTTGATGGAGATCATAGTTATGGTTATTGTTCCTCTAATTCAATACTGACAAAAAAGGATGAATTATGGTATCATGCAGATGAAGATAAAATCAATGAGCCTCACCATTACATCGCCTCAAAGATTGCAAGCTAATGTCATCTGGATCATCTTTCAATTCAATATTTTTTAGAAAAGAATTTTCTTCTATTGTTGGTAAGAATTTTTCGATGTTAATTCTTCTTTCTGGTATTCTTTTCTTCACCTTTTTAGCATTAGGACATGTAATTGGAGGAAGAGAGGAATTAGAAGAAAGAATGAACAACCCTTTTACTAACTGGATAAATGTTCCGGTAAATAGTCAGGAAGAAGCTCTCGTTTCCGCATTTCTTGATGACTTTGACACCCAAACAAAACTAGATAGTTTTGGGATTAAGTCATTGACTCCTTATGAGATTACATGGTTTAAGGCGATTAGGTCCGGAGACAGAAAACCAATTTCTCTCAGAGTAAGGTCAATGAACCCTTCGGACCCATTGGTTGACATATTAGCATCCGACGAAAATGTTATAACAAACAATATTGCTGACACTGATTTTAATTGCTCCATCATAATTTCTGAGCAAGCTTTAAGTATTCTAGATTATGATGAAATTTCTGCGATTAAAAGCTTAGCTGTAAGAGATAATGAATTGAGCGAATGGAATGTAGAAGTTGTATATCCCATCAGATTGGTCGTTAAGGAATTGCCCGACAAAGTTCATATTATCGTTTCTGACAATCTTATGTCACATTTAAATCAAAGCAATTCTAAAACTAGATTCCTTGATAATGACCCAAGCTATAAAGTTGATTTTCTGGCAAAAGAGAAATTGCCAATCGAAAGTTTTTCTGAAATTATAAAGGAGGACCATATCATTGAGGATATCAATTATGATTTATTCATGTACAATAACGAAGAACTTTATAAACATACTTTATTGTTCCAAGAAAGGATTAGCTCTTATGAAAGATATGGATTGAAAAAAGAAATTAGCAATCAATTGGAAATCATTAATTATTATAAACACAACTGTCGCGAATTAAAAACCCATATTAATCCATATTACTATTCTTTTCATTTTAGTAGATTGGATAAGGTTAGTGAGTTCAGAAAGTATATCAAGTCCAATTATGACATTGATATTTCATTGGCTCAAGTAGAAAGCAGAAATAATTTTTTCTTGATATCTAGATTGGCGAGACTCTTTATCTATTTATTAGTGATTTTCTCCATCGCTATTATTCTTTTGTTTATTCAAAATATAATTAAGAATCATATTGAAAAGATTGCCTCTAATCTCGGAACATTAAAAGCATTCGGTCTTGCTGATAAAAGAATTACAAACTTATATTTAAGAATTGTCATCAGGTATTTCGTTCTGTCCTCGATTTATGCATTTGTGTTACTAAGTTTTTACTACCTAATTATTAAACTAGTCCCTGGCTTCATTCGGTTCAATTTATTTTCAGTTGAATTGCTGCTTGTTTGGCTAGTCATCTTCACAAGTATCTTCATATTTTTTAAAAATTTAATTGGGCGACTCTTGTCTAAAACTCCAGGAGACCTAATTTATAAACGATAAAATGAGAACATTATATTTACTGATTACTGTTTGTTTATTGATTGGTTGTGGTACTGATAAAGGGACTACTGCAAAAGAAATTAATGATCCAAAGCAAGCAGAAGCTTTAGCCAATAACTTGGATGAAAAACCTAAATACGAGCCAGTCAATCAAAAGGAAAACACAACATTAGTTCAAGAGGTAATCGAAAAGAAGAAAAAAGCCGAAGAGATCAAACAAGTAGATCAGGAAAAGTCTAAACTCAAGGATTTGAATTGTGATGAGATTATTTCACATTTAAAATCATTGGTTGCTTTGGTTAAATCCAATAAAAACGATCAGGCCTCAATTCAAAAATGGCTAACGCTTAATAATGATGTTAATATTCGATTGTGCAAAGAGAAAGATCAAAACTTTACTACAAAGTATGAAAAAGTGAGATCTGATTATGATTCAATCTTTGAAGAGCTGAGTATTGAGGATAGCGAGTATTAAAAATTTTTCATTCAATAAATACTTTGTATTCAGCGGTCACATTTAGTCTGATTATGACACTATAAAGAAACATTACTAAATTATAATGATATGGTTTTTATAAGTTCTATTGAAGGAGGAAAGGCAAGATCAAAAAATAGTAACAGAATCAGTATTTCTAATAAGCAAAATTTAGAGCTGATTATTTTGAAAACTGAGGCCATTAAAAATCTAATTAAGGACCTCGTTGAAAATGCGGAATTATGGGATGCTGGAATTGAGGATTTATCTTCAAAGGGTCGAATCTTGGAGAAACTCAAAAGTTGGTTAATTACAGAAAAATCATTAGGTAAATCTGGAATTTATAAAATTATTCCAAAAGCAAAATTTGATCAAGTAAGTCCTTATTTAATTAAGTTTTCAAAAAAATTTAAGAGAGCCTTGTTTTCGTTTGGAACAGTTGCAAAAAGTGGAATTAAAGCAGTTAAAAACATCCCTTTACTTGGAGTAATTGTAACCTGTATTGATACTACTTTTAATGGAGTAATGAGTACCCTAAAAAATGAAGGTGCAGCAAAAGTTCTTTCAGGAGTAGTTTTAGATATTAGCAAAGCACTATTTGTTACCGGAGCTACCTTAGCTATTACCTCGATTATTACTGCAGTTGCAACAAGTTTATTGTCTAGTGCAATAGGAGCTGCTGTTACTTATGGCACAGTAAGCGTTGCGGCTGTTGGACTCGGTGCAGCAATCGCGGTTGGGACCATACCTGCAGCAATCGTTATTGGAGTAGGAGTTATCATAGGTATGGGAGTTGCGTATTCAATAGATAAAATTTATTCTAAATATTCAATTGAAGATAAGCTTGATAGATACTTTGAAGACCTATTAGATGATATAGAGAAACAAGCTGACAAAACTATAAACTTTTTTAATTTTCTAAATACATATGAGGGTGTGCTTTGGCTTCAAAAAGCTTTATCAGGAAGTCCATTTTAATTTTATAAAATTAAATATTACTTAAACTCCGAACTTATTTATAGCTCCAAAAAATATTTGTATTGATTTATACACAAGTATTTCTGTGAGCATCTTCCTAATTTGAAATTTTAAACAACATGAAAAAATTAAATTTTTCCCCCATTTTATTATTATTTATAACTTTTCTTGCCTTATCAGTTACTTCTTGTAAAACAGAAGGCTGTACAGATCCTGAGGGAGTAAACTATGATGCAGATGCGGATGAGGATGATGGAACTTGCACATATGCTAGAGATCCATTTATTGGTGCATTTAATGTCAATGAAAATTGTGATTCCGGTAATTATAACTATACAATGAGTGTTGCAGAATCAGGAACCAGCGTGTCTGATATAGTTTTAAATAACTTTGGTGATTTTGGTGTAAATGTCAGAGCTACCGTTTCTGGCAGTAATATATCTTTTAACGACACACAAAATGGAATTTCATTCTCTGGCAGTGGTAGTTTATCTGGATCTACTTTAACAATAATATACACTGCATCTCAAGCTGGATATACAGACAGTTGCACAAAAACAGCCATTAAACAATAGTGTTTAATAATAGGCCACTAGTTAATAAGTAGCTGGTGGTCTTTTCAAATTTCTTTCTAAGAAAAAGCAACAATAAAATAGTGTGAACTTATTTAAGTTTTAATTCATTTTGTTGATTGTGATTTTCAGCTGTATTCAAATCAATAAAACATGGATCGACAAAATTATAAAAAGGGACAAGTATTATATTTAAAAGGTTGCTTTACAGAAGAATTTTTCTTGAGAGGTTTGTCTGTAAACCAAATTGGACATGAACTAGGACTTCCAGCTCATCGTTTGGCTAACGGTATTTTTATTTCTTATGCAATTAAATTTCCAGCATTGCACGAATTCAAATTAGCAGGTTGGGCTGAGTATTCAACAGATCATTTTGTTGAATATGGAAAGACGGGAAAAGTTAAATGGAGTGAAGAAAAATTTGAGAAAACCTATAGAGGTAAAAGAATGCCAATGAGCATTGAGGATGCGAAAAAAGCGAGATTAGATGGTATGAAACATCATAAATTAGTAAAAGTTATTCCTAATATTCCTCATCGAAATACTGATGAATATCCTTCAGGCGGAAAGGCATCTCAACTTATTGTTGTGCACCCAATCCAATGTCACATCACTAATTTTTTAAAAGGCAATGAAGTATTTAGGGGCGTATGGTCTTGAAGTCTTGAACAGAAATCAATATGCAAGTACTTTAATGTTATGAATATGAAATACAACTATGGAAAAGATAACCAAATTAAATATTCAATTACTAGAACATAAAGTGGTTGAAGAAGTATTTGAAAAAGATTTACCTGATATCAAAATTGTTTTTAGTGCTTTCTCAGATAGTTGGAGTTTTGTGTTAAAAAACATAAAGCATAGTTTGTATTACGATTCCATAAAGAAGTGCAAATTAATTTCTTAAAAAAATAGAGAATTTAAAGAATTGATAATTTTGAATACCATAGTGTTTATAATTTTTGGTGTGTTAGTTTACTTAAAGCATGAAAATGATTGGGACTTTGATTTCTTTTGGCCCATGTTGATTATTTTAATGATTATAAATTCGATTGTTGTAAAATCAAAGTCAGGATTCAAAGATGACTTGGAAAAAGATCATGCCCAATTGGTTGACTATTTCTCTAAATTCCACGTGAAAAATTGATATTAAAAAATTGAAGGCATTACAATACAAACGTCTTGATTCAATAAATTTGACTAATTATTTACTCACTTTAGTCATTATTATCTTCAAGACCTGATTTATAGTTTACACAAGTAGTTTAAATCAATCATACATTTGATAAACTCCCAAACCCATTTGCCGAAAGGCAGAACCTTACATTCAATACCTATTCCAACCACATTTTCCTCATTTTAAGACAATTCTCATCTTTTTTACCCATCCAAGTATAAAAAAACACATCCTTTGTCCAAACTCAAGGCTCACAATCCAAACAATAGCTTATTTTCACAGCTTAATAGATATCTATAACAACCACTATAATGAATTATAC
>ENA-ORXT01003362-ORXT01003362.1-marine-metagenome-genome-assembly--contig:-NODE-3362-length-17740-cov-6.528902_pt1 | contig 17740 bp, 13 predicted proteins | sample MGYA00237868_ERZ511482 | MGnify/ENA metagenome assembly ERZ511482 | reverse complement strand
GGTGTGCTGTGGTGGCGTCGGGGGTGCGCGGTGGCCGCTGTGGTGACGGTGGTTGCGGTGTTGGACGTGTGCGTCGTGGGGAAGAGTGCCTGGCGGCGGCGGCGGTGGCGGCGGCGGGGATGTGTGTGGCGGTTGTGGCGGCGGTGGCCGCCGTGGTGGCCCGGCTGCGCGGTGAGGCACGGGGAGGGGGGGCTGGCAGCGGGGACGGTGGGCGGGGTGCACGGGGCCTTGAGCGGGAGAAGTAAACGGAGCGCTAGTATGCGTCGTTTTCTTTCCATGAGGCCACCGACGTGCAGGCCATCATATTAGCGACTGCCAGAACATTGCTGAAGGGGAGACGTTGCAGAGGTGGGCTCCCAATCCTTATTGAATCGCTTGCAAGATGTCTCAGGACGTGTCTACCTGTCCTCATCAACCTGTATTGAAAACATCACAAAGCAGATCGCTGCACCAAGGTCGAGAAGTTGGGTGTACGTTATCTGTTACCAGCACCAAGTAGAATGTCATGACCAGAAGTGCAGAGAAACCCAGAAGCAATCCGTTGGAGCTCGTTTTGCTCAATTTCTCGATGTGCAGTGAGGCGCTCCTGTTGTCTTTTTCTTGCTCTGAATGTTTCTTTGGGGTGCGGGTCGAGTAGTGGGGCTTATTGAGGCGAAACTGGGGAGTGGGAACATCTGTACATACTGTTGGGGAAGTCCCCACCCGGCTCGTTGGCATCGTCTGCCGCTGTTTTATTCTTGTGCCCGTACGTGGTTGGATTTTTGGACACGCACCCTCGCGGCAATTCCCCCAGGCATCGAGGCGGGTCTTCGAGCGGTTCAGCCACACATCAGCAGCTTCCACTTATCACCCCATTGGACCCTATCCATCATGAGTACAGAGAGTCATCCCCTTTTTTCCGGCGTGGAGCCCCGAGCCGGGGCGTGTAAGCACTTGCCGAACCCGGGCGCCACGCGGCGGTCGACCACGCCGCGATGGCGGTCGGCGGCGGCGGCTGTGGGGGTTGCGCGCCGTTTTTTTGGGGGGGTGGCGACGCCGGCGTCGAGTTGCAGGCGAGCGGGTTCCCATACTCAGAGGCCATTGTCCAGGCCAAAGGACGCAAGTAGGGGCTCTGGGTGGGTGCCTGTTAGGTGCCCGGCAGACGGACAGGGGGCAGAGACGGGAGCCCGCGGGCGACGGGATGGGCGTCGGCTGGGAGGGGGCGCCGCGCGGTGGGGAAGCCGCCTCCCTTGGCGGCGCACGCGACCCGTTTCCGTGGTGTCTGAGCAGGCCTTTTGACAGCAACGGTCCGTCCGTCTGGCGTGGCACCGCCGGCCGGCACCGCCGGCCGGCACCGCCGGCGGACCGACCGGGCACCGGCGCCGGCCGGTTCGGCGAAGCGATCGATCCGCTCATCGGGCGCTCTCCGCCAGCAGGTCGGGCAGGGCCCGCCCGCCACCGCGCAGGGGCAGCGGCAGGTAGCGCGCGCCCATGCACTCGGCCAGCTGCGCCGCGATCGGACGCGGTCGCGGCGCGGTATCGACGAACAGCAGCCGGGCACCGATGCCGCGCAGCCGCTCGGCGGACCGTTCCGCTTCCGCCTGAGCGGTGGCGCGCCCGCCCAGGCCGTCGCGACCGACGTTGGCGCGCCCGTCGCTCATGATGATGCCGACGGCACGCTCGCCGCCGCGCACGATGTCCCGCAGCACGTCGCCGGCCAGATCCAGCCCGGCCGCGATCGGGGTACCACCGCCGGCGGCGAGCCCGATCAGCGAGCGTCTCGCCCGGGCCAGCGAGCGGGTCGGCGGCAGCTCCAGGGTCGCGGCCGCGCCACGGAAGCTGATCAGCGCGACCCGGTCGCGGCGCACGTAGCACTCGGCCAGCACCGCTTCGAGCGCACCCTTGGCCTCGCCGATGCGGTGCATGGCCGCCGAGCCGGAGGCGTCGACGATGAAGAGCGTCGTGGTGCGGGTCGGCCGGGTGTGGCGGCGGATGCGGAAGTCCGACGGACGCACGGCCAGACGCGCCCGCGTCCCCGGCGTCGGTACGGTGCCGTCCGCGGGCACCGGTGCCCGCAGGCGCTGCCAGGGCACGGCCGCCTTCAACGTGGCGACGATGTCGAGCCGCCGGCCGTGGTCGGAGGCGCGTGGGCGTGCCACGCCGGCCGGTCGCCCGCGTGCGGCCCGGGTGGTTCCGCCGCCCTGGCGTCCGGGACTGCGACCGCTGCGGCCCAGATCGGAGGCCAGCGTGCCGAGCAGGTTCGGGGGCAGGGCGGCGCTGACCGCGGCCACCAGCCTCTCGGGCAATGCCTCGGCGTCCCGTCCGCTCGGGGGGGCGGGGGCTCCGTCATCGTCCGCCGCCACCGGTGCGTCCGGCGGTGGCGAGGTCTCCTGCGTCGGATCGTTCGGATCGGTATCGCCCGGTGCGTCGTCCTGGTCCGCATCCGGTGCCTCGGTCGGCACGGTGTCGTCCTGCGGCGGCGTGTCGGGTTCGTTCTCGCTGTCGTTGGCCGCGCCCTCCTCCTCGTCGGCCGACGCGTGGCTGGCATCGAGCGGTTGCACCGCGCGCGGTGCGAGCACCAGCCGGGCGGCCAGCGCGCTGTCCTGGAGCGTGGCAGCGTCGCGCCCGTCCAGCCGGGCGGCGGCGCGGGTTGCGGCGATGGCGGCGATCGGGGCGCGTGCCGAGCCGATGCCGAGCGCCTGTGCCAGCCTGACCAGATCGGCGACGAGGTCGTCGTTCACGCTCGTCGGGGCTGCCTGCGTTCCGTTCCGCGTGTCGGGCCGCGTGTCGGATCGCATGCCGGGCCGCACCGTCCGGCCACCGCCGTCGTGCCGGTCGCCGGCGAGCGGCTCGCCGGTCTCGGCACGCAGGTCGGACAGCGACAGGTCGGGCAGCCGCAGGTGCAGCGCCAGCCGCTCGCCGAGCGCGCTCTCGATGAACCCCGGTGCGTCGTCCCCCTCGTCGTCGCTCTCGTCGAGGGCCACGATCGGCGAGCGACGCTCGGGCGACTCCAGCCAGCGGGCCAGCCGGTCGGAGGAGCGCACCGACAGGCGCTCGGCACCGATGATCAGCAGCGCACCGCCGGCGTGCGCATCCAGGCGCGTCAGCATGTCCCGACGGCGCACGGCGCGGCCGGTGCTCAGGGTCGCGGCGACGTCCAGCGCCTCGTCGAGCGCCTCCTCGGCACCGCCCGCCGCCAGGCGTTCGACCCGGTGGCCACGCGCCACGCGGGCCAGCAGGGCATCACGGACCGGCCCGTGACGCCCGCGCAGCACGACTCCGCCCAGCGGGACGGGGGCGGCCAGTGCCAGATCGATCGCCGTCACCGCCGCCCGCCAGTCGTGCCGGGCGGTGTCGGCGTCGTAGACCGGCTCGTCGTGCGGTGCCGTGCCGGTGGTGCGACCCCTGCTGGCGGAACCGTTCGTCACGCCGCCATGCCGAGCGTGTCGATCGCGCGCTGCACCCGCAGCTCCGAACCGGTGTCGTCCAGCGGATCGCGGCGCAGGCGGTGGCGCAGGGCCATCGGCGCGACGCGGGCGATGTGCGATCCGTCCACCTGTGCGGCCAGGTCGAGGGCCGCCATGGCGCGCGAGGCGCGCAGCAGGGTCAGCTCGCCGCGCAGCCCGTCGGTGCCGAGCGCCAGGCACAGCTCGGTGATGCGGCGCAGCGCCGCATCGCTGACCTCGACGTCGTCCAGGGCCGCGCGCGCGGCGAGGATGCGATCGCGCACCGCGGCATCCTCGTCGGCCCAGCGGGCGACGAAGCCTGTCGGGTCGCGTTCGAAGGCGTCGCGGCGACGCACGATGGTGATGCGCTCGTCGATGTCGTTCGGTGTCTCGACATCGATCGACAGGCCGAACCGGTCCAGCAGCTGGGGGCGCAGTTCGCCCTCCTCCGGGTTGCCACTGCCGATCAGCAGGAAGCGGGCGGCGTGGCGGATCGACAGCCCGTCACGTTCGACGACGTTGATGCCCGACACGGCCACGTCCAGCAGCAGGTCCACCAGGTGGTCCTCCAGCAGGTTGACCTCGTCCACGTACAGGAAGCCGCGGTTGGCATCGGCCAGCAGACCCGGCTCGAAGGCCTTCTCGCCGAGCGTCAATGCCCGCTCGATGTCCAGCGCGCCGGTGACCCGGTCCTCGCTGGCACCCAGCGGCAGGTCCACCACCGGTGTGGCCCGTTCGACCGCGTCCGGTGCGGGATCGCGGGCACGGCAGCCGTCGCACCACTGCTCGGGCCGGGCCGGATCGCACTGGAAGCGGCAGCCCTGGTTGACGCTGATCGGCGGCAGCAGGGCGGCGAGCGCGCGCATCGCGGTGGTCTTGCCGGTACCGCGATCCCCGAGCACCAGCACGCCGCCGATACCGGCATCGACCGCGGAGAGCTCGAGGGCGAGCGTCATCGCGTGCTGGCCGACGATGGCCGAGAAGGGAAAGACCGGACGGCTCATGAGGGGTTGTCGGTGGACAGGTCGGTGGACAGGTCGGCGGGCCGGCCGGGTCGGTCGGAACGGAACCAGCGGTTCCACAGCTCCTGATCCGGCAACGGAATGGCGAGAAAGACGTGCTCCAGGATGGCGAGCATCAGCAGCACCGCCGGCAGGCCGTACACCAGCCGCTCGGCGCCGTTCGCCCCGATGCCGCGGTGCAGCATGGCCACCAGCACCAGCGTGGCCAGCGTGAGCGCCAGCGGGTAGAACAGGCTCACCGGTGCGCGCCTGATGTAGCTTGCCAGATGCCGCAGGCGGCTCGGGAACCAGTCGGTGTTGAAGTTGGGCACGCCCAGGAACAGGTTCAGCTTGGCGCTCCAGCGCATCAGCCACAGCACCGTGAAGGTCAGTGCACCGGTCGGGTTGACCGCCTCGACCAGCAGCACCGCCACGGCGATCCCGGTCCCCAGCACGCTGAGCTCGTGCCAGATGCTGGTGCCCAGCGCGAGCCGGAAGCGGTGCCAGCCGCGTGCGCCCGCCGGGCAGTGATCGGTGTGCGTGCCGGTGACCAGGCCGAGGTTGTGCGCCAGCTCCAGCGAACCCCACAGGAGGATCGCCGCCGTGAAGCCCGCCAGGCTGGCAGCGTGGCTCAGGGTCGCGCCGCTGATCGCCAGCGCGAGCATCGACAGCGCGGCCAGGCAGATCAGCGTCACGGCCGCCCGACGGCTGCCGGGGGGCAGCCGGTGCTGCAGCCACAGCACGACGCCGGTGCCCAGCCACCAGACGAGCAACACGTACAGTGCCGGCAGAAACCAGGCGCTCATTCGTCGGGCAGCAATCGCAGGAAGGCCTTGACGTTGTCCGGGCCGAAGGCGGTCACCACCACCTGGCGATCGGTGGCCGGATCATCGACGTACAACCGGCCGTCGCCGTAGGCGCCGAGCAGGAACGGTTCTGCCGGTCCGATGCCGCGCGACTTGCGTTCGCGCACCAGCCCGCGCATCACGCTGCGGATGAAGCCGTCGTCGCCGACCTGCAGGCTCAGCAGTTCGGCACTTTCGAGACTCGCCGCCGACGCGTCCAGCACCCGGATGACGCCGTCGGCACCGTCCTGGAAGAACAGGGCGCGCTGGACCAGCACATCGCCCCGTTCGGCGAGCATCTCCTCGGAGCTCATCGGCTCGGCCACCAGCACCGTCACCAGGGCGGCGAGCACCGCACCCAGCACGCCGATGCGCAGCCACAGCGGCAGGATCGGCCTGTCGCCGCGGCGCATGCCGTCGGGCGACATGCGCGTGTCGGTGCCGCCCGGCAGGCCGGTGGACGAGGCGCTCACGAGGTCAGCACCCCGTCGGCACGCGCCGCCGCGACCGATGCCGTCGCCGGGGCCGGGGCCGGCGACGCGGGCGCGGGCGCGGACGGTGCCAGGGACGGTGCCAGCGTGACGGCGGTAGCGGCGGCACGGTCGCGCCTGGCCACCGCGTCGGCCAGGATGCCGGCCGGGGTGCGCGCATCGTCCAGCGCCCTCAGCATCGGCTCGGCGCGCGAGGTGGTCCACGGTCGCACATGCGGCCACAGCACGAACCAGCTGGCGCGCTCGTCGGCCACCAGCGCCAGGGCGATGTCACCGGCGGGGGCGTCGCGCGCCTCGGCCACCGAGGCGCTGGCGATGCGTCGGAACGGCAGGTTCATGGTGACCTGCAGGGCGATGCCGAAGCGGATCAGCACCCGCTCGCTGGTGATCGAGTACACCGTGACGCGGGCGGTGAGCCAGGCCAGCAGCAGCAGCGTGCCGACCGCGACCAGACCCAGGCCGACGGTGATCAGCAGGGGCATGCCGGAGGCGAACGGCGAACGGCCACCGGCGATGTCCGAACCCATCTGGAACAGCGTGATGGCCACGAACCAGACGATGACCCAGGTGACCCGGAACGGGCGGCGGGCCAGGCGCTTCCAGTTCGGCGCGCCCTGCCACAGCAGCTGCTCGCCGGGCGGCAGGGGCGCGGGGAGGCCGCGTCGCGGCTCGAAGTCGAAGTCGGTGTCGTGCATGGTCCGGGTTCCGGTGGGGCGACGATCGTCGTTCCGAGCGCGCTTGTCGGTGTCGTGTCGGCGTCGTGGAGGAAGGGCGGTGGCGGCACGCGGCGCGAACCGATCGAGCGCCGCGCTGCTCGTACCGCCCGCGTGCGGCGTACGGGTCAGATCATCGACTCGGTACGCTGCGACGTGGCCCACACGTGCCCACCGCCGAAGTAGCCCTGCACGATGTCCTCCTCGCGCATGGTGATGCGGTCGGGGGTGGCGATGCTCGGTGCGTTGCGGAACTGATCACCGGTCACCGAGGCGATACGGATCTCCAGCGCACGTCGATCGACCAGGCGGTCGAAGAAGGAGCCTTCGCCGGACGAACGGCGCTGCTTGTGCACGGTGGCCAGCGGCATCGGCACCAGCCTGGTACCCCCCGCCTCGAGGTCCACCTCGAGATAGCGCACGAACGACTCCATGTGATCGATCCACAGGTCGCTGACCGTGCCGACCGTGTCGCCGTCGAAGGTCACCACCGCCGCACCGCGCGGATCGGCACCGAAGCCCGCGATGTCGAAGTGATCGTCCAGCACGCGCATCGGCCGGATGCGATCGCCCATCTCGCGATCGTGCTCGGGGTGATCGGCGCGTTCGCACCAGGCCGACGGACCGACGCCGTCCGCCATCGGGTCGCCGGTCGGGACCAGCGGCGCACCGGGGAAGCTGGCCAGCGGCACGGCCGCGATCTCGCGGTGACCGTCGGTGCGATCCCCCGGCAGCTGCACCGTGGTGCCTTCCTTGAGCAGGTAGGTCTTGGGGGCCGGCAGGATCGGTTCCAGCGGCTTGCCGCGCACCGGAGTGTTGGGCTTGAGCGGGAAGCCTTCGCGGCGGCTCTCCTTCTGCAGGTAGAACACGAGGGCGAAGAAGAAGAACCAGAAGCCGTACAGCACGAGCTGCGCGACGTCGATGTACTGGGTGATGGCGCCTGTGAACATGGGGGTCTCCGGCAGGTGGGGGGACGTGATCGGTGATGGAAGGCCAGGCGGATCAGGTGGGAAAGTCGCCGAGGCCGAACGCGCGCTTTCCCTTCTTGTTCTGTTGGACGGACGTCCCGGCCGGATCGCGGCCGAGGGAACACAGCGGGCCGAGCGCCGCCAGGGCGACGAACAGCAGGAAGATCTCCAGGTGGTACACCACGCTGTAACCGGTGGCCTGCGACATCAGCGCATCCCCCAGCGAGCCGTCCATGGCCAGACGGTTCACGCCGTCGCGTATCAGTCCGCCGGCGGCGACGCCGAGCCCGGCCGCGGTCGCCTGGGCAGCGCCCCAGGCACCGAGCGACAGGCCGGTGCTGTCGCCGTCGGTCAGCGTCATCGCCACGCTGAGTGTACCGACCGCGAACAGTCCGCCACCGAAACCGATCAGCACGGTACCGATGCGGAACAGCTCGACCGAGTTCAGCGGGTCGGCGAAGATCACCATCGAGAAGGCCGGGATGCCGACCAGCGCACCCAGCGCCGCCATGCGGATCGGGTGGAAGTCCCGGCTCAGCAGGCGGGCGGCCAGCGCGAAGGCGATCAGGCCGCCGAGCGCGAGCAGGGCGGTCAGTGCGGTGGTGGCACCTACGCTCAGGCCGAGGATCTCGCCGCCGTAGGGTTCGAGCAGGATGTCCTGCATGCTGAAGGCGGCGGTGCCGAGCATCACCGCGACCAGGAACCGCTTGCCGCGCGAGGCTGCGATGAAGCCGCTCCAGGCGTCCAGGAAGCGCGGGCGCGGGGTCGGGTCCGCATCGTTGGGACGGATCGATTCCTGCCGCCACAACGCGATGACGTTCAGCGCGACGCTCACGACGGCAGCACCCTGCACGACCCCGATCAGCCTGACCTGGCTGAAGTCGGCGAGCAGCAGGCCCAGTGCCAGCGCGGACACCAGCATGCCGAGCAGCAGGGCCACGTACAGTACCGCCACGACCTGCGGGCGCTTGTCCTCCGGGGCGATGTCGGTCGCCAGGGCCAGGCCTGCCGTCTGCACCGTGTGCAGGCCGATGCCGACCATCAGGAAGGCCAGCGCGGCGGCGGTGCGTGCCAGCCAGACCGGCGCGTTGCCGTCGCCGGACAGCAGCAGCAGGGCGAACGGCATGATCGCGAAGCCGCCGAACTGCATCATGGTGCCGATCCACAGGTAGGGCACCCGCTTCCAGCCGATGGCCGAGCGGTGGTGGTCGGAGCGGTGGCCGATCAGTGCGCGGAACGGGGCGAACAGCAGCGGCAGGGCGACCATCGAGGCCACCAGCCAGGCCGGTACGCCCAGCTCGACGATCATGACCCGGTTGAGGGTGCCGTTGAGCATCACCAGCGCCAGACCGACCGAGACCTGAAACAGCGACAGGCGTGCCAGGCGCCCCCAGGGCAGGGCGTCGCTGGAGGCATCCGCCCACGGGAACAGGGTCGGCACCGTCGCCAGCCAGCGCGCCTTCGCCGCCCGGGCTCGCGCCCGTGCGGCATCGCGGGCGGTGTCGCGGGCGCAGTTCATGCGTCGGCGCGCCTCGCGGTGCGCAGCTCGAACGCCTGCGAGGTGTAGAAGCCGCGCGAGACCCGTTGCGTGCGTCCGGTTCTCAGCTGCGGATCGTCGGCCAGCAGTTCGCGCAGGCGCACTTCGCGTACCGGCGCCAGCATCGGCGAGCGGTCGGCGCGCGGGAACAGGTTGCCGAGCGCGCGGCGGGTCTCGAGCAGCAGGTTGCTGGGCACGAAGGTGGTGATCAGGCGGGCGTTCGCATCCGGTTCCAGCCGCTCGCCCAGGGCGGCCAGCGCCACGACGACGTCCTCGGTGCGGTAGTGGATCAGCGAATCCATGGCGATGATCGCGTCGAACCGGGTACCGGTACCGAGCACCTCGTCGGACAGCATGTCGCCGGCCACGAACCGTACCCGGTCGTTCAGGTGCTCGGGCAGGCGTCGCTGCGCGACCGCCACCAGCTCGGGGCTTACGTCCACGCCCAGCACGGTCGCACCGCGCTCGGCCGCCTCGACCGCCAGCGAACCGGTGCCGCAGCCGGCGTCCAGCAGCGTCAGGCCCTCCAGGTCGTTCGACCGCTCCTGCGGCAACCATGACAGCAGCAGGGCGCGCATCTCGTCGCGCCCGGCCCGCACGTTGGCCCGCACCCGCGACACCGGCGCATCCGAGGTCAGCGCCTCCCAGGTCTTCGCCGCGGTGCGATCGAAGTAGTGCTCGATGCGATCGCGCTGCGTCGCCCAGCGGGTGGCCTGCGGGGAATCGGTGTTCATGGTGACGTGCGGCCTGGTCAGGGTGTCCGGCTCACCCGGGGTTGTTGTCCGGGTGCGTGGTCGGGAGCGTGCCCGCGGGCTCAGTCGAAGCCGAGCAGATCGAAGATGTCGCGGTCCTGCATCGAGTGCGCATCGATCGGATCGGTACCGGCGTACAGGGCGGCGGCCATGCGCAGGTACTCCTTCTGCACCGCTTCCAGCTCCGGCGAGTGCTCCATCTCGAACAGCGTCGACTTCTTCAACCGGCTGCGACGGATCACGTCCAGGTCGGGAAAGTGCGCCACGGTCTGCATGCCGGTCCGGGCGTTGAACCGATCGATCTGATCGGTGCCGGCCGAGCGGTTGACGATGACGCCACCGATGCGCACGTCGTAGTTCTTGGCCTTGGCCTGGATGGCCTGGATGATGCGGTTCATCGCGAAGATCGAGTCGAAGTCGTTGGCCGCCACCACCAGCGCGCGGTCCGCGTGCTGCAGCGGAGCGGCGAAGCCGCCGCACACCACATCCCCCAGCACGTCGAAGATCACCACGTCGGTGTCCTCCAGCAGGTGATGCTCCTTGAGCAGCTTCACCGTCTGGCCGACCACGTAGCCACCGCAGCCGGTACCGGCCGGCGGACCGCCCGCCTCGACGCACATCACGCCGTTGTAGCCCTCGTAGACGTAGTCCTCGGGCTGCAGCTCCTCGGAGTGGAAGTCCACGCTCGCCAGCACGTCGATGACGGTGGGCATCAGCTTCTTGGTCAGCGTGAAGGTGCTGTCGTGCTTGGGATCGCAACCGATCTGCAGCACGCGCTTGCCCAGCTTGCTGAAGGCGGCCGACAGGTTCGACGAGGTGGTGCTCTTGCCGATGCCCCCCTTGCCGTACACCGCGAACACCTTGGCGCCCTCGATCTTCATCGAGGCGTCCTGGTGCACCTGCAGGCTGCCGGCCCCGTCCGGCTTGTGACGGCCGACCCCTGCGGCGCTGCGCAGCGCCTCGGCGGCGGGCGTGGTACCTCGGAAATCCTTGATCGGGCTGACCGTGCTGGATGCGCTCATGCGGCGGCTCCTGTCATGACACCTTCGAGTCGGTCCTCGAGCTCGTCGCCGGCATCCTGCAAGGCTTGCAGGACGTCGTCGCTCGGGGACCAGTAATTGCGCTCGCTCGCCTCGATCAGACGGTTGGCGAGGCGTGCGGCTGCGGTGGGGTTCAAGCTGGCGAGACGCTCGCGCATGTCGTCGTCGAGCACGAAGGTCTCGGCGACCTGCTTGTAGACCCAGGGCGAGATCTGACCGGTGGTGGCCGACCAGCCCAGTGTATTGGTGAGGGATGTCTCGATGGTGCGCACGCCCTCGTAGCCGTGCTTCAACTGACCTTCGTACCAGGTCGGGTTGAGCATGCGGGTGCGGGTCTCCAGCGCCACCTGCTCGGTCAGCGTGCGCACCGTGGCACCGCCCTGCGTGGCGTCGCCGATGTAGGTCGGCACCGCCTGGCCACGGGCGCGCTTGACCATCGAGTTGATGCCGCCGAGCGTGTCGAAGTAGTAGTCCAGCTGGGTGACGCCCAGCTCCACGCTCTCCAGGTTCTGGTAGGCGAGATCGACCTCCTCCAGCGCGGCCTCGAGACGGGCCACCTGGCGCACCGGGTTGCCGTCGACGCCGAACGCGTAGCACTTGCGGTTCGCGTAGGTCTCGGCCAGCTCGTCCTCCTCCTGCCAGTTGCCCGAATCCACCAGCAGGTTGACGTTGGCCCCGTAGGCGCCGTCGGCATTGCTGAACACGCGCAGGGCCGCGGTGGCGAAGTCGCCACCGTGCTTCTCAAGCCAGGCCAGCGTGTGGGCGCGCACGTGGTTCATCTCGGCCGGCTCGTTGGCCATGGATGCCAGCACCGCGGCCTCCGCCAGCATCTTGGTCTGCAGCGGCAGCAGGTCGCGGAACACCCCGGACAGTGTCGTCAGCACATCGATGCGCGGCCGGCCCAGCTCCTCCAGCGGCACCAGTTCGGCACCGACCAGCTTGCCGTAGGGGTCGAAGCGCGGGCGTGCGCCCATCAGCGCCATGACCTGGGCGATCGGCACGCCCTCGTTCTTCATGTTGTCCGAACCCCACAGCACGAAGGCGATGGTGCGCGGCATGCGGCCGGTGTCGGCGACGTGGCGCTCCAGCAGCAGCGTGGCGGCGGCCTCGCCCTGGCGCTGCGCCAGGCGGGTCGGCATGCGGAACGGGTCGAAGCCGTGGATGTTGCGCCCGGCCGGCAGCGTGGCCGAGTCGCGCAGCACGTCCCCGCCGGGGGCGGCGGCGATGTAGCCCGCGTCCAGCGCGTGCACCAGGCCGGTCAGCTCGGCATCGGATGTCATGTGCCGGTCCATGGTCAGCAGCTCGGCCGCCCACTCCGGGTCGGTGTCCAGCTGCTGGCCGCGCTCCAGCACCGTGCGTATCGTGTCCTTGTCCGGCGTGGCGTCTCCGGTCTCGGCATCCGCGCAGCGGCGGAACGCGTGCAGCACATCCACCCGTTCACCGATCGGCGGTGCCTCGCCGACCACGTGCAGGCCGGCCGGGATCAGCTGCATCTCCAGCTCGTGCAGCATCTCGCCCAGCCGTGCCAGGCAGGCGTCGCGGTGCTCGACCGACAGGTCCAGCTCGATCGCAAGCTCCAGCGTCTCGCTCTCGGCACGCACGATCTCCAGCAGCACGGCCGCCTCCTCGCCGTCGTGCCGGGTCAGCGCGTGGTACTGGTTGATCGCGGTGCGGATGTCTGCCAGGCCCTTGTACAGGCCGGCCTCGGTCACCGACGGGGTCAGGTAGCTGACCAGCGTGGCGCTGCCGCGCCGCTTGGCGATGGTCGCCTCGGACGGGTTGTTGGCCGCGTACAGGTACACGTTCGGCATGTCGCCGATCAGCCGGTCCGGCCAGCAGTCGCCGGACAGGCCGGACTGCTTGCCGGGCATGAACTCCAGCGCTCCGTGGGTGCCGAAGTGCAGCAGCGCATCGGCCTGCACCGTGTCGGCCAGGTGACGGTAGAAGGCGCTGAACGCGTGGGTGGGGGCGAAGCCTCCCTCGAACAGCAGGCGCATCGGATCGCCCTCGTAGCCGAAGCCCGGCTGCAGGCCGATGGTGACCTTGCCCAGCTGCACGCCCAGCACGTGGATGCCGCGCCCGTCGCTCAGCTGCTGGCCGGGGGCGGGGCCCCACTGCTTCTCGATCTGTTCCAGCCACGGCGTGTGGCGCACGTGGTCATCGGTCGGCACCGTGGTCAGCACGTTGGCGTCGGTGCCGAACACCGAGGCGTTGCCGCCGAGCAGCATCTCGCGCAGCGTGTCCGCATCGTCCGGCACTTCGACGTCGTAGCCTTCCGATGCCAGCCGGCGCAGCGTGTTGACCAGCGACTCGAACACCGCCAGGTAGGCGGCGGTGCCGATCGCGCCGGCGTTGGGCGGGAAGTTGAACAGCACGATGCCGAGCTTTCTGTCGAAGCGCTCGCTGCGGCGCAGCCGCACCAGCCGCGCGGCGCGCGAGGCCAGCCGCTCGACGCGCTCCACGATCGGGAACTTGTCCTGCTCGTCGCCGCCCATGTTCTCCTGGCCGGCATAGATGATCGGGCCGGTGGCACCGTCTAGTTCGGGCAGCGCCACCATCAGCGTGGTCTCGATCGGCGTCAGGCCGCGGGCATTGCCGGCCCATTGCGCAAGCGACTGGAACTCGCTGGGGTGGGCGGCCAGATAGGGCACGTCCAGCGTGCCGAGCGCCTCGATGGCGGCGCGCGCATCGTTGTAGGCCGGCCCGCCGACCAGGGAGAAACCGGTCAGCGAGATCATGCAGTCGATGTCGGTGCGCTCGCGATCGCGGAAGAACGCATCGATCGCCGGACGGGCGTCCAGGCCGCTGGCGAAGACCGGGATCACCCGCAGGTGGCGCGCCTCCAGCGCCGCGATGACCGCGTCGTAGTGGTTGGTGTTCTCGGCCAGCACGTAGGAGCGCAGCATCACCACGCCCACGGTGCCGACGGTGTCGCGCCCGCCGTTCGGGCAGCGCGGCAGATCCGCCAGCGAGGAACCGATGCGGTTCGGCATGCCCGGGTGGTAGACGCCGGTCTCGGGGTACTCGATCGGCTCGCGTTCGCTGACCGCCTCGCGCAACGCGAGCCGCTCGCCACCGGCGTAGCGGTGCACCAGCGAGCGCACCATGCAGGCCACGTTCTCCTCCGAACCCGCCAGCCAGCACTGCAGCACGATGAAGTACAGGCGCAGGTCCTGGGCGGTACCGGGCAGCCACTTGAGGATGCGCGGCAGGTTGCGCAGCGTCTTCATCTGGGCGGCGCCGCTGCTCTGGCCGCTCTTGTTCGTCGACGACGGCTTCGAGCCGCGCAGCTTCTTGAGCAACGCCAGCGGACCCTTGAGCTCGCCGTTCATGGTGAGCTTGCCCATGCGGGTCAGCTTGACCACATCGCTACCGGACATCGCACCGACGATGGCGTCGCAGTGCGGCGCACGCGCCTTCAGGGCCGGCAGCACCGCCTCGATGTGCCCCTCCAGGAACAGCATGGTGCACACCACGATGTCAGCGCGTGCGATGGCGCGGTTGCACCGCTCCAGCGCGTCGGCGTCGTCGCCCCAGTCGCTGGCCGGATGCATGCTCAGCGACAGCCCGGGCAGTTCGCGCTGCAACCGGCGCTCGGCGTGCTTGACGGTACTGCCCAGGTGCCCGTCCATCGTGATGATGGTCACGTTGATCGGGGCGGTGGCGGCCATGCTGGACAGGTCAGCGCGCATAGTGGGCCTTCGCGTCGTAGAGGGTATCGATGGTGATCGCGCTCAACCCGGCCTGGTCGGCGTAGGCCTCGGTGTTGCGCTTCGCCTTGCCACGCACGAAGAAGGGGATCTTCTTCAACTCGGCCAGGGCATCGGGTGTCCACGGGTCGGCGCCATCGTGAGCCTGGTCGCGGGTGGTGGGGGCATCCTGCGCGGTATCGGCACTGGCGGGCACGTCGGCCACGGCGTTCGCCTGCGTCGCCGCGTCGGCCGAGACGGCGCCAAAGAGGGAGGCGATGGACAAGTCGGTGTCCATGGCCGCCGCTGCCGTTGGTGCGGCACGCCGGCCCCGCGTTGAGGGTGGGGGGCGGCAGGCAGGGGGAAGGGGGCGGAGCGTGTGACCGCAAGCACGGTGGGTGGTGTGGGCGCGGGACAAGGCGCAACCCGCCGCGAAAAAGGAGGCAAGCACGGGAGACGGGAAAGCGACGTCGAGCTGGCACTGGCAGAGGAGAGTGACAAAAATGGGGACGGGGAGGGGGAGTGACAACGTCCACAGCACAAGGCTGGTCCGCGTCGCTGTCCAGCGCGACACAATCGCGCGTGCGGTGGCGTGGCGACTAGCCGGGAGTGGTCGGTAGCGCACCCGTCTGGGAGCCAAGGCGCGGGCGGCCAAGGCCAGGGAGATACATAGGCGCCCACCCACACCCCGGCCAAGTGCATTCGCCGCCTCGCTGGCCCAGGGTCGGGGGCGCCCGCGCGTCGCCCCGCCCCACGCAGCCGCAAGCACGGTGGGTGGCTGCGGGCTCGCGGTTGCAGCTCGCGAGCCGGGAGCGGCGTCTGGGACCCCGCCAGGGCACCCCCCCCCCGCCAGAGTGTCGACACGCCAGGCCCCCCTCGGCTGGTCGGGTGCGTCACGCAGGCCGTGGCCCCAAAACAGCCAGAACGGGGTGTGGGGCGTGGCGCACCGCGTGCCACGGCCAAGCCCGCGCTTGCGCGACAGGTGGTGCCCCGCCCCCACAGCGCTGCGGGCCAATGGGGCGAAGGTGCTGGCGGGTGGATCTCGGGCCAGGAACTAACTACCAAAGTACTTCCTCCACATCTTTTGGCTGGCCAATGAGATGCGAGAAAGACGTACGAGCTCGCTTGCGGTTGGCTGAAAGCAACTGGTGGGAGATACAGATCCGGGTCCGCCATCCGTGATCTGAGGGCCCGCGGGATGCAGAGAGCGATCACCGACCGACCAGATTCTACTGGATCGAAATACTCAAAATGCAGATCAGTTCTAGGTATACTTTGTCTTTGTCACAAGTGCAGTAGTTACATAGGTGTTGAATTCCAGTGTCTCCATGCTGCTGGTCACCATGCAATTTGAGCCGGATGCATGGCGTGCAGCACGACGAAGGTGACGTGGTCTTGGCGGCCGCCCGCCTGGCCGCCTACTCAAGCCCGCGCATCGCCTGCCTGGGCTACCGCCGCGTGCACAAGGCGTCACGCAACCATCATTCCCGCTTCCTGCACGGCACCCATGGCGCTAGGGACGCCATGACCAGGACTGGGAGCGATAGGCGGTGGCCCCAGCGCCCTGTCTTGGCAGCGGCACCGCGGGGGTGCGGCAGAATTTGCCCGCCCGCCCCCGCCGGCGGGCCACCCGCCGGCGTCGGGCGGGCCGACCACGGCCGTGCCGGCATTGACCGGGCATGTGTGTCTGCAGCCGCTGACGCGGGCCGGCGGGGGGCCCAGCGGCCGGCCCGCGCCAGTCCCCTGCCTGCGGCACCGCCCCCCCCGGCGGCGCCCGTCGGGCGGCGCGCGGCGGCGGGTGGGGCAGTCCCGCGACGGCCGCCGCCGGCGGGTGTGGTGGCGGGGCTGGCGGTCGCGGGGTGATTGAAGAGGTTGGGCGGCCACCTCTGGGGTGCGCCGTGCCGGTCGATGGTTCATCCACACCCCCTTTCATTGGCGTTGGCGGGCTCACCCGCGTCTGCTCGTCGTCTTTACCGTCGCCAACGACTGGTGGGCGGGTTGCTCGCACCTTGCCGGCTCCCTGCCACAGCCGCGCCGCCTTTCTCGACACCTGTTGCCGTGTCCTGCCGCCCTCTTTCCCCCCACCGCGCTCCCCCTTCCCTGGCGCCACCGCCCACACCTCCTCCCCACCTCACCGTGACACCCTGCGGTTGACAGCAGCCGCGCCATCATGGTACCTCTGCCAGGTGCGGCTGCGGGTGGCGCCGCTGGAGCCCGCTCACGGCGGGCGGCTCCCTCTCGGCGACCGCGGCTGCTGGCCGCCACGGGCGCGGCGCTCGTCGCGGCGGCGGCTGCCGCACTCGCGGCGGCCCCCACCCCCGTTGCCGCCGAGCTCCCCGTCGTCACGTACCTGCTCAGCAACTTCCAGCTGATGGGCCTCGCGCAGGGGAGCAGCTCGGCCATCCGCGCGCTCGACGACGCGCTCTACTTTTGGGGCGACCAGATTCCGGTCGGCTCGGAGCAGACGACCAGCCAGTACACGTGGTTGTCCGTCGACGGACACACGGGCTACGAGTGTGGCATCGAGCGGGTGACGCTGCAGACCATGTGTTGGGGAACGGATAAGCAGGTATGTTGGGCGGGCGTGGTCGGCCATGTCCCGCTTGTTGCCGCACTGTTGGGGACGCCTCGGGTGCGGGGGGCGTTGCGGCGGTTAAGTATTGCTTGAAGGCAGGGGGGAGACAAGCAATCGATGGACACAGGGGTGGGTCGCCCGTGGCCCTTTCTCTCAATGCCGGCGGCTGTCAACGCAACCGGCGTCTGTGTTATCGTGGATGGCCCGCCGTGCACAATATCTGACCTTCTTCTTTGTCTTTTGCCGTGTTCTGTCCGCTTGGCCGCTCATTCTTTGGCGTGTACCTGCTCTCTCCTGCTCTCCCCTTATTTTCCCTCCCCTCCTACGCAGGTGGTCAGCAGCAACCCTGGGGTGCCGGCGCTTCAAATCGCCACCGGCCCCCGCCACGCATGTGTCCTCACATTTGACACGAGCCTCGTCGACCTCCAACACCTGGCGCTCAAGTCGGACACACCCGCCTCCAACGCCGCCTTCCTCGAGTCTGTCACCCCCGTGTGTTGGGGCGCCGGCGGCATGCACTCCAGCGACAACTTGACCCCGCCCGCCATTGGCGACGCGGCCGCGGGTGACCCGATCGTCTCGGTGCGCACCGGCGACGGCTTCACGTGTGTGCGCACGTTCAAGGGTCGCGTGCAGTGCTCGGGCGAGTATGGCAACCTGGAGGGCCCCGCCGAGGACCGGGTGCCACAGGGTGTCCTCTTCTC
>ENA-ORXT01003360-ORXT01003360.1-marine-metagenome-genome-assembly--contig:-NODE-3360-length-17741-cov-4.775985_pt1 | contig 17741 bp, 17 predicted proteins | sample MGYA00237868_ERZ511482 | MGnify/ENA metagenome assembly ERZ511482 | reverse complement strand
CCGAAGCGCAACGAAGCCGACCTCGACGACGTGCCCGACAACGTGAAGGACGAGATGACCTTCCACATCGCCAGCACCTACACCGACGTCCTCGCGGCAGCGTTCGACTGACACCGATCCAGACCGGTAGAGCTGGCGCGGTCACGTTGTGCCTGGCACAACGTGACCGTCAGCCGGGAACTTTGAAGACGCTCACGAGGGTGCAACCGGTCTCGCTACGGAAGTCGTCGTGGACGGTGCCGGCCTCGACTGCGTAGGCATGGCCGACTTCCATCACGACACCCTGGGAGATCAGCGAGCCTTCGAGGATGTAGGAGAACTCGGGCTCCTCGTGATGGTGCGTGCCTCCGACATAACCGGCGTCGAACTTGAACGTGGCGATCATCCGGCCGTCGGCGGCACCGAGCGACTTCATCGCGACGCCTTCACCCACCTGCTGCCATTCCATTGCTTCACCATCGGTGAAGGTCCACCCTGCGGGTGCTGTCGTGCTGGTTGCGGTGTCGGCCATCTCCGGACCGTAGCCCAGCTCACTGAATCGCCCTTCTGTCAGAGCGCGCGGACCTGGGGTGTGGCCGGGGTCATCGTGGGCCAGGTGTCAGAACCGTAGGCTTGTCGGAATGACCTCGACGCAGCCGTCAGGCCCGGGTTCACACCTCTCCAGTGTGTGGTCCAAGGTGACCGATCTCCATGTCGTCCGGGGGCAGGGCTGTCGAGTCTTCGATACGAACGACAACGCTTATCTCGACTTCACGGCCGGCATCGCAGCCGCCTCGACCGGCCACTGCCATCCGCAGGTCGTGCAGGCCATTGCCGATCAAGCGCAACGATTCGTGCACGCCCAGGCCAACGTCTATCAACACGACCTGCTCGAGCCGGTTGCGGCGCGCCTGGCGGACCTCACACCTGAGTCGATTGACACGTTCTTCTTCAGCAGCTCGAGCGACGAGATCCTCGAAGCGGCCGTCAAGCTCGCCAAGCACGCCACCGGTCGTCAGAACATCGTCACCTTCGACGGTGCATTCCACGGCCGAACCCTGCTCACGCTTGCGATGTCCACGTCGCGTTCGATCGACCGCGAGGGCTACGGACCGTTCCCGAGCGGCGTGTACGTCGCTCCGTTCCCGGACCCGCACGCATCGGATCAGGAAGCCGAGATCTCCCGGGCCCTCCGCGGCCTCGACCGGCTTTTCGCAACACAGGTTCGTGCCGATGAGGTCGCAGCGATCGTCATCGAACCGGTGATCGGTGAGCGGGGCTACATTCCGACACCGGCTGCCTTCATCGCAGGTCTCGATCAGCGCTGCCGAGACAACGGCATCCTCTTCGTCGCCGACGAGACCCAGAGCGGGTTCGGCCGGACCGGCAAGATGTTCGCGATCGAGGCGCACGACGTCGAGCCGGACATCATCTGCATGGCCAAGGGGATCGCCTCCGGCTTCCCGTTCGCCGCGCTCGGTACGCGGCGCGTCCACGACGACAAGTGGACGACCGGGAGCCATGGTGGCTCGTCGAACGGCACGCCCATCGGGTGCGCCGCGGCGCTGGCGACGATCGACGTGCTGACCGAACCGGGTTTCCTCGACAACGTCCGTGCACGTGGCACCCAGCTGATCGACGCGCTCCGTGATTTCCAACAACTCGACCTTGCACTGCTGCACGTCCGCGGCCGCGGCCTGATGGTCGCCACCGAGTTCGATTCCGCTGATCGTGCCGCGGCGATCGTCGAGCACTGTCTGCACGAGAGCCAGGTCATCTTGATGACCGCTGGCACCCGCAAGCGCACAATCCGCTGGATGCCGCCGCTCATCGTCACTGCGGACGAGATCTCCGAAGGGATCACTGCATTCGCCGCCGCCATCCGGGCCACGAACTGAACGGTTGATCGGCTCGCCGACCGCCGCCCACGACTGACGCCACCCGGTTCGGATCGATCTCAGCATGGCCCGACTCGACAACGTCCGTGTCGGGGTCTGGCGCGGCATGCAGGCCCTGGTCGCTGAGATCGAACGCAACATCGACGAAGAGCTCCGCAACGACTGGGACATCTCCCTCGGTTGGTTCGACGTGCTCGCCTCCCTGCAGCGCCTCGGTGGCCGGGCCCGGCCGCTCGACGTCGCCGCCGACCTCCGTCTGCCGCCCTCGAGCATCAGCCGCCGCCTCGATCGGCTCCAAGAGGAAGGCTGGATCGCACGTCACAAGTACATCGACGCAAACGACCACCGCGCCGTCGACATCGAACTGACCAGGACCGGTCGTCGACTCTGGCGCGAGATGTCGGTGACCTACCGTCGCTCCCTCCAAGCCCTCTTTGCCGTGCACCTCGACGGTGACGACATCGGCGACATGCAACGAGTCCTCGACGTGCTGGCGTCAGCAGGTCAAGAGATCGACGTCGCACCGGTCGACGAAGACTGACGAGCGCCGCCGGCTTCGTCTGCCACTGCAGCGCCCGCTTCGACCCGTCCCCGTCCCCGACCCCGGCTCCAGTGTCGACCAATCGCGGTGTCGAGCCAGAGGCCGACCAGGAGCAGTCCGATTGCGACGATCCCGTCGAGCCACCAGTGGTTGCCCGATGCCGAGACGACGAGGATCGTGATGATCACGTGAAGCAGCGCGAGCCACCGCCACCGACTCGTACTCGCGGCGACCACGCCGAACGACACCACGGCCGCCCAGCCCACGTGGATGGATGGCATGGCGGCGAACTGGTCGGAGACCCCGGTACCCACCGGCCCGTAGATCGACGGCCCAAAGATCTCCGACAGGTCTTCGTACCCGAGGTCGACGAGGAATCGCGGTGGTGCGACGCGCCAGAACCGGATCACGAGACACGTGCCGGTGAGGAACACCAGGCCGTTGCGCCAATGCGGAAACTGGGCGCGATGGCGCACGAACAGCCAGACGAGGAAGGCAATGAGCGCCGGGACGTGCAGGATCGCGTAGTACAGGGTGGTCGGCCAGCCGAGCCAATCGTTGCGCAAGACGAATTCCTGCAGTGACAATTCGGTGGGGAACTGCAACGCGTTCTGGATGTCGACGATCGTGCGAGCCCGTTCGATGGCCCCCTCGTCCTGCGCGAGCGGCAGCTTGCGAGCGATCCGCCAGATCGAATAGAGCGCCGAGATCAAGGCGAACTCGGTGGCGAGCGCTTCGCCGAACGACGGGATGGTCGACCCGGCGGGAGCTGCCTGGAGACGGATCCGACGTCGCGCCAGGACGGCAGCGATCACGCCACTGAGCAGCGCGGCGAGCGCTGCCTGCTCCCAGGTGGGCCATTTCACGCGGCCATCGTGCCCACTCGTGCCGCTCGGTGCAACCCGCCGGGCCTGCGGCTGACCTTGCAGACGTTCTCATGAACGACTGGGCTGGCCCGGTTGATGACGCAGGTCGGAGCCTGCGGTGGCGCGCTCGGTGGGCTCGTCGGGAGCCCGGTAACCTGAGCAGATGCCAGACGCTTCGACCGTCATCTGGGTGGGCTTCGGGCTCTTCTTCGGCTATGTCCTGTGGAAAAGTGGCATCGCGATGCTGAGATCGATGACGACGCTCCCACCCGAGCCGTTGCCGACCGGTGAACTGCGCAAGGTCAGCCGGAAGTACCGGTGCGACAGTTGTGGCGTCGAGCTCAAGATGACGATGGCGCCTGACGAAGATCCGCCACCGCCGCGGCACTGTCTCGAAGACATGGCCGAGGTGGCTCCGCTCTACGACTGAGCGATCTTGTCGCTGCCGAGACGCCGATCGATGAGTTCATCCACAGGACTGTGGATAACTTCGACTTCGCCGAAGACGATGCTCAGGCGTTTCCCACAGGGTGAGAACTCGAGGTTCGACGCGTGTTTCCTGCCGAATCAGAGCGGCGAAGCTATTGCCACTTGGTGGCGGTGTACAACCCGCCGAGGATGGCGGCAAGACCAACAAGAGTCGGCCAGTTGCTCTCGGTGAAGATCAGGTAGCGCGCCATGATCATCAGCCCGCCCCCGATCAGCAGGATCAGCATGATCACCGGAATCCAGTTCGGCGGGATCAGCTGGCGACGCTGCTGCTTCGGGGTGTAGCGCGACGACGCAGTGACCACGTGGTCCTCGGTGGGCCGGTCGCCAGGTCGAGTTCCCTTGGCTGTGACGCGCCCGCCGCCGCTTTTTCGTTTCGGAGGTGCCATCGGTCAAAGAGCATAGGCGACAAACGGCGCAGGCGATGACACGAAGTTCAACCTTCACGAAACCTCGCGAAAACCAGCCACCGTTCGGGCCGACCGTCTGTCGGCCCGTTCAGCAACGAGCGATGAAGTTGCGGAGGAGGTCGTGACCTTGGCCCGTGAGAATGCTCTCCGGGTGGAACTGGACGCCTTCGACGTCGTGGTCGCGATGACGGACCCCCATCACGACACCGTCGACGCTGCGCGCCGTGACGGCCAGGGTGTCGGGGATGGTGTGCGGGTCGAGCGTGAGGGAGTGGTAGCGCGTCGCCGTCAGAGGCGACACCAGGCCGGCGAAGACACCGGCGCCGTCATGTTCGATCGGCGAGGTCTTGCCGTGCATCAGTGCCGGAGCGCCGACGACCGACGCACCGTAGACGTGGCCGATGGCCTGGTGGCCGAGACACACGCCGAACAGCGGTGTGCCAGCGGCGGCGAACGCTGGGATCGCATCGCAGATGATGCCGCTGTTCTCGGGTCGGCCGGGACCGGGCGAGAGCAAGACTCCGTCGGGCGCCAGCGCGAGGGCTGCGTCGACGGTGAGGTCGTCGTTGCGCACCACGACCGGGTCGGCGCCGAGCTCACCCAGATACTGCACGAGGTTGTAGACGAAGCTGTCGTAGCTGTCGATCACCAAGATACGCGGCACGCCCCCAGTATGACGGCGATGCGCCATCAGACCCAACGGGGTTCCGGCTATGGCGCGGCGGTGGTGGCGACGGCCGCGGTCGTCACAGCGGCCGTGGTCGGTGCGCCACCCGCTGCTGCCGCAGTCGTCGGTGCGGCCGTGGTCGGCGCAGCGGTGGTGGGCGCGGCCGTGGTGGGTGCCACAGTCGTCGCCGGCGGCGCGATCGTGGTCGGCGCAATGGTGGTGGGCGCCACGACGGTGGTGGTCGGAGCCAACGTCGTGGCGACTTCGGTCGAGCGTCCGACGGTGAGGGTCACGAGCGTCCCCGGCTGAGCGAGTGCACCTTCGCCGATGTCTTGATCCTTGACCCGGCCATCATCGACGTTGCCGGGGCGGACATCGACGTAGTTGACCTGGACGGTCAGGCCGGCGTTGGTCAACTGGTTCCGCGCTCGGCCCTCGGTCAGCCCCTTGACCGGAGGCACGGTGATCGGTGCAGGCCCGTCGGACACGGTGATCGTGACCTCACCGCCGCGCGGGACGAGTGAGTTCGCTGCGGGGGAGATGTCCAGCACGGTGCCGACATCGATCGAACTGTTCGAGACGCGTTCGATCTCGACCGCGAAGCCGTACGGGTCGCCCTCGAGGACCTCGATTGCAGCCTGTTCGGTCTGGCCGACCAGGAAGCCGGGCACCGAAACGCCTTCCGGTGGGCCGGCGACGACGAGGTCGACGGGGTCGCCTGCATTGGCCTGGGTGCCCTCCTCGGGATTCTGACTCACCACCGTGTCTTTGTCGACCTCGTCGGTCGGGTCGATCGTGACCGTGCCGACCGTGAATCCGGCATCGGTCAGTTCCTCGGTGGCATCTTCGATCAGGAGGTCGACGACGCCGGGAATCGGCTTCACCTGCGGGTCGGGGTTGTAGAACACAATGACCGACTGGCCTTCGATCAATATGGCGCCTGCAGGTGGCTGGGTGCGGATGACGAAGTCGATCGGCGTCTCGCCGTTGCGTTCTTCTTGGGCGGTGACCGCGAACCCGAGGTCCCGTAACTCGGCCACCACTTCGAGACGCGGACGGCCGGAGTAGTCGGCGAGCTCGAGTGATACCCGTTCGGCATCGGCAGCTTCGGTCTGATTCAACGACTGGAAGAGCAGGACGCCACCGACGACGAGGGCGATCAAGGCAATGAATGCAGCGAATGCGTACCACCCGGTACGCGACGACCCGGAGTCGTAGTACATGGCGTCGGGCGACGCGCCAGGCGGATAGCCGGCTTCGTACATGCCGGTCTGGGGAACGGCGTTGGCGCGCGGTGCCACGGCGGGTGAAGCAGTCGTGGCGGAGGCCTCAGCGCCGGGCAGCACGGCGGTGGCAGCTGCTGCACCGGGCAGCGGAACTCCCTGCTTGGAGGCCGCTGCGGACAGCGCGTGGACAGGTTCGTCGTTGCGGAATCGGCGGAGGTCGTCACGCAGTGCCCCAGCGCTCGGGTAGCGCAGCTTCGGGTCTTTGGCGAGCAGCTTGGCGACGATTGCTTCGAAGGACCGCGGCACATCGGCAACCAGCTGCACGAGCGGTTGGGGTGCGTCGTGCACCTGCTTGTAAGCGATGCTCACCGGGTTCTCACCGGTGAACGGCGGCTTGCCGCTGACCATTTCGTACATCACGATGCCGAGTGAGTACAGATCGCTGCGGGGGTCGGGCTGCGCACCTTGGGCCTGCTCGGGCGAGAAGTAGGTGGCGGTTCCCATGACCGAGCCGACCTGAGTGAGGTTGTCCTCGGTGCGGCCGTTCATGGCGCGCGCGATACCGAAGTCGGCGACCTTCACCTGGCCATTGGAGCCGATCAGGATGTTCGCCGGTTTGATGTCGCGGTGAGCGACATCGCCTTCGTGGGCGAAGCCGAGCGCAGCAGCGACTTCACTCGCGATCTCGGCGGCTTGCTTTGCCGTCAGTTGCTTGTTCGACTTGAGGACGTCGGCGAGCGTGCGACCCTGAACCTCCTCCATGGCAATGAAGTAGGTGCCCTCGAACTTGCCCCAGTCGTAGACACTGACGATGTTGGGGTGCGACAAGTTGGCTGCCGACTGTGCTTCACGCCGAAATCGTTCGACGAAGTTGCCGTCGACAGCGAATTCGGGGAACAGAACCTTCATCGCGACTTGGCGGTCCAGCAGCAGGTCGCGCGCAGAAAAGACGTCGGCCATACCGCCGCGCCCGATCCGCTTGTGGACCTCGTAACGGTCGTTGATGACCGTTGCTGCGCCGTTCTCACCACTCACTGGTTTGCTCACCACTTCCTGTCCGCCCAGATGGCGACACACCACGCTACCCACTGCGCCAGTCGGATGGTCTGCGCCCCGTTCTGTCGAGTCACAGTGCGCCTTCGCCGGTGAGGAGGTAGTTCAGCATGGCTTCGGCGATCGGTCCGGCGAGACGTCCACCGGTGGCGGAAACGTCGTCGGTCGACTGCACGTTGGTCAGCACCACCGAGATCGCGTACAGCGGGTCCTCGGCCGGGGCGAAACCAATGATCCAGGCGTGGCTGAGATCGGGATTCGATGCAACGCCCAACTCGGCGGTGCCGGTCTTCATCGCTGCCTGGATGTCACCGTCGAGGTCGACGCAGCAACTTGCGGTGCCGGATTCGACGACACCGATCATGAACTCGGTTTCGAGCGCCGCGTTCTGCGATGAGATCGGTGTCTTCCAGACATCGGGCGTGGCTCGGTCGAGTTCGCGGCCGGCCTTGTCGAACGTCGCTTCGACGACGTAGGGCTCCATCATCCGCCCGCCGTTGGCGACAGCGGAGGCGACCATGGCCATGTGCAATGGCACCATCTGGTCTTCGCTCTGGCCGAAGCCGCGGATGCCGAGCAGTGGCAGCTTCTGGTCGAGATCGTCGGTGTTGCCGATCGTGCTCGTCGCCGCCCGCGGGAGGTCGATGGGCAGCTGCTCGCCGATGCCCCAATCCTCGGTGCCGTCGACGAATCGCTCGACGCCCAGTTCGATCGCCGTCTTCGCGAACGGGATGTTGCAACTCCGGCGGAACACTTCGGCCATGTCACCGCCGCACTCGCTGCCGTTGTAGTTGTTGATCGGGTCGTTGGTCTGCGGAGGGACGTACTGACGCTCGTTCGGGAAGACCGTCTCGCGCGAGAGGACGCCGGCTTCGAGGCCGATCCCGGTCGTGATGACCTTGAATGTGGAACCCGGCATGTACCGCTCCTGATACGCGTTCGCGAGTAGCGGGTTGCCGTCGGCGTTCTGCAGGTCGGTGATTGCCTGCTGAGCAGCTTCGAAGTCGTCGCCGACGAACAGATTCGGGTCATACGTCGGGTTGGAGTACATCGCGATGATCGCCCCCGTTTTCGGATCCATCACGGTGATCGAACCTTCCCGGCCGCCGAGTGCGAACTTTGCTGCGGACTGGGCGTCGTGACGCATCGAGAGTTGGACCGAGCCGGAGTTGTCGACGTTGCCCTCGAGAAGATCGACGAGGGCGAGCACCTGCTGCGCTGCGGTGGACCCGACGAGGACATCGCCGTACCTGCGTTCCGCCTGGGTCGAGCCGAAGTCCTTGGTGAAGTAGCCGGTGACGTTCGCGAACAGATCGCCGGTCGGATAGTCGCGGACGAAATCGACGCTCTCGTTGGTGGTGTCAGGAATGGAACGGGCCGCAACCACCCCGTCGGCGGTGATGATGTTGCCGCGCGGCCGGTTGAACTCACGCAGGATCTGACGGGTGTTGTCGAACTTCGCGTCGAGCTCCTCTTTCTGGCCGACCTGCCAGTAATTGAGCGCGGCGAACAGCACGACGTAACACGCCATCAAACCGACAGCCAACTGCCTGATCGACCTGTTCACGACACGACTCCGACGAAGTCCGACGGGACCTCGCCGCGCTTGATCGCCCTGCGGATTCGACGCGACAGGCGCCACGCCTGCCAGCGTTCGCTCGTGGTCGGGTCGTCCGGCAGCTCATTGAGTCGGCGTGCAGCGGAGTCGCTCACCCGGATGAGCAGTGCGAGCAGAATGTAGTTGGCGAGCAGTGACGAGCCGCCGTAGCTGACGAATGGCAACGTGATGCCGGTCAGCGGGATGACCTTGAGGACGCCACCGATGATGATGAACGCCTGGATGCCGATGATCGTCGTGAGGCCGGTGGCGAGCAGCTTCTCGAAGGTCCGCTCGGTGCGCAGCGCAGTCCGCAAACCGGCGCCGACGATCAGCACGTACGACATGAGGATCGCCGTGGCGCCGAGGAGGCCGAACTCCTCACCGATCGAGGCGAAGATGAAGTCATTCTGTGCTTCGGGGACCTGGCCCGGGTTGCCGCGCCCGAGCCCGGTGCCGACGAGGCCACCGTCGGCGAGGCCGTACAGCGATTGGATGATCTGATAGCCGCCGTCGAGGGGGTCGTCCCACGGGTTGATCCAGTTGGTGACGCGGAGTTGCACGTGACCGAACTGGGACCACGAGAAATACGCGGCGCCGGCAAACAGCACTGCACCGATGACGACATAGCCGGCGTTCTCGGTGGCCACCCACATCATGACGACGAACAGGGTGAAGAACAGCAGCGACGAACCGAGATCGCGCTCGCCGACCATGACGACGACGGCGAAGCCCCACGCCACGATGACCGGCAGGATGTAGCGCGGTTCGGGCAGCCGGAACGGGCCGACCTTCCAGGTCATCGCGGCAATCAACTCGCGGCGTTCGGCGAGGTAGGCGGCAAAGAAGATGGCGAGTGCGATCTTGGCGAATTCGCCGGGCTGGAAGTTGATCGGACCGATACTGACCCAGATCCGTGCACCGTTGAAGGTCTGGCCGACGATGGGCACCATCGGCAAGAGCAACAGGAACGCGCCGCCGACGAAGAACAGCCACTTGCGGTTGGCGAGGTCGTTCGTGCGTTGCACGATCACGAGCGTCGCGATGAACACGGCGATGCCGATCAGGCTCCACGTTGCCTGCAGGCCTGCGAGGCGATCGTCGAGCCGCGTGATCATCACGAAGCCGACACCGTGGAGGAGTGCCGCAAGCGGCAGAATCGTGCCGTCGGCACCTCGCGCCACAAGCCGGACTGCGATGTGCGCGCAGAGCAGCAGGCCGAGCAGGATCGCCACGAAGACGACGATGCCCGGCGGGATCTCGGCGTTCGTGCCGAGCGCAGCGATCGTGTACGCCACGCCGATGATCAAGCCGACCATGATGATCAGCGTCAGCTCGGTGTTGCGCCGCCGCCGTGCGATCGGCGAGCGCGGGCTCGCCTGGTCGCTGAACTTCGTGCCGATGTCGTTGATCGCTGCGGGAGTCGACATCGCCGTCAGGGTTCCGTGGTGGGCGGTGTCGTCACTCTGGTCGTGGCGGGCGCTGCGGTCGTGCTGGTTGCCGCCACGGTGGACGTCGGCGCGATCACCAATTCGGTGGTGGTGGTTGTTGTCGGCTCGGCAACCGTCGTCGGAGGAATCGTGGAGAGTTCCTCGCGGATGAAGTCCGCTGCGCCACTGCGCGTGTCGAACCGGGGGCGCTCCTCGATCAGATCGATGCTCTCATCGGTGAGGACTGCGCGGGACGGCCCGGTGTTTTCTTCGGTCGGAGCGAACCACAGCAACCCGTCGGTGCGGCCCTTGTAGACCGTCACCACATCGTCGTCGAACTGCAAGTAGTAGCCACGGCGCGCCCACGCGGCGAATGCGGCGAAGCTGGCAATGAGCAGCGCGGCGACGATGAGCAAGGCAAGGAAGCGTTTGGGGCCGCGATCGCGACGCTTGGTCTCGGCTCCCGACTCTGTCTCTGTCTCGATCTCTGTTTCGTCGGACGAGCCTCGCATCGGTAGGGCGAGGGCGTGGCGGTCGGCGTCGACTTGCAGGCTGCCCGCTGGCGTGGGATCGGTCTCGTCGGACCAGACCGGAATCACGTCGAACTCCTGAGTCGGATCCGGTGGCTCATCTCCTTCGATCACGTCGACGACGATCACCGTGATGTTGTCGCGCCCGCCGGCCTCGTTCGCCTGATCGACGAGCCGATCGCACGCCTCCTGTGGGTCGGTGAGGGAAGTCAAGGTCTGTTTGATCGTCGCGTCATCGATCTCGTCGACCAGACCGTCGCTGCACAGCAGGAATCGATCGCCGCGGATCAGCGGCAGCGTCCACCAGTCGACCTTCACGTCCGGCTCGATTCCGAGCGCGCGCGTGATGATGTTGCGTCGCGGGTGCGTGCGGGCTTCGTCTTCGGAGATGTGCCCGGTCGACACGAGTTCCTGCACGTAGCTGTGATCGATCGTGACCCGGCGCAGGCGATCATGGCGCAGCAGATAGGTACGTGCGTCTCCGACATTGGCGAGCACAAGTGCTTCGGACGGCTCGGCAGGGACGACTGGCGTGACCTCGCCGGGGTCGTCGTTCACGTCGAGGTTCGGTGCGCCGCGGCCCGCGAGTTGGTCGCCGATCACCGCGATGGCAGTGACCGTGGTGCCCATCCCGGCCTGGCCCGGATTGGCAATCGCGGCACGGAAGATGTCGCCGTTGGCGTTCGAGATCGATTCGACGACCGCCGACGCCTCGGGGAGACCGTCTCGACCTTGACCCGCTCGGTCGAGGTCAGCGCGGACCCGGTCGACTGCGATCTGGCTGGCGACTTCGCCGGCTTCGTGGCCGCCCATGCCATCAGCGACGACGTAGACGCCGTCGATCGCGAGCAGGTTGTCCTCGTTCTGCGGACGGACCCGACCCTCGTGAGTGGCCGAACCCCAATTGAGCTGCGCCATCTACTGACCTACCTTGGTTCGCTGGCTCACTGTTCCGATTTCCGTTCGCAAGCTCACTGGCCCGGTTTCCGTTCGCAAGCTCACTGTTCCGATTTCCGTTCGCAAGCTCACTGTTCCGATTTCCGTTCGCAAGCTCACTGGGCCTCGATCACGGTGGTGCCGACCTGGATGCGGTCGCCGGGATGGAGCAGCTTGGACCCGAGAATCTTGTTGCCGTTGTGGAACGTGCCGTTCGTGGACCCGAGGTCTTCGATCATCGGTTGGCCCTCGTAGTCGTAAAATCGGAGGTGGAGCTGTGAGATGAACGTGTCGTCGTCGATGGAGATCGTGCACGACGCATCACGACCCAGTGTGATTTCGCCGTCCATCGGAACGGCCAGACCGCGACGCGCTCGGGGCTCCAGAATCACGAGACGACCGACACGGCCCGACCGACCCTTCGGCGGGCGCCGGTGTTGCGTTGTCTGACGGGAACCGTGCGGCGCCGACTTCGATTGCGGCTCGGGTGGTGGCCGCGAAGTGGGAGCGGACGCTGCCGCCTGCGGCTGGTAACCGGCCGCGACGCGCTGCTGCTGGCGTGGGGTGCGAACCTCGCTCCACACAGCCCACAGGACGCGTGCGAAGAACAGATAGAGCAACCCGAGAAGGGCGAACTTGAAGATGTTGAGGACTTGATCGGTCATGTTTGGCTGGCACCGGCCAGGGTCACGACGCCTCGAAGCGGACGTGCGTGGAACCGAAGCTGATGATGTCGCCGTCGGCGAGGCGTTGCTCTCCGATGATCTTCACACCGTTGACCATCGTGCCGTTGGTCGAGCCGAGGTCGACCACGACGTAGGCGGCGCTGCCGGTGCGCACTTCGGCGTGGTTCCGGCTGACGTTGGTGTCGTTGATCGAGATCGTGCACTCGGGCAACCGACCGACTGTCGTGATGTGCTCACCGAGGGCCACACGCTCACCCGAGGGCAACACGAGCGACCCGGCGCCGAGACCGCCAGCGGCTTGCTTGAGGAGCGAGGCGATGCCGAATCGGCCGGGCTTCAGCTCGCTGTCGACGAACAGCCGCACGAGGACCGGACCCATGAAGTGGTAGCTCTCCTCGCGGGCGTACTCGCGTGCGGCCTCGGCGAGTTCGGTGGTGAGGGCGTCCTCGATGTCTTTGAACCCGGCGCGGTCGGTGTCGCTCAACAGGACCGTGAAGTGGTTGGGAACGATGCGGCGGCCCTTGACGTCGACCGACCGATTGTCGTCCATCTCGCGGACGAGACGGCGGCCGAGTTCGATGGGACGGATGGAACCGCGGCGTCGACGAGAGAACACACCCTCGACCATACGCTCCAACCGCCTCTCCACTGATTGCAATCCCATGAGGCGAGCCAGGATACTTCCCAGATCTCCCTCCCGACCTGCACCATCGCCGATCCCTTGCAGCCGTTGCGATCTCGCAGGTCATCCTGTTTCGACGGCTCTTCGGGACTCTGTACCGATAGCTGGCGAGTTCCGCCGGCGCTCGACCCGCGAAGGGGCTGCCGTGCCTGTCATTTCGCTACATACGTTGTTCTGCTACGAGACCGAGGATCGGCGATGGGATGATTGTCTGCTCGACATCACCGCCGACGACAAACCGACTCATTCGCTTCGTCGCAACATGCGAAATGGTGAGACCTGGGAACTCGGCCGGGAGGTGTCGTTCACCGACTCGGTCTCGGTCCGACTGTCGGACCTGGATCGACATGTTCGCAGCGACGCTCCGCAATGACGCCAATGCGGTGTTGCGTGTTCGCTCGAACCTCCTTGGCGGAGTCAGGGGCTATTCCCTGGCGGGCGCCATGATGGACTGGAGCCGCAAGGTGCTCGGGATGACTGAAGTCGAGGACATCTCGACCGAGACAGGCGGCGAAATCGCTGCAATCCGCCGAGCCGGGCAGATCGTCGACGGTGGAGGCCACGCGTTCCTGCAGGTCGAAGCCGCTCCGCTATTGCGAGGTGGGGAGGACCGAGACCACTACGACCACTGGCTTCCGCTGACAGCTGGGCCCTCCTTCGACGGCGACGCCATCAGTTTCGCGTCCTACTCCTGGGGGCAGGAGGTGTGTGTCCAGGTGAGCGTTGCGACGTTCTGCGAGGTGGCCGACTGGTGCGCAGACCAACGCATGTGCAGCGACGGCGCGGCGGGCTGATCGAACGCGCCTTCGAACTCGACGCGGTCGAAGCGCGTTCGGTGATGGCCGAGAATTGCAACGACAGGGCAGCCAGGGGCATTGCCGCTGAAACCGAGATCAGTCCAGCCGTGGCTCGACGATTGGTCGCTTCGTCTTCGGTGGAAGTTCGCGTGTGTCTTGCTGGAAACGGTTCGTTGCCGCCCGAGTTGCTCGAACAGTTGCTGCAGGACCCTGATCCGCAGGTGCGGGTGAGAGCCGAATGGAACCCGGCGTTCGAACGCACCTTCGAGATGCCGAGGTACTCCGCCCGGCGGGACAACGTCATCGGAACGCGAGTGGGGAACGGCTGAGCGCTGCGTTATCGTTCATCGCTCCACTTGCGCGAGTGGCGGAATGGCAGACGCGCCAGCTTCAGGTGCTGGTGTCCGAAAGGGCGTGGGGGTTCAAGTCCCCCCTCGCGCACACACGAGATATGCGACGGAACCCGGGCTTCGGCTCGGGTTCTTTCGCGTCCGGGCCGAGGGTCAGTACCGGACGTGGCGTTGGCGGGTCGAGCCGACAGTGGCGAGAACTGCGGCGACGACGAGCATCAGGATCGTCAGCGCCATGCCGACGGTCGTGACTGCGTGGGGTTCGGTGTTGCTCGCACCGAAGTTGCCCGCAGCGATGCCGAGCGGGAACGAACCCATGTCGAGCAGTGACGACAACCACATCCAGAACGCCACGCTCACGCTGCCGGCGGCGAGACCGAGCCCGTAGGCCCGCACGATCAACAGCCCCAAAACGATGGCGCCGCCGATCAGCGCCAACTGCACTGCTCGGCCAGCGAAGTAGGCAGTCGGGAGGTCGAGGCGTGTGCTGGCCGACTTGAAGTTGTTGGCGAAGGTCGCATTGCCCTCTGGAAGCAGCGGCCCGGCAGCCAGCACCACACCGGCAACGGCACCGAGGGCTCCGATCCACGGGTTGAGCGCCGGGCGGCCACCGGTGCCGATCGACCGCAACGACGCGACGAACACCAAGACGCCGATCACCCCGGCGGCAACCGTCAACCAGAACCCGAGATCACGGGTGACCTTGAGCGTGAAGGCGACGTCGGCGGTCTGTCGGGTGATCGACTCGGCGTTCGCGATGCGCAGCTCCGCGAGACCGACGACCATCGCGGCCCACCCACACAGCGCGAGGCCTGCGCCACCAGCGAGGCCTGCGCCCCAGCGGAAGCCGAAGCAGGCGAGCAGCCCGCCGAGCGCCATGACCGTTGCGCCGAGGAATCCGGCAACAGCGAGGTTCGTGCCGAGTGTGTCCAGCGTCCGAATGCCCGTGGCGATGCCGTCGACCGGCGCAGATGTGCGGATGTCGATGATGTCGGCAATCGCTGACATCAGCACGGCGATCGCTCCGAAGAACGCCATCACGAAGACCAGCTTCAGCTTGAACGGATCGCGAGCTTGGGGGTATTCGTGGATGTCGTCGGATCCGTCGAAGACGGCCGGGAATTCGTCGGTGTGCCCCGTCGGAACGGCGTTCATCGTGGTGGTCGATGCAACACGTCGCTGAACGGGAACCTGCGCCGTCGCGGTGATGTCGATCGGCGGAGCGGACTCCTCGATGTCGAAAGGAGTCATCGACGGATTCGCGCTGACAACATCGTGCTCGCCTGTCGAGCTGTGTGCAGCGCCGGCGCTCACGACTGGATTGTCAGCGGTCCGGGTGGCCCAGTCGGGGTCAGGAATTGCCGGCGTGGGATTCATCTCGCGCGTCGGCCGGTCGCCACGGTCGGGCAGATTCGGTGCTTCGGGGACGTCGGCGAGTGAGCTGCGAAATTCGTCGGCCGCAGGCATCGCCGTGGTGTTGGTGGTGGCGTCTGCTGCAAAGTCGGTGGCTGTCTGATCAACGTCGAAATCCTCGGGCGGTTCCCTTGTCGAGGTGATCTTCAACGCCTCGGTCGCTTCGGTGACGCCAGCGAGCGACTGGCCACAGTGCGGGCAGAACTTCTGGCCGGATTCGACGCCGTGGCCACACGATGGGCATTCCATACTCGCGACTGTAGAAGATCGTGCTCGAATCCGTTCGTCGACCGCCTGGCGGCGTGGGCCGAGAACCGTCGCGAACGGCTCGTTCCGGACAAGAATGCCCACATGACCGGCAGGTTCGCTCCGTCTCCGACCGGAGAACTCCACCTCGGAAACCTGCGTACAGCGGTCGTTGCTTGGCTGTCGGCTCGCGCCGACGGGCGTCGGTTCCTCATCCGAATGGAGGATCTCGATCGGGTGCAGGCCAACCAGGAACACGAAGCCAGTCAACTCAGCGATCTCGCCTCGATCGGAATCGACTGGGACGGTGACGTGGTCCGCCAGAGCGAGCGATTCGACCTCTATGACGCCGCGCTCGATCGGTTGGCATCCGACGGCCGGGTGTACGAGTGCTATTGCAGCCGTCGCGACATCCGGCTCCAGATCGAAGGATCAGCGCGGGCCCCGCACGGCCCGCCCGGGTCGTATCCCGGCACCTGCCGCGACCTCAACGAAGCCGAGCGGGCGGAACGTCGCGCTGCCGGTCGCCCACCGGCGCTGCGCCTCCGCACCCAAGGCCAGACCTTCGAGTTCGTCGACCGATTGGTGGGCCGCTGGTCGGGCACGGTCGACGACGTCGTACTGCGACGCAATGACGGCGTACCCGCCTACAACTTGGCCGTCGTTGTCGACGATGGCCTGCAAGAGGTGACCGACGTCGTGCGCGGCGATGATCTGCTGGCGTCGACACCTCGGCACATCTTGCTGCAGGAACTGCTCGGCATCGACACGCCGTCGTACCTGCACATCCCACTCGTGTTCGGCGACGACGGCTCACGACTCGCCAAGAGCCACGGTGCCACGACGCTGCGTGAACTCCAATCGGCCGGCGTGAGCACAGGCCAGGTCGTCGGGTGGATTGCGCGGTCGCTCGACCTCGCCGCCCCTGACGAGGTTCCGGCCATCGCCGACCTGGTCGAGCGGTTCGACCCGGGAGCGCTTCCGCGCGACGCCGTGACTGCACCAGACTTCGTGCGCGGCGACCGGACGACCGACGCGGACGCTCGGGGTCACGACGATGGGCATTGACGCCGGGCGCGCCGGAAAGTTCTGAAAACTGTCTGAAGTGCCCGGGAATGCACGCTGCGAGCACGTTCTGACCAGTATCATCGCTCTCCGTGGCCCCAGCTGAACGTCGAACTGCGCGCATCGGATGCGGCGTCGTGTTCGGCCTTGTCGCGCTCGTCGGCTGTTCAACGGCTCTGACCAGCGGAAACGGTAGCGAGGCGGCCCCCGCCACCACCGCTGCGTCGACCACCACCACCACTCCACCGACGACGCTTGCGCCGACCACGACCGCCGCGCCCACCACCACGGTGGCGCCCACGACGACCGAATCGACCACCACCACCTCGACGCTTCCGGCCAGCATCGTCGAAGTTCCGGTGCTCGAATCCCCGCTCGCAGCCATTGGAAGCAGTAGCGGCGACGAAGCCGCCCGTGTGCAGAACCGGCTCATCGAACTGGGCTTCTGGGTCCAATCGGCCGACGGCGACTACGGATTGACCACTCGCCAAGCTGTCATGGCTTTCCAGAAGTACATGGGCTTCAACGAGCCCGACGGCAAGGTCGACGAACAGACTGCTACGGCGCTCAGCAACATGGATCTCCGACCAGTCGCCCGAGCCAATTCCGGCACGCTCGTCGAGATCGACAAGGACAAGCAAGTGCTGTTCTTCGTCATCGACGGCAAGACCGAATGGGTCCTCAACGTGTCGACCGGCAACGGCGAGTCCTACGAAGAGAACGACCAGAACACCCCCGGTGAGATCATCCGCGGCGTGTCGCTCACCCCGAGCGGCCTCCACGCCGTCAACCGCGAACGGCCTGAAGGCTGGTGGGAAGGCGATCTCGGCGAGATCTACCGCCCCAAGTACTTCGTCGGCGGTGTCGCCGTGCACGGCTC
>ENA-ORXT01003359-ORXT01003359.1-marine-metagenome-genome-assembly--contig:-NODE-3359-length-17751-cov-12.571631_pt1 | contig 17751 bp, 5 predicted proteins | sample MGYA00237868_ERZ511482 | MGnify/ENA metagenome assembly ERZ511482 | reverse complement strand
CTGACCGATAAGATAGTGACAGAAATGAGAAAGCACCACCAAGAAGGTAAACATGAAGGGGCTGATTGTGAACCAGGAAGATATTTTGCACAGTGTAATTCCATTAGTTTGTTGAGCCTAAAAATATATGATCAATTATATGGCACGAACTACTCGGAAGTGGAAGCTCGGTGGACCATCAATTTTATAAAAGAAAAAATGACGGATGAAGAATATGGCTTTTATTTGAAAATGTACCAAACCGAAATGACCTTTTGTAATCCTATGTTATCAGGTTATACCAATGCTTGGACAATGGCTTTTTTGAGACCTTTTGAACCTGCTTATAATGAATCTTTGTACCCTGTTTGGAAAGAACATTTTGTTCGCTCGATAGGTCCTTACGCCTATGTGAAAGAAGATCCAGAAGCAGGTCCTTCTCCTTTAGCGACGATGACTGGAATGATGGCGGCTAAAGAATTTGGCGACCAAATATTGTGGAATAAATTAAGAAATTCGATTGATAGAGATATACACCAGAAAACGGATAGCTACCACTATGTATATAAAGGAATTAACAATGCAATTTACAATGGCCCCTTACTTTGGACAAAGGTGCATGTGGGCTGGCAAAAAATATTAGCTCATGATTGGAAAGGAAATCATTTATATGAAAAGCCAGAGATAGCAGATATTATCTGGACGGATATTTTACCGCAAGAATTATTATTAATGGATGATGTGTTGAATTAATTTTTTTTAAATTGTTTATTTATTGAAACTGTTTATTTGTTTACATGTATGGCGTGTAAACAAATAAACTAACTTCCCGCCATTTTCAAAAAAACAAATTCTCTCCCTCTGAACAAATTCTCTCCCAAATATATCTTTGTTTTCATTAAATAAACAGGCATCTATTGCTTTCATTTTTCTTCATTTGTAGAATCTGGTATAGTTTTGGATTTATAATTTTATTATTTGAATAAATTTTATTTGAATTTTTCCTAGCTAATCTATCCCCCCCTTTGTTTAGCTAGAAAAATCTTAGTGAAATATAAGGTATAAAGTAGTAACTATGAAATAGTAAAGCGCTGTCAATCGACCGCTAAAAATTCATAATAGCCTATTTTTTTTTGACCTTTCATTTATAAACAACTAGGTACTTTTGCAGTAGCAACTAAAATAATATTAGATAGACTAAAGTAGGTTTTTAGCACCTATTTTATTAAAGGCCAACCTAAATACCAATTCCTTTCCCAAGCGATTTAACTATATACTTTAGGAACATTCCTTTATAGCTTTAGCTATAGAGAAGAAAGAAAGAAGCAGGAAGCATTAGAGATGAAAAGCTGCAAAGAGTATTTGTATGCCTCGTTTGTAATATTTCCCTCTTCCTTCGTCCTTCTTCATCACATCAATCACTGTACGATGCATTTCCGTAAAGTAATAGTACTTTTTATAGGGATTTTTTTATTCGCTTATACTGCAACGGCTCAAACCCTCTGTTCTACCAATGACTATGGTATTTTAGATGTTGAGCCTGTTGAATTAGCCTGTAATAAATTAAGTATCTCTCTCACAGGACGAGCGAGACCTAGTATTCAAAGTTTCGAATGGACAACAAGAAATGGGCTAATTGTGAGTGATGCCAATAGTCTTTTTCCCTCTATTGGTAGAGGAGGTATGTATTATTTAGAGGTAGTAGGCACAAATGGTTGCATCGGTATTGATTCTGTTTTTGTATTGGAAGAGCTTGGAAAACCAACAGTTGATGTTATTGCTAGTGCAGCTAATTTTAATTGTAATACGCAGCAAATACAATTAGACGGTAGTGGTTCTCATGATGTAAATTCTTTCCAATGGTCTACGGGCGACGGGATGATTACTAGTGGTATTAATTCGGCTATTGCAACTATCAGCCAACCAGGAATTTATACTTTAATTGTTACTTCTTCTACAGATTGTGTGAACAGTCAACAGGTTATTATTGGAGAAGAGATGCCTATTATCAATATTGCGACACCTGCTACTTTTAGCTGTATGGTTCAAACAATGGAATTGGATGCCAGTAATTCGATGAATGCGGCAACTTTTGAATGGACTACTAGCACGGGCAATATTGTAAGCGGAGCAAATACAAGCACACCTCTTATTGACAAATCGGGAATTTACCAACTACGTATAACAAGTTTTAGCGGCTGTACAGCTCAATCAGAAGTAATTGTCCAAGGACCAAATACATTTCCAACGGCTATTATTGATGATGTTAAACAGCTTTCTTGCGCCATTTCAGAAATCCAATTGAATGGGTCAAACTCTATAAATGCGAATAGCTATTTATGGACGACAATGGGGGGCAATATTCTTAGCGGAGCGAACACTGCTACCCCAATTATTAATGCTCCGGGGACATACATTTTAACAGTGACTGCAGCGAATGGCTGTACACATACAGCGTCTTTTTTAATGACGCAGGATGCATCAAAGCCTCAAGCTAACGCGGGTGCTGCACAATCACTGACTTGCACTACACTTCAAACACAATTAAACGGGAATGGTTCCATTGATGCGGCAACGTATCAATGGTCCACGTTTAATGGTTCCATTGTTAGTGGGGTAAATACAGCTACTCCTATCGTTAATGCGGTAGGAACTTACACGTTGACAGTTACAGGAAGTAATGGCTGTACCGATGCCGCTCAGGTATCAGTTACTCAAAATAATACGAAACCTAGTGTGGATGCTGGAAGTACAACAACTTTAACATGTGCAAATAACCAAATTCAATTAAATGCTACTAGTTCTGGAGCGACTAGCTTTCAGTGGACGACTACCAATGGCACTATTATCAATGGTGCAAATACCTTGACACCTACTGTTGGTGCAGCAGGAACTTATACGATTACGGCAACAGGGGCAAATGGATGTACTGCAACAGATGTGGTAAGTGTATTCACAGATGAGAGCTTACCCATAGCAAGCATAGAGACAACGGGTCAATTAAATTGTACCAATAATCAGATAGCTTTAAATGCGGCTACTTTTTCAAATATTAGTACCTATCAATGGACGACCGTTAATGGCAATATTCTAAGCGGTGCAAACAGTGCTGCTGCAACCATTAATGCAGCGGGTACTTATATATTGACAACTACTGGAACAAATGGCTGTACTGCTCAAACCCAAACGGTTGTTAATCAAGACAATTCTCTCCCCGTAGTAACTATAGATACACCTAGTTCTTTAAATTGCGCTAATAATCAATTGCAGTTAACGACTAATTTTTCTAACAATGCTCAAAGCTTTCAATGGACTACTACCAATGGTACTATCCTGAGTGGGGCAAATACACCTAGTCCAATTATAAGCACTTCAGGTACTTATACTTTATCGGTTACAGGTACTAATGGTTGTACAGTGAGTCGTCAAATAACCATAAGGGAAGACTTCACTAAACCTATTGCAGTCATTACTGCTACAGGGGTTTTAACTTGTACTGCTAGTCAAGTACAATTAAATGCTAGTCAATCTGTGGGTGCAGTTAGTTTTCAATGGACAACTTTAGATGGAAATATCGTTTTTGGAGCAAACAACACTGTTGGTCCATTGATTAATGCGGCAGGAACTTATACACTTCTCATCACAGGAAATAATGGCTGTACAAGTACCGAGCAAATTACTGTACTCCAAGACAATGCATTGCCAATAGCAACAATTGGCACCGCTCCAACCTTAACTTGTAACATCCAATCCGTACAATTAAATGCAACAAACTCAACTAACGGTAACAGCTACCAATGGTCTACTACTACAGGAAATATCGTTAGCGGCGCAAATACGACAACACCTACTATCAATGCACCAGGTATTTATAATTTATTAGTAACTGGAAATAACGGCTGTACGGCTAGTACTCAAGTAAGTGTATCTCAAAATGCCGCTACGCCAACGATTCAAATTGCTACTCCGCCAACTATTGGTTGTAGGACCCAACAAACAACATTAGATGCAAGTGCTTCTATTGGAGCGATTAATTATCAATGGTCTACTAATAATGGATTTATTGTAGGAGGGGCAAATACTACAAATCCTACTATCAATGCGGCAGGCACTTATACTTTAATTGCAAGTGGTGGAAATGGTTGTACTTCCCAAGCTCAAGTGATAGTTACGCAAAACACCAATGCGCCTATTGTTAACATTGCAACGGTAGGCGCGTTAACTTGTACAACTCCGCAACTGCAATTAAATGGAAGTGCTTCTATCGGGGCAGTTACTTATCAGTGGACGACCAATGATGGTAATTTTGTATCTGGCGAAAACACGAGTGCTCCTTTGATTAGTGCGGCAGGAACTTATATTTTAACTATTACGGCAGCGAATGGCTGTACCCATTCTGGTCAAATTACGATTCAACAAAACGCTAATCTGCCTGTTGCCAGCATCAGTCCACCACCATCATTAACTTGTAATACGCAACAGGTACAATTAAATGCAGGTAATTCAACAGGTGCAGTTGCCTATCAATGGACAACTAGTAATGGTTTTATTATCACTGGAGCTAATACATCTACCCCAATAGTCAGTACGGCAGGTGTTTATAACTTGTTGGTAACTGGTAGTAATGGCTGTACTTCTAGTGCGCAGGTAAGCGTACAACAAGATGCAAGTGCTCCAATTATACAAATTGCGACTCCACAAGCTATTGGTTGTAATAATTCCCAAATGACACTAGATGCAAGTGCTACTACTGGCGCAACGAGCTACCAATGGACAACTAGTAACGGACTTATCCTTAGTGGTGCCAATACTGCACGTCCGACTATAAATACAGCAGGAACTTATACTTTAGTCGCTAGTAATGGAAACGGCTGTATTTCGCAATCTCAAGTAACGATTACACAAGATGCTAATATGCCTACTGCAAACATAGCAGCAGCAGGAAATTTAGCTTGTGCAAACCCTCAAATTCAATTAAACGGAAGTGGTTCTATCGGAGCAGTTACTTATCAATGGACAACGACCAATGGCAATATTGTATTTGGCGGTAACACGAATGCGCCTTTAATTAATGCTGCGGGTACTTACATCCTTACCGTTACAGGTAGCAATGGCTGTACCGACACCGAGCAAATTACGATACAACAAGATGCCAATATGCCTACTGCAAATATAGCAGCAGTAGGAAATTTAGCATGTGGAAACCCTCAAATACAATTAAACGGAAGTGGTTCTATCGGGGCAGTTACCTATCAATGGGTGACCATTGACGGAAATATTGTATTTGGTGGAAATACGAATGCACCACTGATTGATGCTGCTGGTACTTATATACTAACCGTCACAGGTAGCAATGGCTGTACCGACACCGAGCAAATTACGATACAACAAGATGCCAATATGCCTACAGCAAGTATAGCAGCAGTAGGAAATTTAGCTTGTGGAACTCCCCAAATTCAATTAAATGGAAGTGGTTCTATCGGGGCAGTTACTTATCAATGGACAACGACCAATGGCAATATTATTTTTGGTGCTAACACAAATGCGCCTTTGATTAATGCAGCAGGTACTTACACGCTTACTGTTACAGGTAGCAATGACTGTACCGACACCGAGCAAATTACGATACAACAAGATGCCAATATGCCTACTGCAAATATAGCAGCAGCAGGAAATTTAGATTGTGGAACTCCTCAAATACAATTAAATGGAAGTGGTTCCATTGGGGCGGTTACTCATCAATGGACGACTACTAATGGAAATATTGTATTTGGTGGCAACACGAATGGACCTTTGATTGACGCAGCAGGTACTTATATATTAACAGTCACAGGTAATAATGGCTGTACATCACAATCTCAGATAATGATTACAGAAGATGCAAACCGACCTACTGCAATTATTTCAGCTACAGACATTTTAAGTTGCAGTATGCAACAAGTCCAATTAAATGGTAGTGAGTCTATAGGTGCAGTTAGTTATAGCTGGACAACAACAGATGGTATTATTGTATTTGGCGAAAATACCGTTGGTCCTTTTATCGGTGCTGCTGGTACTTATACGCTTGTAGTTACGGGTAGCAATGGCTGTACAGATACCGATCAAATTATTGTACTACAAGACACCGACTTACCGATTATTAGTATTGGTACACCTCCATCCATAAGTTGTAATACACAATCTGTACAATTAAACGCAACGAATTCAAGTAATGTAATTAGCTATCAATGGACAACTAGCACAGGAAATATTGTATTTGGAGCAAATACGCCAATACCTGCGATTAATGCAGCAGGTGTTTATAACTTGTTGGTAACTGGTAGTAATGGCTGTACATCACAATCTCAAATAACAGTTACGCAAGATACGAATGCCCCTATTGCTAATATCACAACAGTTGGGGATTTAGCTTGTGGAAATCCGCAAATACAATTAAACGGAAGTAGTTCCATTGGGGCAGTTACTTATCAGTGGACGACTACTAATGGGAATATTGTATTTGGCGGCAACACGAATGGACCTTTGATTGATGCAGCAGGTACTTATACATTAACCGTCACGGGTAGTAATGGTTGTACTTCACAATCTCAAATAACGGTTACAGGAGATGCTAACCGACCTACTGCAATTATTTCGGCTACGGATATTTTAAGTTGTAATACGCAACAAGTCCAATTAAATGGGAATGAATCTATCGGTGCAGCTAGTTATAGTTGGACAACAACAGATGGTATTATTGTATTTGGTGAAAATACGGTTGGTCCTTTTATTGGTGCTGCTGGCCTTTATACTCTGGTAGTTACGGGTAGCAATGGCTGCACAGCTACCGACCAAATTATTGTATTACAAGATGCGGATTTACCAGTTGCTAGTATCAGTCCACCCCCACCCATAACTTGTAACACACAATCTATACAATTAAACGCAACGAATTCAAGCAATGTAATAAGCTACCAATGGACAACTAGTACCGGAAATATTGTTTTTGGAGCAAACACGCCAATACCTGCGATTAATGCAGCAGGTGTTTATAACTTGGTAGTAACTGGTAGTAATGGCTGTACCTCACAGGCGCAAACAACAGTAGCGCAAGATACAAATATACCTATTGCTAACATCACAACGGTAGGGGAGTTATCTTGCACAAACGCTCAAATACAGTTAAATGGAAGTAGTTCTATTGGGGCAGTTACCTATCAATGGACAACGACCAATGGGAATATTGTATTTGGTGGCAATACGAATGCACCCTTGATTGATGCTGCTGGTATTTATATGCTAACAGTCATAGGTACTAATGGCTGTACAGACACCGAGCAAATTACTATCCTACAAGATGTAAACGTGCCTGTTGCTATAATCAACCCGAATACAGGATTAACTTGTACAACTACTCAAGTACAGTTAGATGCGAGTGCTTCAACAGGGGCAATTGCTTATCAATGGACGGCTGTTGGCGGTAATATTGTCGCTGGTGCAAACATGCCATTTCTTACGGTTGATCAACCTGGTATTTATCAATTAATTGTAACAAGTAGTAATGGATGTACAAGTACAGGTAGCACAATTGTTGCTGCGGATGCCAATGTCCCAACTGCTACAATTAGCCAAGTTAATACGACTTTATCTTGCACAACTACTAGCATACAACTAGATGCAAGCCTTTCTAATAATGCTATTACTTATCAGTGGACTACAGTAGATGGAATCATTCTTGATGGTATCAATACCCCTTTTCCTAGAATTAATGCACCTGGTACCTATACCGTTTTAGTGGGCGGAAATAACGGATGTACTAACACGGCTTCTGTTGTCATTACACAAGACCAGAATACACCACGAATAATAATTGCATCGCCTCCAACAATTACTTGTAATCGACCAACGGCAAATTTGGATGCAACAAATTCCATAGGTGGACAAGCATATACATGGAGCACAACGAATGGAACTATTTTAATCGGAGAAAATACGCCTGTTCCCACTATTGGAAGTCCAGGAACTTATACGGTAGTAGTAACTAGTGCGAATGGCTGTACCTCAACGGAAAGCATACAAGTAGCCGCTAACTTTGAAGCAAGTTTTGGTTCTGTTAGTGAAACTATTTGTTTAGGACAAGCTCTAGAAGTAGGTGGGAAATTCTACAATACCCAAGGTTTTTTTGTGGATACGTTAAAAGGGCAAAATCAATTTGGTTGCGATAGTATTATTACAATTAATCTATCCTTGCACCAAAGCACCGCAAATCTAAATATTTCACTATGTGCAGGTCAGAATTATGTTATCAATGGCAGAGTCTATATGTTAGCTGGAAGCTATCAAGAAACCTTAATAGGACGAGGGAACAACGGCTGTGATAGTATTGTCAATTTTAATATTATCGCCGCACCCGCAGCAGAAGTACAATTAGCGCAATTTATTTGCCAAGGAGATACTTATAACATAGGTAATAATCGTTTTGATACACCAGGACTTTATACCATACCTCTTGCTGGAATGGCTGCAAATGGCTGTGATAGTATCATTTATTTAAACCTTCAATACTCTACGACTGATTTAGATATTGCGCTTGATGCAGATGTATTACTAATCAGTTGCGATGACACGAATCCCTATCCAGAATTGCAAATTATTAATCCAGAAAACTTAGCTAACATAGAGGAGACAGAAACAATTATTAGCCAAGATATTTGTGGTACACTCATCGAACGAAATTGGATAGCTACGGATATATGTGGCAATCAATTAACAGCACAACAAACAATTACGATACAAGATTTTGATGCGCCTATTTTTGCGCCGTTTCCAGATATAGTTGTAGAGGAATGTGGTCAAGAAGATTTTTTAACACCACCTACCGTAACGGATAATTGTACAAATGAAGTGGCATTACAGGTCAGTGAAGTTCGATCAATTGTAGATAGCTGTACCTATCAAGTTTCTAGAATATGGACAGCAACCGATAATTGTGGTAATGCTTCTACTATCAATCGAGTAATAACCGTAATAGATAATACAGCACCAACCATTACTTTTAAAACAACTGCTTTTGACATTTTTAATCAGGGAGATACCCTGCACTTTTCTTGTGGCTCTGCACCTATTCTAGATCGTTCTACAGCAATGGCAATGGATAATTGCGATGCTAATCCACGTTTGGAGTTTATAGAAAGAATAGAATCTTTTAACCAATGTGGCATTCTCATGTATTGCGCATGGCGAGGAACAGATATTTGTGGGAATAGCAATGAAATTGGTTTTTACTTCAATATCACAGATGAAGAAGCGCCTGTTTTTAACCAATACCCACATGATATAACTTTGGCGACAATAACAGAAACACCTCCTCCAGCTACTATCATAGCTACGGATAATTGTACCGCTCATTTGCAGGTAGAATTTGAAGAAATTATAGAAGATACAGACTGTCATCACCGCATTGTTCGTTCTTGGAGAACGGCAGATGATTGTGGCAATGAAGAAGCATATTTTCAATATATTAACTTTCCAAAAGAGCAAACGAGTGCCTTGTGCAACGGGGTAGATGTAAGATTACGGGCAGGTTTGCAAGGGGCAACAACGGTTAATGCACCGTTGATGCGAGATGATTTAAGAGTGCAAAATTTGATACCTACGATAGAGCCTTATACGGAATATACTAATTTTACCCATCAATTAGATGGAGGTGGAGAAATAGTAGTGCCAACTGTTTTAGCAAGAGAAGGAACAGATGCTGTTGTAGACTGGGTATTTATAGAATTAAGAAATACAGCGTATGAAGTAGTGAGTACTCGTTCTGCTTTGTTACAAAGAGATGGCGATATAGTGGATGTAGATGGTAATAGTCCTGTTCATTTTTCCGTAGCATCAGGTTCTTATTATATAGCTATTAAGCATAGAAACCATTTAGGTGCCATGTCCGCAGAACCCATATATTTAACAGCAAATACCAACGAAATCATAGATTTTTGTAGTACCGAGCAAAAAACTTATGGGGAAGCGGCACAAATAGAGTCTAGTTTGGGTTATGTCTTACGAGGCGGCAACACGAGCGCCGATAACCAAATTATTTTTAGTGGAATCGGCAATGACCGAGATCCTATTTTCTTCGATATATTTATTGCGCCTGATAATGTAGATCTCTCTTATAACTTTGTACTAGAAGGTTATACTCCTTGTGATACTAATTTAGATGGAAAGGTAATTTATCAAGGAGGTCGTAATGATATTGACCAAGCTATTTTCTTTAATGTTTTGCTGCATCCTGCTAATGAAGCGCAGCATTTGCATTATATTGTGAAAGAGCAATTGCCTGAGGAATAATAAAAACTGTTAGTAATTTGTAAACTAGGTGTTGTTTTTTTGAAACACAAAAGGCACAAAAGTTCACAAAAGGTTTTCACAAAAGTTTTTTTATTGGTTCGTATTTTTGTGTTTCAAAAAAAACACCATACACATACAATACATAAAAAAACTTTTGTGAAAACCTTTTGTGAACTTTTGTGCCTTTTGTGTTTCAAAAAAAAAATATTGTGTTTCAAAAAAAATAAAAATATGAGCCAAACACAACAAATCGCCAACCAATTCAGAGAAGCCCATCTAAAGGGCGGTTGGGTAGCAGGAACTACCCTAAAAGAACAATTAACAGATTTAACTTGGCAACAAGCCACTACCAAAGTAGGCAACTTAAACACCATTGCCGCACTAACTTTCCACCTCAATTATTATATAGCAGGTTTAGTACAAGTATTTGAAGGTGGTCCTTTAGCTATTCGAGATAAATATAGCTTTGATTGTCCACCTATTCAATCGCAGGCAGACTGGGATCAGCTATTAACTAAAGTATGGAGCGATGCAGAAAAATTTGCTACCTTAGTAGAGCAAATGCCCGACAAAAAATTACAAGCTGCTTTTATCGATGCAAAATATGGGAATTATGCAAAAAATATTCATGCCATGATTGAGCATGTATATTATCATTTAGGGCAAATTGTTTTGCTTAAAAAATTGATTGTTTGAAACACAAAATAATGCGATGTTTTTTTGAAACACAAAAGGCACAAAAGTTCACAAAAGGCTTTCACAAAAGTTTTTTTTATGTGTTGCATGCGTGTGGATCTATTGAGACATAAAAAATATATAATCAATAAAAAACTTTTGTGAAAGCCTTTTGTGGACTTTTGTGCCTTTTGTGTTTCAAAAAAAATCACCACCTTTTGTGTTTCAAAAAAAAGCCCTTTGTGTTTCAAAAATTGTATTTCAAATATGTCCAAGCACACCAAAATAAAAGCCATCCACCAACAATGGCGGACCGACTGGACCGCTGCTAAAAAAACATGGAGTAACTACATCAAACTCCGAGAACCCCTTTGGTGCTTCCTGACCAAAGACGCTAGACTAGCGGGGCTAACAGGCAGTTTTGCGATGATACGTTTAACGGACCACCGCATCGTAATAGATTTAGAGCAAATTTACCACTTAGAACTAGGCGATTATGGATTGCAGATATTAGCGCATGAAATAGGCCATCATATTTATACACCAGCCAATCTGTATGACAATGCCTTGCTATTGTCTCGGATTCGTTGGGTAATGGCAGGTATGGAAGACCGAGCACCAATGGTCGCCAATATTTATGAAGATTTATTGATTAATGATCGTTTGCAGCGTACGAAGGAATTAGATATGATCAGCATCTTTCAACAGCTCAACAAAGAGACTACTTTTTCTAAGTTTTGGATGCTATACATGCGAACGTATGAATATCTGTGGCGATTGAAACGGGGAACTTTGGCAATTGACAAGAAATTTGCTTCGCCTGTCATAGATGCAGATGCTTCGCTCATTGCTTCTTTGATTAGAAGTTATGCTAAAAACTGGCTAGATGGGGGCGGTCGATTTGCAGCCATGCTTTACCCCTACCTAATGGAAGAAGAAGATTATGATAAAAGTAGGGTTTCCGTTCGGGTACTATTGGATGCAGAAGCGGCAGGTAAAGATGCGGGAGTTATTTCAGGCCTAACCCAGATAGATTTAGATGGAATAGCAGGTGCGATTGATCCAAGAACAGAAGCATTACAGCAAGAAGGAAAGGATTTGACAGGACAAGAGGTGATGGCTATCACCCTTGGAATTAATTTAGCGGGGGGGAATGGACCTGAACAACGCTACCTAAATCCAGGCGTGTATATTGATTTGCAACAACAGCTAAACCCGAATATAGACAAACAAAAACTAGTTAATAATTATTATAAAGAAGTAGCCCTTCCCCATTTAATTGAATTTCCAGTAGAGGACAAAAAACCAACTGGTTTAACGTCAATGGAAGGAACGGAAGAGTGGAATGTCAGTGATCCTGTGGAACAAATTGACTGGCTAGAAACGGCTATTTATTCGCCACAGATTATACCTGGATATAACACACTCAGAAGGATATATACGCCCGATAACGATGGTGAAAAAGAGCAAGCCCCTTTGGATATTTATATCGGCGTTGATTGCTCGGGTTCTATGCGGAATCCTGTTCGAAATTTCTCTTGGCCGATTTTGGCGGCCTCCATTATTGGTTTATCCGCTTTGCGGGCAGGGGCAAAAGTAATGGGCTGTTTATCTGGAGAACCGGGGAGTTATTTAGAAACCAAGGGTTTTAGTAGTTCTGAAGAAGAGGTTTTAACCGTTTTAACTTCGTATCTTGGTACAGGCTACGCCTTTGGTATCAACCGTTTGAAAAAACCTTTTGAACAGCCATTAGAAACTAAAGCACATATTGTATTGGTTTCTGATGATGATATTTTTGCTATGCTCAATGGCCGAAATTTAAGAGAACCTAGCGACCATTGGGCATTAATTAAAACGGCATTGGAACATGCTGGAGGAGAAGGCATCATCGTGCTACACTCTAAAGAAGATTGGCATCCAGAAGAAGTACAACGTTTAAGAGAGATGGGCTGGCAGCTTTTTTATGTAACGAATGAAGCGGAGTTACTAACTTTTGCTGCTGCTTTTGCGAAAGAGAAGTATAAGCAGTAAATTAGTTTTCTGTAGCCTAAGCTACAGAAAAATCCATATTAAATTTCCAAGACATGAAAGTATACGACTTAATAGATCATTTAAAAAAATGCCCACCAGACTTTCTGCAAAATTCAGTGGGGCAAGGTCGTGGCAAGCTGGCTACACAGGCCCTAATCGCCGATATATTTAGAAAAGTAACTGGCAACTACACTACTTTAGCAGGAGAAATTCCAAGTACTCAAGACATCACAAAACTCAGCAAAAAAAAAGAACATCTATTGGCTATACATCTAGCTTGCTGGTTAATAAGCTATAAAGGTTTTGAAGGAAGAAATATTAGCATCCGACAACTAAAACACTATTTTTATAAAGAACTAGCAACTGTATCTGAATATGTAAGAGCAAACAAATGGTTGGAAGAAGAGGATCGAGTAGAAGAATTTGTGCGTTTGGCTTTACAAAGTACTAGCATTATTCCTGATGGCGAAACGGCTGCCGAAGCCGCTGATCGTTTTGCCGCCCTTAGCACCATCAAACGACATGGTGTATTGGTTAAATCTAAATCGGCTTACGATAGAATGATGAAAATTAGGAAGCAAATGGCAGAGAAGAAAGCAAGAGAAGCTGCAAATCCTTATAGCCGTGAATAAAAAACCACAAATAGCCCTTTCGGATGAAGAGCGTTTTCCAACTTTATCCAATCTTGCTTTTTTAAATGAATTAAAGCAAGCATCTACCGCACCTAATTTTAATTTCGAAAGCGGTGATCGCTTAACTGCCCAGCATTTGCTACAAGTACAGGACTATGCCAAACGAATCCGAACACAAGCAGTATTTTGGGAAGAAAACACCTACCCTACTTGGCTAGAAAATTATTTAAATTGGTGCATCCAAGAAGTTCCCTTTTACCAAGATAGATCTCCTCAGTTTGAGGAACAGGCAACAATTGCTCGCAAAGATATTTGCCAATACCCTTGGCAGTTTGTGGCGAACACAGCCCTTATCAAAGACCTTCTAGTTTACCAAACCTCTGGCACGACTGGTCCAGCAATGGATGTATTATTCAACCCAATTGCTCAGGCTTGCTGGATTCCGCAATTGGAATCTATACTAGACAGATTAGACATTCACTTATCTAATGAGCTAGACAAAGTGGCGATTGCGATGATTTGTGCGCAAGACGCAACCCTTACCTACGCTTCCTTGTCTACTTATTTACAAGGTAGTGGGGTATTAAAAATAAATTTAAATGAAAAGGACTGGAATCTAGCAAATGACCGAATAGCCTATTTAGAACACTACAATCCAGAAATTTTAACGGGCGATCCTTTTGCTTTTCTTGCCTTGTATAAATTACAACCGAGGCTACGACCAAAGGCATTAGTTTCTTCTGCCATGCAATTATCGGATGGATTACGCCACACCTTAGAAGCTTATTTTAAATGCCCTGTCCTAGATATTTATTCTATGACCGAATGTCGAATGATTGCCGTTGCGGAGGTTGGAAAATATAAAGCTATTCGACCAGATTTATACCTAGAAATTTTTGATCCCGTACGAGATAAATTGCTTCCACTTGGTGAAAAAGGAGAGCTAGTTGTGACAGGAGGTAATAATCCTTTTTTACCTTTACTTCGCTATCGAACAGGTGATTTTTGTCGCCTACAAATAGAACATGGCATCCCTTATTTATATGATTTACAGGCTAGAAAACCTGTTCCTTTTTACACCAAGCAAGGTCGATTTATTAACAATATAGATATATCTAGGGCTTTAATGAATTTACCATTGGTAGGCTTTGAATTGCATCAAAAGAAAAACCACGAACTACACTTGAAAGCTTGGACGAATGAAGCAACGGAAATAACTCTCGTTAAACAATTACAATTGGTTTTTGGAACGGAAATAGTTATTCACTGTACGCTGATTCCTGTTGATAAGGAAATTTCTTATAAACCTGTACAATATAGTAGTTCGTTTGAAATGAGGGTGTAAGAAAACGATGGTATTGTGTATTTCTGCGAAAATACGCATTGCTCCAAAAAAAAAGAGGAGTAAGAGACTGAAAGCCTCCCCTCCTCTAAGTTTAAGTGATACTTAAACGGTTTTGGAACTTTGTTTTGTTTTGAAGTAGTGAATCGCATAATCAACAATAGATATTGCCGAATAAAAAGCAAATCTTGATACAATGTACTGATAAATAATTTATTAGAAGAATATTTAACAATTTTTATTGTAATCATGCCTAATAAAGGACTTCTTCCAAAAGAGTCTTTTCTTCCTGAAAAGAGTCTTTGTTTTCGTTTTATCGTGTGTAATTAAGTGCGTATTTTTGTGCTTCTCCTAGTTCTAATCGGTACGCTAATTTTTTCTTATTCACGAGAATAGGTAAAAAGTATATTTAGCAGATAGGGGATTTTAGAGACCGCAAATTTGGTTTGTCCCGAACGCTTTCGGGAAACAAACCAAATTTGCGGTCTCTAAAAAATCTATTCCATTTGTCTAATACTAAAAGTTAGTGTGAAACTAGAGCTAGCTAGTTATAAACAAAGCGCTTAAATAACAACAATGAGAATTAAAAGTCTACGCTTTTTAAGTCCTCTTTTTCTATTGTTTTACGGGGTTTGGCTGCAAGCCCAAACGACAATTGTTGGTAAAGTGATGGACCATCAAGAACAAGGTTTAAGCGGAGCCAGCCTACAAATTCCTTCCTTAAATATTTGGGAATTAAGCCAAGAAGATGGAACTTTTGAATTTTCGATTCCACAGCAAGGACAATATACTTTAGTCGTCAGTTATATTGGAAAACGAACGACAGAAAAGATAATAAATGTTGGGGTAAGCCCGCTTTCATTAGCAGTGATATTATTCTCTGATCCTTTAGAGTTAGAGGAAGTGATTGTTACTGGGACTTTTCAAAAAACACAAAAACTAACTTCTTCTATCGCTAATAGTACTTTATCATCAAAGGATATACAAATGCAAAGTGCAAGGGGCACCGCAGATTTACTAAAAGCCATTCCTGGGCTTTTTGTAGATGCTAGTGCAGGAGTGGTGTTTACGAGGGTGTATTCCAGAGGTATTTCTGCATCTGCGGAAGACGACATTGGTTGGTACTATATTTCTTTACAAGAAGATGGATTACCTATTACCAACTACCAAACGACTTATTATGGACCTGATTTATTTCATAGAGCGGATCTAACGACTAAGCGTTTAGAGGTTGTTCGAGGAGGGGCGGCAGCGATTACTAACAGTAATGCACCTGGCGGAATTGTCAATTTTATTTCAACAACAGGGAATACTGCTTTTAAAGGAAATATGTTGGTAACAGGTGGTTTGCAAGGAGATAATAATGGCTTGTTTCGCTATGATATAAATTTAAATGGTCCTATTGCAAATTCTAATTGGTTATACAATGTCGGTGGTTTTTATAGATACGATCAAGGCCCTCGAAATACCGATATTTCTTGGGGGAAAGGAGGACAATTGAAAGGGAATTTGTCCAAGACACTCCCCAAAGGCAATCTTAAAATTTATGCTAAATACTTGAACGACCAAGTCAATCGCTATGGCGGATTAGCGGCTACAAATTGGCGAGATCCTCAGCCAGCTTTTGGACAAGATTTTAATACGACCGCTTTATTATTACCTAAAGTACAAACACAAATCACAGATGGGCGTTTTGCTCAAAACGATACAGCAGCCAATTATGATTACAATTCTAATAAAGGAATTGCTACAAAAGACCTAAGCCTAGGCATGGATATTTCCAGAGGCATGGGTGATTGGATTATTCGCTCTAATTTGAAATGGAGTAAAAAAAGTGCGGACTGGAACGCAACTATCGCTAATCAACCTTTAGGACTAGAAGGATTTTTTCCATATCTATTGAGTGGCATTGACCCAACCTTTCAAAATATTCCACTTGGGCAAGTCGTCTTTAGAGATATAACAGATGGCTCAACTATTGCGAGTATTAATAATTTTGGCATACTTGGACCCTTTCAAGGGCAAGCCGCCTCTTTTGAATACTTGGAAGGAACGCTACCAAATGATGCGGTTATGGGTATCGCACCGTGGAAGAAACTGGATGAAGCAAACGAAATAATGGAGCAACTAACATTAAGCCGTCAATACCAGCGACATCATTTGACACTTGGAGCCTTCTTTGCCTATTCAGATATAGAAAGTTTTACGTCTGCGAGTTACGCTTATGCCACCTATGAAAATATGCCAAGAATGCTTGCCGTAAGTTTAGAAAATCCAGGAGAACCTGTTGTTCAATTATCTGATGCTAAGGGTATTTCCAATTATGGTGGCTTATTGTACAATAGGGGAACTGCAAAAATTCAGCAGCTAGCTTTTTATATTCATGACCGTTTTGAACCAACTGAACGTTTATCTATTGATGGTGGTTTACGTTACGAACGCATCAAACACAAAGGCGAAAAAGACCGTTCTTCGCCTACTTTTACCCCAGGTGGCATAGATAGTAATCCCAATACCGCTTACAATAATTCTGTGCTTTTAGCAACTACACAAGACCCTTTTGATTTCACTTATGATTACTTATCTTGGTCCCTAGGTTTTAATTATAGACTCAGTCCAGACAATGCCTTTTTTGCTCGCTTTTCTAATGGACACAAAGCACCAGAAATGAATTATTATTTTAATAATTTTGATGGCATTCCTATCAACGAGGCAGGAGTGGTGCAGGATGTTTTGCAAGCAGAATTGGGCTACAAAATGGCAGGACCC
>ENA-ORXT01003356-ORXT01003356.1-marine-metagenome-genome-assembly--contig:-NODE-3356-length-17768-cov-2.906845_pt1 | contig 17768 bp, 15 predicted proteins | sample MGYA00237868_ERZ511482 | MGnify/ENA metagenome assembly ERZ511482 | reverse complement strand
CTTGGATCATCTTACCCGACGAGCGTGGAAAGATGATCGCGGACGGATCACCCCAGCTTTGCACAATCTGACCCGTGTCATCGCAGATGACCGCGTGGCCTTGATGGACCGATTCCAACAGACCGCCGCGCCAGATTTCGACCAGATCAACAGGGTGTGACATATGCATCCTCTTTTGGGCTTTCCCATTTGAGCAATTTTTTGCTACTAACATGGCTATCGAGTTGAAACCGATCCCGCCAGTCGAAAAGGTGCGCACAAGATGCGCCAAACTGGAAAAGGGACATCCAGAGGCAAGGACAGCTTGGAGGCTGTAGGTATGAAATTGAATTTATCGCGTGTGTTGGGCGTTGTTGCGGCCTTGGGTCTAGCTGGGTCAGCAATGGCACAAGAATCGTCAAATCGGGTTGCAGCCAATACAGACTGGAGCGTCTTCGTCGAAGATAACCCCACCGAATGCTGGGGCGTCAGCGCACCCAAAGAAACCGTGAATACCCGCGACGGTGCTGTTGTGCAAGCACGTCGCGGCGATATCTTGCTGTTTGTGTTCTACCGCCCAAGCGCATCAGTGCAGGGGCAAGTGGCGTTCACAGGCGGGTATCCATTTGCCAGCGGGTCAACAGCCACGCTGCTGATCGCAGGGACAACATTTCAGTTGTTTACCGAAGGCGAATGGGCTTGGCCCGCCACACCGGAAGATGACGCCAAGATCGTGGCCGCCATGAAGCGCGGTGCTGACGCTGTTGTGACAGCCCAGTCGGGTCGTGGCACGGTGACCAAGGACAGCTTTAGTTTGCTGGGCTTTACCGCCGCTGTGGAAGAAGCCGCCAAGCGCTGCGCGAGTTGATAACTGCGCCTCCGGCGGAGGTATTTTAAGAACAGAAGAAATAGGGGCGCGGTTTTCAGCTTGGAAACCGCGCCTTTTGGCTTATATGGGGCCTAATTCCTGTAGAAAGGTCCCAGAGTAATGGACGCGAAAACCCCGATCACCCAAGATATGCTGACCTTGCCGCGCAAGGACGTGGCCGTAGGCTTGCCCAACCTTGTTGGCATGACACGCGATCAGATGGGGGCTGCCTTGATCGCAGCTGGCACGCCTGACAAACAGGTCAAGATGCGGGTCAACCAAATTTGGGCTTGGATTTACCATTGGGGCGTGCGCGACTTTGATGTGATGACAAACTTGTCCAAGGACTTTCGCGCGATGCTGGCCGAGACATTTGTTGTTGCCGTGCCAGAGGTCGTGACGCGGCAGGTCAGCACTGACGGGACACGCAAATATCTGGTGCGAATCGCAGGCGGGCACGAGGTCGAGGTGGTCTATATCCCCGAAACAGACCGCGGGACGCTGTGTATTTCGAGCCAAGTTGGCTGCACGTTGACCTGTACGTTCTGCCATACGGGGACGCAAAAACTGGTACGCAACCTGACCACGTCCGAGATTATCGGGCAGGTGATGGTCGCGCGTGATGATCTGGGCGAATGGCCTGTTCAGGGTGATCCAAAGAATGAGACGCGGTTGTTGTCAAACATCGTTTTGATGGGGATGGGCGAGCCGCTTTATAACTTTGAAAACGTGCGTGATGCGATGAAGATCGCGATGGATCCACATGGTATCCAGCTGTCGCGGCGACGGATTACACTGTCGACCAGTGGTGTCGTGCCAGAGATCGCGCGCACGGCGCAAGAGATCGGCTGCCAGCTAGCGATTTCGTTTCATGCGACGACAGACGAAGTCCGTAACGTGTTGGTGCCAATCAATAAACGCTGGAACCTTGAGGCGCTGCTGGACGTGTTGCGCAGCTATCCCAAGGTCAGCAACTCCGAGCGGATTACGTTTGAATACGTCATGCTGGACGGTGTAAATGACAGCGACGCAGATGCGCACCGCTTGATCAAATTGATCGAAGGTATTCCCGCCAAGATCAACTTGATCCCGTTTAATGAATGGCCCGGTGCAGGGTACAAGCGGTCGTCCAATAACCGTATCCGCGCGTTTGCAGATATCATTTATCAGGCAGGGTATGCGACGCCAATTCGCAAGCCGCGCGGTGAAGATATCATGGCGGCCTGTGGTCAGTTGAAGTCCGAGACAGAGCGCGCGCGCAAGTCCAAGAAACAGATCGCGGCCGAAGCGGGGCTGTAGCGGCTTAACCATGTTTTAACGGCTGTGCGCGTACGGTTTGTCATGACCCAGCACATGACGCTTTTGATATCCGACGATTTGGCCCGCGACCTTGATATGGTTGCCGCTGATCAAGACGCAACGCGCGGTGAAGTGATCCGCGATGCAATCAGGATGGCGTTAAAACAGCGCGCAATTGAACGGGCGCGCGCGCCCGCCCATTTGCAAGCGATTGCCAGTTAGACCATCAGATCGCGGGCTTCGTCAGGTGACAATGACGCAGGGCGTTCGCAAGTTGTTTTGATGTCGATAAACTGGCGTTCCTTGCCAGCGCGCAGGATGCTTGTCATCACATCAACCGCGTGGATCGCAAGATCAATGTTGCAGCGGTGCGCACGACCCTCTGAGATTGCAGTCGCCATGTCAGCAAGACCCGCGCAACGGTAATTTGCACGTTCGTCTTGGTTTGGTACGCCAAACGGGTGATCCCATGCCGGCACTGCGGTGATGTCCTTGTCTTGGCCACCGATTTCGACATCGCCACCAAAGAAGTTTGGATCAGGCAGGAACAGCGATGCGTCTTCGCCGTAAAGCTCCATATGGCCATGGCGGTTTGCCCAGACATCCCAGCTTGCGCCCAGCGTGACCGTCGCACCGTTATGGAATTCTAGCAGGGCGTGGATGTTTGTGGGCGTATCGACAGGAATGACTTCACCAGTGCGGTCACCATTGCCAATGGTGCGTTCTTTGAACGTTGCGGTGGTCAATGCGGCAACCGACTTCACCGGACCGATCAGCTGGATCAGATTGGTGATGTAGTACGGGCCGATATCCAAAACGGGGCCAGCACCGGGTTGGTAAAAGAAGTCAGGGTTTGGATGCCAAGCTTCCATCCCGTGCCCCATGACGTGACAGGTGCCACCGATGATCTTGCCGATATCGCCTGAATCGATGATCGCGCGCGCTTGCTGGTGCGCGCCGCCAAGGAACGTGTCAGGGGCAGACCCGACGCGCAGACCCTTGGCATTTGCCAATGCGCGCAGGTCTTCGCCTTCTTGCAGTGTCAGCACCAGCGGCTTTTCGGAATAAGCGTGTTTACCCGATTCCAAGATGCGCTTTGTCACCGCATAGTGGACCGCGGGGATGGTCAGGTTGACGACCACGTCAATGTCATCTGCCGCCAACAAGTCATCAACCGTATGCGCACGCACGCCATATTCATCCGCACGGGCTTGCGCGGCTTTCATGTCAATATCGGCCACGGCCTTCAGCGACAGCGACTTAAAGACAGGTGCGAATTTGAGGTAAGTCGTTGAGATATTACCGCATCCAATGATGCCAACGCCAAGTTGTGCCATGTTGGTCGTCCTTTCTTAGAACTGTTTGATTGCCGCAATGCTGCGCTGCGCAAACCGTGCGTGGTCATTTGGATTGTCGTGTTCAACGACATAACGCGTGACATTGGCCGCGGCACAAGCCGCATGGATTTCGGCCCAGTTCTGCGTGCCGTGACCGACATCAGCCCAGCCATCCTCGTCTGTGCAGTCGCCCGCAGGGGCGATGTCCTTGACATGAACCGCAGCAATCTGGCTTGCGTATTTTGTGACCCAAGCCGCAGGGTTTTCGCCTGCGCGTGCGACCCAGCCAAGGTCAAGTTCCAACGTCAGGCCAGATTCTGCCATCAGATCAAGCGGTCTTGCGCCACTGGGCAAAGGTGCCAGTTCAAAATCATGATTGTGCCAGCCAAAGGCGATACCCGCGTCTGTCAAAGGCTTGCCCATCGCCACAAGGTCTTGGCCAAATTTCCGCCAGCCAGCGTCATCCGTCGGGCGATCATCGGGCATCACAAATGGCGCAAACGCGGTTTTGATCCCAAGCGTTTGCGCAATCTTGATCGCTTGCGCCGGATCATCACGCACCATCGCAAGATTGATATGGCTGCTTGTCATCGCAAGACCTGCACCGTCAAGTGCGGCCTTGAGCGTATCCAGATCATCGAACAGACCGCCAAACCCTTCGACCTGCGTGTAGCCCGCAGCGGCCAGCATTTTGCACGTCTCGGCCAATGGCGGAAAATTGCGAGAGCAGTAAAGTTGGTAGAGAATATCGACCATGGGGCGTCCTTAAGCTGTTGTAGCGCTGTGCAGATCGCGCAAGGTAAATTGCGGTTTATCTGCAGGGTTTGTCGGGGTGAAAGTGGTCGTCACCGTCTCTTCTGGCAACAGATCGAACACGTTTTGGGTAAAGCGACCAGCGACGTCGGCCTCGATTGCGGTGAACAGCGCAAGACCTTTTGCAGTCAGCGTGATCTTGTTTCCGGTCACAACCATGTCGATGTTTGGCGGCTGTAGATCATAGGTTTTATACGCGGCGGGCGCGTAAACTTCGCGACCATTGCCAGCAGAGCTTGTCCAGTCCAGCACCAACATTTCGTCGGCAGCAACGACATACGCCGCAAGCGTGATCGCATCGACGGCGTCAGTGCTCACAACGGGTGATGCATTTTCAAGATCGCGGATCGCGCCATTTACGTGGACAGCACGCGCGATGATGTTGACTGTGACGTCGTTTGGCGTGTCATTGATCGCGCGCACGATGATCTGGTCGCCCAGCGGCACGGCTGTCACCAACACGTCGGCAAAGAAATCACGCGCCATATGGTGCATCAGTTTCCAGTCGCCGCCGTGATCAAGCGAGGCCCACGAACACACAGGCCAAGTGTCATTCAACTGCCAGATCAGCGTCCCCATGCAGCGTGGTTTGAGGCTGCGCCAATGTGTGACGGCGGTCTTGATCGCCAAGCCCTGTTGGACTTGGCTAAGGTAGACAAAGTCTTCGAACGCTTCGGGCCAGCGGAAATAGCGGAACATTGTTTCGGCTATGCGCGCGTTGCCGCCGTCGTTCTTTTGGTGCGCTTCAAGCACGGGGGCTGCGATGTTTTGATCCTTGGGGTCGGCAAATTTGCGCACCGCGTTCATTGACGGATAGCTTTGAAAACCGAACTCTGAACAAAAGCGTGGGCCGACGTCGCGGTAGTGGTCAAAGTCGCGGCCTTCGTGCCAGACCGACCAGAAATGCATATCGCCAGAGGTATCGTCGTGCCATGCGTCGCCAAAGTTCATCGGTCCCGGACTAGGCGATGACGGCCACCATGTGGCGTTCGGATCGGTGTCCATCAGCGCGTCTTCGATACAACGGTTGAGGCGATCGTAGTTCACCAGATAACGGTCACGGTCCTTCTTGGAACAATCGTACCAGCCCAGCGCGCCGATCAATTCGTTGTCGCCACACCACACGGCAATACAGGCGTGGTGGTTCATTCTGGCAACGTTATCAATGACTTCGGCACGTACATTTGCAAGGTAGGCCGCATCGGACGGGTACAGGTTGCAGGCGAACATAAAGTCCTGCCAGACCATCAAGCCCAACTCGTCGCACAGGTCGTAGAACCATGTATCCTCGTAGCGGCCACCGCCCCAGATGCGGATCATGTTCATGTTGGCATCTACGGCAGACTGCAAAAGATCGCGGGTTTTTGCGGGGGTGATCCGGCCAGCAAGCGCGTCTGCGGGAATCCAGTTGGCACCTTTGCAGAACACGTCGCGACCATTGACGCGGAACTTGAAACCAAGCCCGATGTCGTCTTTTTCAGTGATCAGATCAAGCGTCCGCAGACCGATTTTGCGGGTCTCCACGGCGGTGCCAGCGGTTACGGTCAGGTCGTAGAGCGGCTGCGCCCCCTGCCCCACGGGCCACCAGAATTCGGGGTTCACAATGCGTACACAACACGTGCACAACCCGTGCACCGCGTCTGACGTGACAGTTTCACCAGCAAGCGAGATTGTGACGGGACCATCGTGGTGTGAAACCTGCGTGGTCACGGTGACAGTGACCGCGTCATCCGCGTGGTCCTGTGCGACGATGATACTGTCGATCCGTGCGGCGGCGGACGGTGCGATTTGCATCAAACCGTAGACGCCAAACGGGGCCAGCGCGAGGTTCCAATCCCAGCCAAAATCCATCGCGGGTTTGCGCAGCATGTTGCCGTAAGGGATCGGGCAGTTCCACGACCACGGAATTTCAAACGGGTGCGCGTCGGCTTTGGCTTTGCCAGCCGCAACGGAGGAATGGAACGTGATCGTCAGCGTGTTTTCGCCAAGCTTTGCCGCATCCGCCAATGCCACACGGTAGGTGCGGAACGCGTTGTCAGATTGCAGCACGGTGACACCGTTAAGCGCTACGGTGCAGACCGTATCCAGACCCGACAACACAAGGTCGACGTCGGTGTCATCCAGCATCACGGTGCGGCTGACCGTCCAGTCGCGTTCGCAAATCCAGCGCAGGTCGTATTCGTTGCGACCCCAATACGGATCGGGGATCAGTCCTGCGTCGTGCAGTGCTGTTATCCCATCGGACGGCAGGTAAATGGCACAGTCATATTCATCTGACCCATCGGTGAGACGCCATGCGCCAGCAAGATCGATTGTCACAGGCGGGCCTCGGATTTTTTGTCAAATACGGATGCGCGGGACGGGTCGATGCCGATGGCCAGCACCTCTCCTTTTTTCACGCGGGCTTGGCCGTCCATGCGGATACGGAACGGATCACCGTTTACGGCGGCATAGATCAATGTGTCCGATCCCATCGGTTCAACCAAATCAACGGTCACGTTCATTTGCACAGGCGCATTGGCAACCAGTTCACCCGTGACGATATGTTCAGGCCGCATGCCGATGACCACAGGACGGTCGGCGGTTTGCGGATCGATAAAGTCGTAACCAATCAAAGGCAGGGTCAGATCACCGGATTTGAACACACCGTTTTCCAACATCCCGTCGCGAAAGTTCATTGACGGCGAACCGATGAAATCTGCGACGTAAAGATTATCGGGGCGGTTATAAATCTCGTCCGGGGTGCCAAGTTGCATGATCAGCCCGCCTTTCATCACGGCGATCCGGTCAGCGAGTGTCATCGCCTCTACTTGGTCGTGGGTCACGTAGATCATCGTGTTCTGAAGCTGGTTATGCAGACGCTTTAGCTCGACCCGCAGGTCGGCGCGCAACTTGGCATCAAGGTTGGACAGTGGTTCATCAAAGAGGAACACATCCACGTCGCGCACAAGAGCACGGCCAATGGCGACACGCTGACGTTGACCACCTGATAACGCACCGGGCTTGCGGTTAAGCAGTGGTTCGATTTGCAAAACGTCGGCGGCACGCGCCACACGCTTTTCAATCTCGGCCTTGGGCACCTTGGCGTTTTTGAGGCCAAAGCTAAGGTTCCCTTTGACGGTCATCTGCGGGTAAAGCGCGTAGGATTGGAACACCATGCCGATGCCGCGTTCGGACGGTTCAGCCCAAGTGACGTTTTCGCCCTTGATGAAAATCTGTCCGTCGGTGACTTCGAGCAAACCCGCGATGCAATTAAGCAGCGTGGATTTACCACAACCCGATGACCCCAGCAGGACAAGGAATTCACCTTCGGCAATATCAAGATTGAGGTTTTTCAAAACCTTGACCGCACCAAAGCTGAGGTCGAGGTTTTTGATTTGAACTGAATGGGTCATCCTTTGACGGCTCCTGCTGCGATGCCGCGGACAAACAGTTTGCCCGAAGCGAAGTATATGAAGAGTGGCACAAGGCCGGTGAGTAAGGTGGCGGCCATGTTGACGTTGTATTCTTTGACGCCTTGGACCGAGTTGACGATGTTATTGAGCTGCACCGTCATCGGGTAGGTATCGGGTTTGGTGTAGATCACGCCAAACAGGAAGTCGTTCCAGATGCCGGTGACCTGCAGGATCATCGCGACCACAAAGATCGGCAACGACATCGGCAACATGATGCGGAAATAGATGCCCCAGAAACCGGCGCCATCGACGCGGGCGGCTTTGAACAATTCCTCTGGTACGGAGGTGAAGTAGTTGCGGAACAACAGCGTCAGGATCGGCATGCCAAAGATGGTATGGACGATCACCAGCCCCCAAAGCGACCCCATCAGGCGGATTTTGCCAAAGCCTTCAAAGCCCATCCATTCAAGCATCGGATTGAACATTTGCATGACATTGGTCATGCCATCACCGCTTTCACGCAGCAGGATAACAATGGGGTAGATCATCACTTGGTACGGGATAAACGCGCCAAAGATCAGGATGGTAAAGAAGGTTTCAGAGCCTTTGAACTTCCAGTTGGCCAACGCGTATCCGTTCACCGACGCAATCGCGATAGAGATGATCACGGACGGCACAAGGATGCGGACAGAGTTCATAAAGCCGCGGCTGAGGCCTTCGCAGTTGATGCCGGTGCAGGCTTCTGACCATGCCTTGACCCACGGCTCGTAGGTGACTTCGACGGGGGGTGAAAAGATGTTGCCAAGCCGGATTTCGGGCATGCCTTTGAGAGATGTCACGATCATGACGTACAGCGGCAGAAGGTAGTACAGGCAGACGATAAAGAGCGTGCCATAGATCATGATGTTGGTGCTGTTAAAAACGCGCTTTGGCTTGGGGCCGCGCGGGCCTGTCATATCAGTCATTCTTTCTGCCTCCGAATTCGAGGTAAGCCCATGGGATCAGCACGACCATCACTGACAAGAGCATCATTGTAGAGGCCGCAAAGCCTTGGCCAAGGTTCTGCGCGAGGAACATTTTCTCGATCACGTATTTGGCGGGGACTTCGGATGAAATGCCCGGCCCGCCCGACGTTTGCGCGACCACAAGGTCATAGACCTTGATGATCCCTGCCGAGATGATGACCAACGCGGTCACGAAAACAGGGCGCATCATCGGGATGACGATAAAGATGTAGGTCTTCCATGCGGGGATGCCTTCGACGCGGGATGCTTTCCAGATGTCCTCGTCGATGCCGCGCATTCCTGCGAGCAACAGCACCATGACAAAGCCGGAGCCTTGCCAGATACCCGCGATCAGGATGCCGAAGATCACGATTTCGGGGTTGTTGAGCGGGTCGAACGTAAAGCTTTCCCAACCCCAATCACGCACGACGTTTTGCAGACCCAGCTTGGGGTTCAGAATCCACTGCCACGCAAGACCCGTCACAATGAACGACAGCGCGAAGGGGTACAGGATGATCGTGCGGATGGTGTTTTCAAACCGAATTTTACGGTCAAGCAATGCGGCAAGCACAAAGCCAATCACCAGTGAAAAGAATAGCGAGCCCAGCCCGAAGTAGAACAGGTTTTCAATCGAGACGAGCCAGCGCTTGGTGTTCCAGAGACGTTCGTATTGGTCCAAGCCTACCCATTTTTCCGGTGCGGGAAGAAGCCGTGAATTGGTAAACGAGTGATAGATCGTCCAAAGCGTACAGCCGATGAAGATCACCAAAGCTGTGGCCACCATCGGGATCGAAGCGATCTTGGCGGATTTATTTTTGAACAATCGCGACGGCCGCTTTATGCTGGCGCCTTGTTGTCCTGTGTCTGTCACCGCCATTGGTGTCCCCCCTTTAGCATGAACGATAGGTCAAACCGCCCGATGTGCGCGGGCGTTTAGATCTGTCGTACTGATGATGTTTTGCGGCTAGGCCCGCAGCATACGCCACGGGCCCGACCGGAAGAAAAGCGTTTAGTCAGCGTCAGCAATGATCGCCGCATAAGTCTTTTGTGTTTCTTCTGCAGTGATCGAAGGATCATTCCAGAATTCAACCATCAGGTCTTCGAGCTGCGCAGACGTGTCAGGTGACAATGTCTGGTTACCGTCAGGCAGGATGTTGCCAGCTGCAAGGATCGCAAGACCCTTTTGCATGCAGTCGTTTGCAGTGGACATGTCGATGTCGCCACGGATCGGCAAAGAGCCTTTCGCGAGGTTGAATGCGACCTGCACTTCTGGTGACAGCAACAAGGCAGCCATACGCTTTTGACCGGCTTCGATGTCGGCGTCATCTTGCACTGGGAAGTAGAACGCGTCGCCACCCGTAGAGATGACTTCGTTCACGCCCAGACCCGGCAGACAGGTGTAGTCTTCACCAGCAACTTGACCCGCAACCTGAAATTCGCCTTGCGCCCAGTCACCCATGATCTGTCCGCCAGCTTGGCCGGTGATCACAAGGTTTGTCGCTTGGTTCCAGTCCTGCACATTTGAATTTGCAGCAAATGCACGCGCGTTTGCGGCAGCTTCAAAGACTTTTGTGTATTCCGGACCCATGACGGCGTCAGCGTTCTTGTTGATGGTCACTTCGGACCACGCATCGATACCAGCGATTGCGACGGCCATAACACCAAACGCACCCGATGACTGCCAAGCTTGCTGACCCATCGCGAGGGGGATTTTGCCCGCTGCTTCAAGTGCAGGTGCAGAGGCTACGAATTCGTCCCAGTTGGATGGCACGTCTGCGCCCGCATCGGCATATGCCTGATGTGACAACCAGATCCACTGCCACGAGTGGATGTTTACGGGTGCGCAATAGATGCGACCGTCAACAGTACATGAATCGAGCAAGGATGACGGGTTCACGATGTCAGCCCAGCCTTGGGCTTCGGCAACATCTGTCAGGTCCAAAAGCAAGCCAGCTTCGATCAGTTCTTCCGCCTGACGTCCGTGGTTCAGCTGTGTCGCGTGCATCGGGTCACCGCCCAAAATACGCGAGATGATGACGGGACGCGCAGTGCCGCCGCCACCGGCGATTGCACCGTCGACCCATGTGTCGCCAGACGCGTTGACCGCATCAGCAAATTTTGAAACGGCAGCGGCTTCGCCACCGGATGTCCACCAATGTGTGACTTCGAGTTCGACAGCGGATGCAGCAGATGCACTGACAATGGCAGTCGCTGCGAGCAGTTTAGTTGAAAGTTTCACGATTCTTTCCTCCCTGGTTCTAAATCGTTGTAGAAAAATCTATATCGTTTTAGAAAGGTCTGGCAAGAAATATTAATTCGAAATTTGCACAATGTGCGCAATCTTTCACCAGCGCCTTGAAAAACAAGGCTTTGCGTGTATTGAAAGCAGCGACGTAAAACGGTCCGCATTACGAAAATGCGACAGAATCAGAGGTGGCCCTTGTTCAATGGCAGTTGGCAGCACGACATCACAGCCGGCGAAACCAACGCTTAAGACAATCTCGCAGTTGAGCGGGTTGGCTGTGCCGACGGTATCGCGTGCGTTAAACGATGCGCCTGACATCGGGCGTGATACCAAAATTCTTGTGCGCAAGATCGCAAACGAGATCGGGTATGTCCCAAATCGTGCTGGCGTCCGCTTGCGGACAGGCCGGACGAATGTGATCAGCCTTGTGATGTCGACCGATCACAACAACCACACTGGCCGCTTGATTGCGTCGGTGGCTGGTGGTTTGCGCGATACGCCTTATCATTTGATCGTCACACCGTTCTTTCTGGATGAAGACCCGCTGCAATCTGTCCGCTATATCGTCGAAACCGGATCGGCCGACGCGATCATCCTGAACCAGATTTCGCCACAAGACCCGCGTGTTGATTTCTTGATGAAGCGCAACTTTCCTTTTGCCACGCACGGGCGGTCTGACTGGTCTGAAAAGCACGCGTTTTACGACTATGACAATGAAGCCTACGGTCAGGTTGCGTCAGATACGTTACATGCGCGCGGCCGCAAACACATCGCATTGCTTGGCCCCCCGTTAGAGCATAGCTATGCGCGCCACATGCGCAAAGGCATTACAGAGGCCACGCAGCGCAACGCACAAACGATGCATGTCATCGACACCGTGACCAGTGACACGCCCAGCGAAGACATCGTGCCGTATCTTTTGGCGTTCTTGAACGCACACCCCGAAATCGACGCGATTATTTCGGCGTCGACAAATGCAGCCACCGCAGCCGTCGCCGCAGCAGAAGCCACAGGCAGGCAGCTTGGCGTTGATATCGACATCTATACCAAAGAAGCATCGCCGTTCCTGACGCTGCTGCGCCCCGAGTTGCTGGCGTGTTCAGAAGACGTGGGCGAGGCGGGTGCGTTTTTGGCAAGGGCCGCCATTCATGCGATCCGCAATCCGGACGCGGCCCCGTTGCAAGATCTTGAAATCCCGACGCGGTCTTAGCGCCCTGGTACTTCGCTGCGCTTTTCGCCTTGGCCTTGCCAGTTGTCCAATGCGTCAATCGCCTCGTCTGCGGTTTCGACAAAGCGGAATAATGCCAGATCATCGGCTGAAATTGTGCCTGCGTCTGCAAGCGCGTCCCAGTTGATGATGCTTTCCCAAAAGCTGCGACCAAACAGCAAGAACGGGACTTTTTCCATCCGGCCTGTTTGAATAAGGGTCAGTGCTTCGAAGGTTTCGTCAAGTGTGCCGAAGCCACCCGGGAAGACGCAGATCGCCTTGGCGCGCATCAGGAAGTGCATCTTGCGGATCGCGAAGTAGTGGAAGTTAAAGCATAATTCAGGCGTGACATATGCGTTGGGCGCTTGTTCAAACGGCAGCACGATGTTCAGACCGATTGACTTGCCGCCTGCGTCGACGGCACCGCGGTTGCCTGCCTCCATCACGCCGGGGCCGCCGCCTGTGACGATCACATCTTCGGTGTTGTCTGTCGCCATTGACCGTTTGGTCATCAGTTCGGCAAAGCGGCGCGCCTCTTCGTAATATTTGGACAGGTCGGCCAATGTCTTGGTGCGTGCGGTGTCTTTCTTGGCAGGTTCAGGGATACGCGCACCGCCAAACATCACGATGGTCGATTTGATCCCGGCCTCGTCCATCAGCAATTCAGGCTTGAGCAGTTCCAACTGCCAGCGCACGGCACGCAGGTCTTCACGGCACAGGAAATCGTCATCGGCAAAGGCCAGTTTATACGAGGGCGCGCGCGTTTGCGGGGTATCGGGCGTGTTCGTCACAGCTTCGCGGTCTTGCTGGCTGTCGCGAAAGACGTGCTTGCGGGTTTCGGTCATGGGGCATCCTATCGGTCAATTTGCGGCAGACTCGCTGCTTGTGCGGCCAAGTGCAATGACAATCCGCACGATCAAGTGGCGTTGAATGATCCCGCGTCACTGGATAACAAGGCGCAAGCAATAAACACCTACAGGAGAGAGCCCCCATGTCAAACGCCGCCCTAGAGACCGCAATCGAAGCCGCATGGGATGCGCGCGATACGATCACCATCGACACCAAAGGCGAGGTGCGCGAAGCGATCACGGATACGATGAACGCACTGGATAGTGGCAAGCTGCGCGTGGCCGAACGCCAAGAGAACGGCGATTGGCATGTCAACCAATGGGCGAAGAAAGCCGTACTGCTGTCATTCCGCCTCAACGATATGGAGCCTATTTCCGGCGGCAACGGCGACACGACATGGTGGGACAAGGTGCCATCCAAGTTCGCAGGCTGGGGCGACAACCAATGGCGCGACGCAGGCTTTCGCGCAGTGCCGGGGTCCATCGTGCGCCGGTCCGCGTTTATCGGCAAAGGCGTGGTCCTGATGCCGTCATTTGTGAACCTTGGCGCATATGTCGACGAGGGATCAATGGTTGACGGCTGGGCCACGGTCGGGTCTTGCGCACAAATCGGCAAAAACGTGCATCTGTCCGGCGGTGTCGGCATCGGCGGCGTGCTGGAACCCATGCAAGCGGGTCCGACCATCATTGAGGACAACTGCTTTATCGGCGCACGGTCAGAGGTCGTCGAAGGCTGCATCGTGCGCGAAGGGTCGGTGCTTGGCATGGGCGTGTTCATCGGCCAGTCGACCAAGATCGTTGACCGCGAAACAGGCGAAGTCATGTACGGCGAGGTGCCGCCTTATTCGGTGGTCGTCGCAGGATCAATGCCGTCCAAGAACAACGTCAATCTGTACTGCGCTGTGATCGTCAAGCGCGTCGACGCCAAGACACGGTCCAAGACAGGTATCAACGAATTGCTGCGCGACTGATGATCCTTAGCCGGACCCTTGCCAAGCGCCGGATCGACGCCCAGACGCGGCCATCGTTCTGGGGCGCTTGGCTACCGGTCCTGTTTGATCTGTGCACAGTCTTTGTGATCCTGACGTTTGTGTGGTTGCCGTTTCTGGACAGTGCTGCCAACCTCGTGATCATCGTGCTTTTAGGCTTTGCGCTGTTTTTCCTACCCGTCCAAGCCGTCGTGATCGTCTCGGCGATGTGGGCCGCAAAATCGCGTTGGGAAGACGCGCAAGACCAACAACAGGACACCCGATGACCAAAAAACCATCCCGCCAACAGGTCTTTACGCTGCTTGTCGAAGTGGGCCGCAGCCAAGACGACGGCCTGCCCAAAGGTGCGACAGGTGCCGCGCTGATGTGCTATGCCTCTGGTGTGGACGAGGCCGAAGCCGTCCGCGAAACCGTGGCGATCCTCAAGCAAGCTGACATGGCGCCGCTGGATGTATCGGGCTACGGCACGCTTGCAGAACGTCTGGCCGAGGGTCACGAAATTTCGGACGACGAAAAAGAATTGATGCAGCGCGCACGCGATGAAAACAGCGTGATCGTGGCGCAAATGACACCCTTCTTTGATAAGGATTAGACCCGATGATTGATCCTGTTGCGCTGACCGCCGATCTTGTGCGCTGCCCGTCCATCACCCCTGTTGAAGGCGGCGCGCTTGTGCTGCTTGAAGACCTGCTTGGCGCACATGGTTTTACCTGCACCCGCATTGATCGTGGCGGCATTTGCAACCTGTACGCCCGCTGGGGTCGTGCAGGCGCAAATCGCACCTTCGGGTTTAACGGCCACACAGATGTCGTACCTTTGGGTGACAAAGACGCGTGGACGGTTGATCCCTTCGGCGCGCAGATCAAGGACGGGTTCTTGTACGGGCGCGGGGCGACGGATATGAAATCCGGCGTTGCAGCCTTTGCCGCCGCCGCGATCGATTTTGTCCAGACGACACCACCCGACGGCGCCGTCGTCCTTGCGATCACAGGCGACGAGGAAGCCGACGCGCTGCACGGCACCACGGCAATCCTCGACTGGATGGCCGACAATAACGAAGTGATGACCCACTGTCTTGTCGGCGAACCCACCAGCCCCAACCATATGGGCGAGGCGATGAAAATCGGCAGGCGTGGATCGATGACCGCTCATTTCACTTTTACGGGCGTACAAGGCCATTCCGCCTACCCGCACCGCGCCAAAAACCCGTGCACGGCGATGGCCAACCTGATGCACACACTTGGCAGTCACGCACTGGATGCGGGCACCGACCACTTTGATCCGTCATCGCTGGCGATTGTCACGATGGACACAGGCAACCCTGCAACAAACGTGATCCCCGCGCAGTGCAAGGCATCCGTCAACATCCGCTTTAACGATACCCACAGCGGCGAAAGCCTGACCAAGTGGTTACTGGCAGAGGCCGCCAACGTCAGCACCGCCACGGATGTCAAAATCACCCACCAGATCAAAATTTCTGGCGAAAGCTTCATCACACCGCCAGGCGCGCTGTCCGACCTGATCAGCCAAGCCGTCCACGCACAAACAGGCCAAACGCCAGAACTGTCCACATCCGGCGGCACATCTGACGCACGCTTTGTCAAATCGCACTGCCCCGTGGTCGAGTTTGGCCTCGTTGGCAAAACCATGCACCAAGTCGATGAACGCGTGCCTGTCGCCGACATCATCCAGCTCAAGGCAATCTACAGCCGCATCCTCACCGACTACTTTGCTTAAAATTTCTTCTGTTCAAAAATACCTCCGCCGGAGGCCCCGCCCGCAGCATGCGCCGTACCTTGAAATATAGTGATGACACCTGTTAGGCGTCTGGCATGAACAAAATGCCCACATCACAAGACGTGCTCGACTGGATTTCCGACAACCCCACCAAAACCGCCAAGCGTGACATCGCCAAGGCGTTCGGGATCAAAGGTGCCGCACGCATCGACCTCAAGCGCCTCCTCAAAGAGATGGAAGCAGACGGCCAGCTTGCCAAACGCAAATCCAGCTACCGTGACGCTGAAAACCTGCCGCCTGTGTCCGTGCTTGAAATCCTCGGGCCAGACAAAGACGGCGACGTCCTTGCCAAGCCGCTCGAATGGAACGGCAAGACGGCGGCCCCCACGATATTGATGACATTCCGCGACACCGATCCAGCGCTTGGCGCAGGCGACCGCATTTTGGGCAGGCTGACCGCGACCCCGTCCGATGACCATCCCTTTCAGGCCCGCATGATCCGCCGTATCGGCACCAACCCGCAACGCATTCTTGGCATCTTTCGCGCGGGGTCCGAAGGCGGGCGTGTTCTGCCTATCGACAAGGGTTCTGACAAGGAATGGGCGATCCCCGCAGGGGCCACCAACGACGCAAAAGATGGCGAGTTGGTGGAGGCCGAACAATCCGGCCCCAAAGGGCGCATGGGTCTCCCCAAGGCCCGCATCGTCGCACGGCTTGGTGATCCAAGCCAGCCAAAGGCCGTGTCCCTGATCGCGATCCATCAGCACGGTATCCCCGACCATTTCCCTGACAAAGTCGTCGCCGAAGCAGATGCCGCACAGCCGACGCCACTTGGCACCCGCACCGACCTGCGTGATATGCCTCTGATCACCATCGATCCGTGGGACGCACGCGATCACGATGACGCGTGTTATGTCGAAGAAACCAAAACCGGTTTTACCATCTGGGTCGCCATCGCCGACGTAGCACACTATGTTACGCCAAATTCGGAACTTGACCACGAAGCGCGCAAACGCGGCAACTCGACCTACTTTCCAGACCGCGTGGTCCCGATGTTACCCGACCGCCTGTCGGGCGATCTGTGTTCACTGCACGAAGGTGTCGAACGCCCTTGCCTTGCCGTCGCGATGCACATTGACCACGACGGCAACAAAACGGATCACACCTTTCACCGCGCGCTGATGAAATCCGCAGCCTCACTTAGCTATGAAGACGCGCAAGGTGCGGCGGACGGCAACAGCAGCCCCAAGACCGACGCACTGCTCGATCCCGTGATCCGCCCGCTTTTTGCGGCCTACGCTGCCTTGTCCAAAGCACGCGAATGTCGCCAACCGCTTGCGCTTGATCTGCCCGAACGCCAGATCGTTCTGGATGACGCGGGTAAAGTCAGCTCGGTCAATTTCAAAGACCGCCTTGATGCGCACCGCATGATCGAAGAATTCATGGTGCTGGCCAACGTCGCTGCCGCTGAAACGCTGATTGCGCAGCAAACTCCGCAGTTGTTCCGCGTGCACGAAGAACCCAGCGCAGAAAAGCTCGACGCTCTGCGCGACGTGGCCGAAGCTGCGGGTATGGTGCTGGCGAAGGGCCAAGTCCTCAAAACAGCGCACCTGAACAAGCTGCTGTCCCAAGCCAAAGGCACCGATCACGCCGAACTGATGAACATCGCGACGTTGCGATCAATGACGCAAGCCTACTACAACCCCGAAAACTTTGGCCACTTCGGTTTGGCCCTGCGCGCCTACGCGCATTTCACATCGCCCATCCGCCGCTATGCCGACCTGATCGTCCACCGCGCATTGATCACGGCCCATCGGTGGGGCGACGATGGCCTGTCACCTTGGGATGTCGACAACTTGGCAGGCACCGCCACGCAAATCAGCGAAACAGAGCGCCGTTCAATGACCGCAGAACGCGACACGACCGACCGCTATCTGTCGGCCTTCCTATCCGAACGCCTTGGCGTCGAAATGGGCGGGCGCATCAGCGGCATCGCCAAGTTTGGTGTGTTCGTCAAGCTGGATGAAACCGGCGCCGACGGCTTGGT
>ENA-ORXT01003355-ORXT01003355.1-marine-metagenome-genome-assembly--contig:-NODE-3355-length-17775-cov-15.678834_pt1 | contig 17775 bp, 18 predicted proteins | sample MGYA00237868_ERZ511482 | MGnify/ENA metagenome assembly ERZ511482 | reverse complement strand
TGTGCACGTCTGGAGGTGCGGGGATATTCGTCTGCTTGTCTCTGGGGGGGGGAGGCGCTGCGGTGACGGCGGCGGCGGGGGCGGCGGCGGGGGCGGCGGAGGAGGCGACGACGGGGGCGGCGGCGGGGGCGCCGCCCCGCGGGCCCCACAGCGTCTGCCCCCCGAGGCGTCGTGATGCCGGTGGGGCAGGGGAGGAAGGAGGAGCGATGGGCGCTGCGGCAGCGGTGGCGGCGGCGGCGGGGGCGGCGGCGTGCCCGTGTCGTCCGGGCTCGCAGACGACCACAGCCCCGCCCCACCAGGCGACCACGACCGCGGGCCGTCTCGAGAAGAACCGTGGGGGGGTGACGACACCTCCCCGTCGTCGCGGCACGCAGACCGTGCCCACCGGCGAGCCTCCGCGGTAGTCATCGTGGAAGCCGACGGCGTGGTGTCAAAGTACGAGGCTCCCATTCTTGCAGACGGCTAAGGATGGGGTCAGCCGTTCGAGAGGCTGAGGGGTGACGAAGAGCGTGAGGTGGTGAGCAGTGTCGGTGCACCAAACACAAAGAGGCAAAGATGCGAAAGACTTCATACTCCCAAAAGATCCTTCGAAGAGCGCCGGCACCGCAAATCGGGGCACAGTGTGCGCAAAGCGCTGCTCGTCGGCGGGGGGGGGGGGGGGGCAAGGAGAACCCGCGAAGGGGGGGGGGCGGGTAACAACCCACTGTAGCCGCAGAACCGCGGGGGACGGGGGGAGGCAGCGTGGCCACAGAATAGCACCGAGATGCGCGGTGCCGTAGCCGCCGTTGGCACCTGCGGCCGAGCCGACGGCGGCACCACCTGCACGCGCGCACGAGCGGTGCGCCACAACCTCCCATGGGGTGGGCGGCCGTAATGAGAGGCTGAACAGAAGCAGAAGAAAGCGTGGGGCGGCGCGTCGCCGACACCGTCGACGCAGGCGTGAGCGACGGCTCAGCTCTGGATGGCAGCTGGAGAGGAGGGGAAGTGGCCAGGGCAGGCGGGGGAATGTGGGGCGGCTCACCGCTGCCGCAGACCGTGCGCGATGCAGGGGGCGGCGGTCGGACCGCGCGCGCTCAGAGCAGAGCAGCGCGCCGCCGACGCCGTTGGCGTGTGTGGCAGGCGCGCGGCGCTCCTCACGCCGTCAGGGGTGAGCGGTCCACGGCCATCTCGGTGCGGGCCTTCTTTCTTGGGGCGGGGGACAGGCTCCATGTGAACCGATAACCTATTTAATCGTGCCGTGCGACCCCGGGCAGCATCTATCCAACCGCATCAGCCCACGACTGCGCGCCCCCGACCCACCACCCACGAAGCCTGGACCAGCCACAATCCAACAAGACGATGGCCCGTCACTCTGCCTCGCCGCATCGCATCCAATGTCGCTGTCGCCCACGGGTTCCTCCATCGATTAGTCCCACCATCTTGGGCCAGGTAAGCCACGCTGAACTTTTATCGAGTATTTGAGGCCACCTCTCGCGAACGAGCATCAGGTAACTGCCGTTAGACGCACAGCCGTTCAGTTTTCGCCTCCTTGGCTCAGGTAATTGCTGTCACGTGCACTCTGGGACGACGATGGAGACATGGTAGGTTCGAATATTTGCTTCGGGTATTCAAAAGGTGGTGTCTGTTTCTTGAGGGTTCGGTCGATGACAGGCGCGTCGGGAGTACACCCAGTTCCGAAACGTAGGGGCGTCATGCCACCCCCGGGCCACCACGGTGCCGCGCCACGGCGCATGTCGCCCCTAGGCCGAACACCCAGTCATCTCCCAGGCAACGCAAATTAGAGTATGGCTCAACGGCGGTATCCAGCTCAATCTCACAGTCTAGCAGTGATCATACACCCACATAGCCCCCACGGGAGCCTATCGACGCGTTCGCTGTGGCAGCACCTCTCGTACTATTGTCGTTGTGCCAAAACGTGGAGAGTCCAGGCATAACAAAGAGGTGCTTTTCTGCGTTTGATTGGCCCAGACGTCGATCGGGTTGACTGGGGCCTCTACAGCTTTTGGCGCAATGTCCATATACTCTCCATTTGAGACGGACGGTTCGACACGCCCAGCAGCGACGGCATCCCGAGAGCCAGCGGCCGTACAGCGCCTTCGTGCTTTTCACGGGGCGCCAGAGCACACACTGCTGACATATTTCACCAAATATTGTCCTTGGGAGCTTTCTGTGGTGAGGAATCGCTCTCAAACGTAATCAAGCCTCATCAATACACCAAAGGCACCACGGATAATTCCGTGCCGCCAGAAACTCTTGGGTTACCGGGTTTACGGGCATTTATCGCATGGCGCCCGTCATCGTACTCATCTGCTTCCGCCACTGGCCTCGGAGTGTGGAGATCCTGAGGATAAATCGGCGGCTACGCCTGCCAGACACCCCGCTGGTGCGGGCAGCGTTCGGCTTGGACAATAAGCGGGCGGTGCATGATGTGGTTCCCGGACTGTCATGCAGACTACGGGACATCATGAACGCGAGTGCCTCTGCCAAAGTAGAGTTTGCCTCTGGCAGCGGCTGTGCTGATGGCGTCCGCTGTATCGAGATGCTTCCCCAACGTCCCTTGCGAGGGGCGCCCCTGAAGTGGCTGGCCGGCGCGCCCGCGCTCGGAAAGGGAGCCCTTTGGCAGTGGTATGAGGAGGGAAGAACGACCGCCGGCGAGGACATTCTTTGAATGAACTGAAGGCGGCTTTTGTTCTGTTCACATGTTGACAAAGGCATTCGTAAAGAATCGTGCTCGCCCTACCTCCTCTCTGGTTGCCGGAACGGCACTCGGCATGTCCTCCAAACCATGCCGCCCAACCCAGTCCGCCCAGTCGTGCTCCACGCAAAGCACGCGCAACACACGGCTCACCGGCACACGCTCAAGCACGGGGGTGACGCCGACGTCGCGCACGTCGAAGCGCAATCTCGTGCAACGGTAAGCTGCAAACGGGCAGCCCGCCACGGCTGCCACGCTGCGAGCACGCTCCACCACCAGAAGGCGCACCGGCCGCTTGCCAACCCCCGTGACAACGACGCGGGCGCGGCCGACTCGAAGGACACCGTGAGCCGACGTGTACTCGATCCAATCCAGCCACGGGGCGCCAAGGCAAGCCTGCGACGCACGTACAATCTGCCGCCGCCGGCCCCCGCGCCGCAGCGCCGCGCCGCGCGTCAGGTACGTCCCGTCTGCGACCGTCACGACGTCGTTGTTTCCGAGCTCCAGGCACTGGGCCAATCCCTCCAAGCCACGCTCCTCCTGGAGGACACCCACGCGAAAAGGGGCACCGTGCCGACGGAGCCTGGGGGCATCGTCATCACCGGATGCGGCAGTAGCGGCCACAGAGGGCAGCGCAGGCCCGTCGTCGGCACCGTCAGGTGCAGCTGGCGGGGCACTGGCCGCATGAGAAGCCGGCAGACCTGCCTCCGCTTCTCCATCATTCGGAGCGATAGAGTCATCCGTGACGACGTCTTCGCTGTCCGCTTCTGCCCAGTTCAAGACGTCCGCGACCTGCTCGGCCATGAGCAGCTGCAGGGCATGCCCTGACCGCCCGCGGTTGGTGCGAGTGTAGGCACTCTTGACGCCCTTGTGCTTGGCTTCGTTGACGCCAGTGTCGCCGGCGCGAAGGTTGCCGCGAAGACGCAGCTCGTCCAGTACATGCGCCAGGATTCTGTGCAGCTTGGGGGTGTGCAAGGGACCAAATATGCCCTGAAAGTCCCTGTGCATCCATGTTGTCATACGAGCGGTCAGCTGCCGCGCCCGCCGGACCGTGACGCCCTCTCCGAGGCAGCCCGGTCCGAACACGTCCCGAATCAAAGCCGCTAGCTCGCACATGGCCCATGTCAGCACTGCATGATTCCACTGCCCCGAGGCTGCCCCGAGAATCGCGCAAACAGCAAAAGGAAGGAAGTGCACGACGCGTCGGTGCTCGGCGCCGCGCAGCGTCGGCTGCTTTTGCTCAGGGGATACAAAGTACCTGCATGCGGAAGCGACATAAGAAACATGGGATGACAAGAGACAAGACCTGTGTCAGCCCAACCCGTTGTCCATCAAAGATGCAGCGGCATCAGCCCCGCGCACGCATGGAGCTGCTCGACGCTGCCCTCGCATATCGGCACCGGCGTCATGACACGTACCCGGGTGTGACATGCGGCACAGGATTTGTTCTAGAAGCGTACATGAAGCGCCTATTGGCGCTGCGCAATGATGCTGCGGCCGTCCCCTTCGCCAGGCCGACGTCATCGTCGACCAACTCGGCGTAGAGGTGCACCTCTGTCGAAATCCGACGGCAGAGGCCGACGTCAACAACCTGCAGGTGCCCCGAGCCATTGGCAGGAGATCATGGTCATGGAGATGCAAACGAAGCAGCGGAGGAGTGTGAGAGCCCTGACGAGCACCGGCAGCACAGCCCTCATCGTTGTTCAGCGGCAGGCCGCATTCTCACGCACGCACGGCACTCCCGTCCAGGGCACATAGTCCAATGGGGAAAAACTAGCAAGCAAGGCAGGCAACTCACGTGCAGTCGGTCGAAACCGGTGACCTGGTAGAGGTGCTTGTGCCCCGACCCGAGACCCGCCCATCCTGCCAAAGCGGGAACACGGCAGTGGACTCCCATCGTCTTTTCAATGCCCTTCACCTCAGCCGTGTTGCCGCTTTGAGCACGAATGTTCGCGCCGCGCAGCTGGGCGGTGACGGTCTCCGTCACGTCGCGCTTCCGCTGGTTGATGCCCGCACGGCCAGCAAAAGAGCTGGAGTCGGCCATACACGGGGTACAATCGTGCTTGCTTCCGTGCTGCTTCAGCGACAGGAGGTTGCGCTCCTCCTGGTAGTCGCACGAATATAGAAGCAGGCGAGGGGACACGGGCAATGTCGTGCCGTCCGCCAGCTTGATGGTGCACCCCGTGTGCGACGCCTCCATGCAGCGGCTAAAAATGAGAAACAGAGAGCGCTGCAGCAGCTCGGCCTTCGTTGCGGACGCCTTCTCTGTCGCGGCTGCTTCGTACTTCCGCAAAACCATTGGGATGTAGCCGACTGTTACCCAGTGGACGCGCTCGGTCTTGATATTGGCAACGCACAGGCGCACGGGGTACGCGGACACAGCTGAGCAGTTCACGACGGACGAGGAGGGCAGAGAGAGAAGGTTTGAACCCAAAAACGTAGCGTGGACGTCAGTGCACGGCACGAGCGTGTCGCACACCGGACGAACTGCTACGCAGCGGAAGTGACGTGCTTGCAGTTTTGGCTCAAACGCGGGCAACAGTCAGATGAAGTATAGAAATATGGACAACACACATAGAAAGGGTCAACGTACCGCCCGTGCCAGTCAGCACCGTGCTGTCGGAGTAGCCATAGAGACCCAACACCTTAGTTCCCTCTGGCAGCGTGTCCGTCACGTCCTTGTACGCGTCAAAGTAGGCCGCGCTGTCGAAGGGCCCCGACCAGACGTGATCGTCATTCACGTCAGCATCGTCCAGGCCGCTCGCATCCCATTGTAGCTGGTCGACGGCCGCGTGCCATACGAGCTCCTGCGCCACGTTGAGGGCGTCCCGATAAAGTAGATCGTACGTCTTGTCTGCAATGACAATTGGAGCAGACCGCCACCCTAGCGCCTCCACCGTGCGTCGCTTCTCGTTCCGGACCGCCTTCCAAAAGGCTGTTTTGCTCGGAAACCGCTCTGCGAACGGCGCGCCGCCGCCTGCACCACGTTCGACAGCACTCAGTACGGCATAAAAGTTGTTTGCTTGCTCCCGTCCAAGCCCAGACCCGTTGGCGGTGCAGACGTACGTAAACGCGCGACGCAAACAAGGCGTGTCGAACCGCGGAAGGTCGGCAATGGCGCCTCGACCGGAAAAGACCGGTTCGGCACGGTCAGCGTCCCGCAGTGCGTGGTACCACGCAAGCACCCGTCCGCTCAAGGAGGCTCCATAGTCCATCTCGCCGTGCATCTCCACGGGCGCCTGGGCGCGCAACGAGTGCACGAAAACGCTGTTGACATTCGGTCGGTTGTCCGCGGCGCGGCTGTGTGGCGCCAGCGTGTCGTCTGTTGACTCGTAGTCGTCGTCCGAGTCGGTGACGGGCTGGGTACTATCGGAGCCGCCGTCGCTCTCACTTGTACTCCAGCCACTGCTCCACGCCCTCTCATCCTGCGGACCCTCGTCGTCGTCGGTCGTAGTGGTCAAAGCGCTGCTGCTGGACGACCATCCTCCTCCTGCTGCATTGGGATCTGCATCGCCGCCGTCGTCTGCTCCGCCGGCAGGGACATTGCCTGCGGCACCGCTGGCGCCAGCACAGCAGCCGGCATCTCCGCCGCTGTCGCCGTCGTCGTCGGGATCTTGTACGGGTCCTTCAGGATCTGTCAGCACCGCGTCGGCCACGTACATATGCTCATGATGATGCACTTGCATGTGGCGGTGCAGTCCGTTGGCCCCGCCAAACTTCCGGCTGCACGTCGCGTACGGACATTGGATGTGCGGCGCCATCACCTCGCACGCGGGGGGAGGGTAGGTCGTGACCTAGGGAAGTCGGCGGCGCAGAGGCGGACGGCGTCGGCAACACAACTCGCACGTGATGCGCGAGGGGACGGAAACCTGACGCGCAACGCCCAGACACATGGGCACGAGGTAAGGGATGCCGGCACCGTGGCCGGCACGACCACGCATGCCAGGCACGACGACCCACGGCAGGAGCGGGGACGCGGCCGTTCGATGCAGGGAGCGCCACGCTGCAGTCGCGCTTCCTCTCGGCCCGCTAGGCCAGAACAGCTCACGGCACGGCTTGTGCCTCCTTGCCGTGTCGCGACAGAGTGCAAGACCCGCGACGCTCTGCAGTCCGCAAGGAGGCCCCGAAATCACGCAATCTCCAACGGAACACGACCATCGGGGGGACCGGTGAGACTCGTGTTGCCCCGACGGGCCCCTGACGCCTCCGTCAGGCGCCTGATTGTTGGCGCTCTTGACGTGCCCTTTCGTGCGAAATGTGTCCCTTCGACGCACGAGCCTCGGTAGTGTCTGACAGAAGCGCCCGCCGTCGTCGCCATCACAACTGGTGACGCCCGCCGCTGCACAGTCGCTGTGGGAGTGCCACCTGCGGCCCCTCAGTCGCAGTCAGAGTCCCACGAGTGGCCCCACAGCCGCCGCAGGAGCGCGGCAGTAGGACCCGTCACGAGGGACACCGCTGCAGACGATGGTCCCCCCACGGCGCCGGCATCGGCGTGGCAGTGGCGACCGTCCCTACTGCCATCACCACAGAGGCAGCTGTCGTTCACCGTTGCTGCCGCAGCTGCAGCCGCTGCCGCCACGGCCACCGCCAGCCAGCCGTGGCGGCGTCCTTCATGGCAGAGGCCGCCGTTGCTGGTCGCGTTCCCGCAGCGGCCGCTCTCCCTGTCGCCATCGCCGCTACCGTCGCTGCCGCACGGCCGCAGCCTCGGCGTGGCGTGACCAGCATCGCCCCGGCCACTGCCGCTGCTGCCACGACGGCTACCGCCGGCGTGCCGCTGTGGCCACCATCATGGTTGCTCTCTCCGTGGCGCCCTCGCCACCGCTAGCTACCGCCGGCGTGCCGCTGTGTTTAGCAGCGTTGTCCCGCTCGCGGTGCTGCCCCCGCCACTGCGGCCGCTGCCGCGACGGCTACCGCCGGCGAGCCGCTGTGGCCACCATCATGGTGCCGCTCTCGGTGCTGCCCCCGCCGAAGGCGTTACTGCCGCCACCTCCGCTTTTGTGACGCGGCTGTGGCCACTGCTCCATGAGGCATCGCCACAGTGGCCGCCGTTGCTGCCGCCGCCGCCGCTGCCGCCGCTGCCGCCACGGCCACTGCTACAGTGCAGAAGTTTCTCTCCTCGCTGCTGGGACTGCCGCGGCCGCCGTGGCGGCTACGTCCTCCGGCGTTGACCTCGGCCGCTGTTGCATCCGCTTCCATCGTGGAGGCTGCATCGGCTGCAGCATAGCGGCAGTGTCCGCTACCGTGGGCGCCATCTCTTTGCTTTTGCCTCTTTTCGATACTCTCTTTATCGGTTTGTAATTTCTTCACGAGCATGTGTCCACAAGTATATGTGTTTGCCACACAATGCTGGCGAAGGCGTTTCCCTTTTTTGCGCTTTTGTGTGCTGCTGTGTGCCGCCCGCAAGCACATACGGTGAGCACACGACGGCACGGAGAGATGGAAAGAAAGAAAAGGACCCGCCGAAGTGTTATGTTGTCCCCCATCACCTGTACCACCCATGCGGCGTAATGAACAAACAATGGTGCACACGCAAACTAACCCCACGCCAGTCAAGCAAACCAATCGCATCCAATTCGTGTGCTCCCAGAGATCCAACCCCGCATCACACGCGCTCGGGGCCTCGGATGCGCCTCGCGAGCGCCACGTCTTTAGCCATCAGGGTCTGACGCCCGCCGTGGACGGCGCACAAGACGCTGTCCTCCATGACGCCGACAATGTAGTCCTCCGCGGCTTCTTGGAGCACGACAAGAGCGGTGGACTGGAACCTCAGGTCCGTCTTGTAGTTCTGGGCAACCTCTTTGACGAGTCGCTGAAAAGGCCTCTTGGGTATGAGAAGCTCGGTAGACTTCTGGAACTTCCGGATCTCTCGTAGTGCGACGGTGCCGGGGCGGTAACGGTGCGTCCTCTTGACGCCGCCCGCTTGGTTAGCAGGCTGCCCATGCGTCGCCTCATGAGAGCGCTGCACCGCCTTCTGGTGCTCCGCCGCGCGCGCCGCATCAGCGTGCACAAACGCATTGGTACCACCCGGGTTGGCGCCAGCGACGGCACCAGAGCTTGTACCGCCAGCGACCGCACCAGAGCTTGTAGCGCCAGTTGCCGTAGATCGCGCACTTGCAGCAGCATTGCCGAGCCGCACGGCATTGCGCGCAGCTGACAGCGCCAGGGACGCGCGGATGCCGGGCGCCAACCCGTTCATACGAGGCCCGTCGCGCTTCTGCCCGCCGAGGCCCTTCAAACCCGCAACGCTCTTGCCGGCGCGGGCAGGGGTGGGCTCAGGCGTTACGCTCCGCGTTGCCGGGGTCTTGGTACGGCCCATGGCGCCGGCGTCTGCACAGAAGATGGGCGGCGGTGACGACGAAGGCTACAAGCTGGAGGGCCACGGCCGTCGACACGACACTGTGGGGGTGGACACAATACACTGTGAGCAGACGTCCTACAGTGTGCGGACAGCGTATATATACTCTCTCGCCCTCCACCCCCCTTATCGTCCCGGGCCCTCCGACGCCACCCCCGACCGACACGCCGTGCCCTGACGGCGCCCCTGCGCTGCGTGTGGGTGCCGCAGCACCCTTGCCGTCGACGCGCACTCTCCGCCAGTGGTACAGATCTTCCTAGCCTCGCATCAGAGCCCACCAGCAGCGGCGTTCCCCTGTGCTCCGCCAGAGCCACCCCAGCCAGACGCCCGGTCCCGGCCACGCCGGCGCTCTCCCGTCGGCTCGAACCTCTCCGCGGTGCCATCCGGATGCACGGCGTGGTGTGACCCCCGCCGGAGCACGAAGAAACACGGGGGGGGTCGACGAGAGAAGCTGGATGCACCGTCTTGCGTGCCTCAGATGCCGCTTCAAAGAGTGGGGCGAGCGCGAAGTCGGGGATGCACGACCTTACTGACAGCAGCGGCCAGCCTAAGGCTGTGATGATCCGCCTCCCACGAATGGCCCCCGAATGGAGACTGTTGCAAGGCTACCGACCAGCCGAAAGTCAAGTCTCAAGACTCCGACAGTGCCGGACTTCAGAAAGAGTGAAAACGCGTGATATCTTGTTGACACCCTGCCCTCTATCCAGTCGGTGACCACCATTCGTAACGTCGGCCTGACTGGACCGGTTACTGGGCGTGCTTCTGCCGATCTGGGGGGAGGTCCGTCGGCAGCCACTCAGTGTCTACCAATTCAGGGACCTCATGGCCCTCACTCTCGTCACATCGTTGGCTGTTCTTGGCCGCTGTTGGCCCAAGGGAGATAGGGTTGAGGGGTTGCGAGTGAGCCGCCCACAGGTGGCCCTGTGAGGCCGCACTTCTGGTGTTTGGCCGGGCACGGCCTGCAACACCCGCACGGCGCACCGACACCCCTCTAGGGTTGCGCCAGCGCAGGGCCGTCCCCGGCGCCCTCATCAGTGCTCCACCAACCATCTTACGGGCCCGTCTCCCGGGACCGACCCATGCTCGCTCCCTCTCCTGCACACCCGCCACCCCTTTCTCCCGCACGGCTGTGTTCCGCCCCGCTGCTGGTCGTTGGTCCCATCAAATTGCCCTTTCGCACTCCCTTCGCCAGTTCACCTGGTTGGAGCACTACGGTAGTGCTCCGACCTGCCCTCCGAGGACGCCTGGATCGGAGCAATGTCTGGCGACACGCTCAGTGACGCCGACGGGCGGCTCCCGATTACACCTCACCCACACCCTTCCAGCCGCTCTTCGCCTCCCTTAACCCTTCCTGGGCGCATAGAGTGCAGTGCTTGGCCAACTGACCGGGTTTTCGCCTCGTTGGACGCTCGTGTGTCGCTGCCTGCAGCGGGTCTGGCCGGCGGACGCGAAGGGGCAAACCACCGGCCCGGTGCTGGCTGTGTTTTGGGACCCCAACGGACGGATGACGGCGTCGCCAGCTGTGGGGCCGGCCCCATGTCACACCAGGACGGCGAAGAATCCGACTTTGCGGACTACGATCCCGTAGCAGCTGCCACACCAACGTCGCGCGTGCCGCTCAGCGAGGACACGATCGCTGCCCTCCACGACCTTGCGGTCGCGGCGGCAGCTTCGATCGGCACCCTACACTTCTCCGAAGGAGCCGTTAACGGCGCCACTGGGACGGTGCCGTCGGCCGTAGCGACTCTCGAGGGCAACGTCGTCGATAAGGGCGGCGCCGCGGCGGTTGCCGCGCACGGCGGCACAGCTGGCGCTCACGGCAGCTTGGCTGGCGCGCACGGGAGCACGGCTGCAGCCGCTGGCGTCCGCGCCACTGGAACGGTGCCGCCGGCCGTAGCTAACGTCTAAGACAACGTCGTTGACAAGGGCGGCGCCGCGGCGGCTGCCGCGGACGGCGGCACGGCTGGCGCGCACGGCAGCGTGGCTGCAGCCGCGGGCGTCCCCGCCACTGGGACGGTGCCGCCGTCCGTAGCGACCGTCGACGGCAACGTCGTCGACAAGGGCGGCGCCGCGGCGGCTGCCGCGCACGGCAGTACGGCTCTCGCGAACTGCAGCACGGCTGCAGCCGTGGGCGTTCCGGTACGTGGAGCGGCGGCGGCCGCGGGAGTCTCTGCGGGCGATTCTCAGCCCACAGTGTGCCGGCGCCCGTGGACGCGGTCTTTGGCGGCTTCCCAACGCCCGGTTGCGGGGCTTATGGCCCATTCTGGGCATGCTGGGGTGGCCCTGGTGATTGACGACGAGATCGAGCCCTCGACATTGGCCGAGGTGGGCCCGTCCGTCGTCGAAGCTCGCCCCGTCGCGGCTGAGGCGCCAGCGCGGCCGTCAACCCGAGCATCGGCAGCTGCGGTAGCGGCAGCGGCGCTGCCAACGAGGAAAGCAACACGGGCATCGCGGGCAGCCAATGGTGCCACGAGCGAGGAGCGTGTCGTCCCCAGCGGTGCTCGGAGGGCGCCTCGGTGTTGGACTATAAGTTTGAACTCCTCAGGACCATTCACACCGGTATTGTGGCTGTAGCTGAGTGGTACAATTTTCGAATCCCAACACTCGGCGGTCGTTGACGGATGGGCCAGGGAGCTCTCGTCGTCCGCCCGGCGCCCTACAGCCGCCCACAGTCATGGAAGCGGACGCAGATGCAGCCGACCGCGGGGGGGGCGCAGGACGCGCGGTGGGAAGCAGCGGCGAGGCGGATGAACCTGCCATGGACGCCCAGGAGCGCGCTCGCATGCGCGCTGGCAGGAAGCGCTGGTTTACGGAGCACCGCGGCACTCGGGGTGCGCGACACGGGCCGCGTGGCGTCGGCGGGGCCACTGAAGGGGTCGTGAGCACCAGGGAGGCCACGGCCGCGCCAATGCGCCAGAGACGGGGTAGAGGAACTGGCCGCCCAGGGCGTGGCCGCACCGACCCTGGCGTCGACATCGACTTCGTCGTCGCGGACGCCGATGCTCTCGTTCTCGCGCGTCCAGACCGTCCCAGGGCTGCCAGAGTCCCAGTGCACAAGGGTCCTCGAGCTCGGACGACCGTTCCTCCCCCTACTGCAGCAGGTGCCGCTTTGGCGGCTCGCGAAGAGGACATCCCCTTGCCGCGGCGCCGACCAACCAACACTGCCTCTATGGCGGCCAACCACCTCGATGAAGAGGTGGACGACGAAGAGGAGGCCCCTCCGTCGTCTGCACCTGCAGGTATTTCGCGCACTCACTTGCATCTCCCCTCTGCTGCTGCTCGGGCCAGTCCAGAGCTCGGTGGGAGCCATTCTGACCGAGGTCGTCCTGCACAACTGCGTACTGGACGCAAACGTCCTGCCATCCCGATTCCTCCGGAGTGGGAGCAGGCCAAATCGCTGAAAGAGAAGCTCCTGCTCCGAGCGGCGATCCGCCACGCTGTCCGCGACCGAGTTCGTCATTACATGAACAGCCCATCCTTTGCTGATGACGTCTACCACGGCGAAGCCGACTCGGCCGTGATGTTTCGTAAGGCGATCGAGCGCACGTTTGGGTGCTCCAAGCAGCAGGCTAGATGGCTGCTGACCAAGCGCCTGCCACCAAATGAGGGGAGGATGGCGAGAGTCGCCGCGCCTGCCGGAGCCACCTCGCCCACCGTACTACCTCCTGGCGCCCCAGCCGCATCTACTGACGCTGATGCCACGGCACCAACGCCGCCGGCGCCCGCAACGGCCCCACGCAACCGCCGCGTTAGACTCGACGACCCCATTCGAGGCATCTGCTGTCGCGCGCGCTCCAATGTGCACCACTCCATCGGGCGGACTGTGGTGAAGGCGTGGTCGGCGGGCTCCACTTTTGACGCGCCGCTCAATACGGGCGAAGAGGATGATAACGGGGTGCCAGTGCCGCCCCTGACAACCAGGACGGAGAAGGCGAAGTGGTGGCTGCGCGGCCGCCGCTACTTGATGACGGTGCGCGGCCGTAAGGGGTTCGTCGAGGCGTATCGGGCCTTCAAGAACACCGTTGGCAGGACTCACACAAGTCCCGGCCGTGCTCGGGTTGCGAAAAAGACTGGGGGCTCTGGTGTAGAAGTTGATGGGGACCGTTTGGTGGCAACAAGAGCGCAGCTCGCGTGGATATCTGTGAAGGTCCGTATGCACCTCCGTCCTTGGACTGACGAGCGCTGAAGGCTGCTCCGTCGTGGTGCATGTCTCCTCACTTGTGGAACCTATCTGCGACGCATACTGACCCTGCTGAGATAACGTTGCCTCCGTGTCTTCTCCCATGCCCGCCATCGGTTGATTTTGTGCCTTTGTTTCTCTCACACCCGCTTGTCCTCCATGAACACAGATCCTCATGGAACTTATGAACACGGCTTTTGGCGCTAAGCAGGTCCAGAAGGACCAGCAGTCGCATCACAAGTCGCACCGCGCGGTGTTCGCGTACGAGCTCGACTTTCTCGTCGGAGACGCCTTACGCTCGGGCTGCGTCTGGGCTTCGTACTTCAAGCTCGACGTGGGCGTCGACGGGGAGAAGCTGGCGGAGCAAGAGGGCCTCGACCTGACGGCCGCCCACGGCTCTTCGGCAAAAGAGCTGGCAAGGATTGAGCGGCTGCGGGTCATGCTCGACCTCATCAGTGACGCCAGTATCGACGAAGAGTCTGAGGACGAGGCCGCAATGGTCGACAACGTGGATCCCTCGTCGGCCGACGAGCGTGCAGACCGTCGCCACAAGCACTTGCTGGATGATAGTGACGTCCCGGGCGAGTCGCTGCTAGCAAGACGACGGCGCGAGACGGCATCGTCAGATGACGACGAGGACGAGAGTGGCACCAGTGCCTCGGAGGTATCGGACGGGGTGGAGGGCGACCGTTGTCGCCGCTCGGCCAAGCGTCGTCGCAAGACAGCTTGAGGTTTGTTCATACTGCTCCTGCGTGAGTGTCGTACAAATGAGATGGCGGGTTTGCTGTGCTGCGCATTTGTGGTTGTTATTGAGGTGTACCCGTTCCTGTATTGACAAGCGTACCGTGAGATGGACTCTCCTCTTTGTCCTTTTGGATGTGTGTACGTCGCATGACTAGTTACTCATTTTTGCAGAGAGGACTGCGGTGACAGCTACGGTGTTCGTCACACTACGGGCTACGCTGCCGCGGCGGCGCGTTTGGGTGGCGGCGGTGGTCACGCCGCCGACGGCCGGCGCTGCAGCGGGCACGCACCGGCGGCGGCTCTTGTCGGGGGCGGCGGCAGTCACGCCGCCGACGGCAGCCGCTGCGGCTGCCGTGGCCAAGCTCTCATGGCGGCGCGCGTCCGGGGCGGCGGCGGTCAAGTCGCCGACGACCCGCTGCCGCGGTCACGCACCAGCGGAGGCGCGTGAAGGGGGCGGCGGCGGTCAAGCCGCGCACGGCGGCCGCTGCGGCGGTCATGCACCGGCGGCGGCGCGTGCAAGGGGCGGCGGCGGTCGAGCCGCCGACGGCAGCCGCTGCCGTGGTCCCGCACCGGCGGCGGCGCGTGTAGGGTGTGGCGGCGGTCAAGACACGGACGGCTGCAGCAGCTGCTGCCGTGACCACGCTCCCGTTGCGGCGCGTGTCAAGGGCGGCGGGAGTCACGCCGCCGACGGTGGCCGCTGCGGCTGCCGTGGCCACGCTGCCGTGGTGGCGCGCGTCGGGGGCGGCGGCGGTCACGTCGCCGACGGCGGCCGCTGCGGCGGTCACGCACCGGCGGCGGCGCGTGCAGGCGGCCGCGGCGGTCAAGCCACGGACGGCTGCCGCTGCTGCTGCCGTGGCCACGCTTCCGTAGCGGCGCGTGTCGGGGGCGGCGGGGGTCAAGCCGCCGACATCGGCCGCTGCCGTGGTCACGCACCTGCGGCGGCGCGTGTAGGGGGCGGCGGCGGTAAAGCCACGGACGGCTGCCGCTGCGGCTGCCGTGGCCCCGCTCCCGTGGCGGCGCGCCGCGGAGCGGCGGCAGTCACGCCGCCAACGGCCGCCACTGTGGCTGCTGTGGCGACGCGCTTTGGCTGCTATTGCGACGCTTCCACTCCCACGACGGCGATTTTTGGGGGCGGCAGCGGTCACGCCACCGGCAGCCGCTGCGGCCGCGGCACGCTCCGGCGGCGGCGCGCGTGGCGGCGGCGGCGGTACCGCCCCCGACGGCGGCCGCTGCTGCTGCCCCTTTCGGGCTCCGATGGCGCATTTGGGGGACGCGACGGCAATGCCGGCGACGGCTGCAGCTTGCGCTGCCGCGCTCCGGCGGCACATTTGTCGCCGCCGCCGACGCCGCGCGCTATGTCGCTGCCGACTGCGACGGTGGTGGCTGTCAACGCGGCACGGAAAGCGGCAGCGACGGCGTCACCGGCGGCGGTCGACCCCGTCCCGGCGACACTAGCGGCGTCACCGACGGCGGTGGCCCCCGTCGCGGGGCGAAATGTCGCGGCCGTCGCGGTGACGGCGGTGGGGCTGGATGTGGGAGCGGATCCGGCAGGGTCGCGGGACCTGATGGCGGCGTGGATTCGCGCCGGTCGAGAGTGCACTGCAGGTCGCGCGTGAAGTCCTCGAGTCCGTACCTGACCGATGTGTTCCCGCCGCGGGTATCGAGACGACCCCCACCAGTATCCACGGCCCATTGTTCTGCCCCACTGCCCGTTGTTGCTGCCTGCGTTGCGCGCTCGGTGACCACGTCATGAGCTGCATCTTGAATAGCGTGATCGGATCCCTCCGTTGCGTTGGTGAGGCACTGTATTCGCTCTATCTGACTCTCGATATCGATCGGTCCGCCTACGCCGTGGGCCACGCCGACTGACATGGTCATTGTGTCTGGCTGATGTCTGCGTCGTGTCTGGCCCGTGCTCTTGATGCCTCTTTACTGCAATGCATTTTGATGCATTCACCTGAGTATTTTCGTAGTTGCTTCAAGTCTGTCGAGCACCGAAAGGAAATGAGGAATTGTCAGTGATGTTGTAACTCCACCATTAAGTGCAATCGCTCCCTGCGTAAGTCTGTATGCTATCCGGCACAGCCGGATGCTTATCCGCCGCTGAAGTGCTCCCGTGGTGTTACCGTCTGCGACACATTTAGCCTCCCTGCGCGACTCTCTGGCGACACTCTGTCGTATTGTGTCGCCATTGTGTCGCCCATGAGGAACCAAAGAGTCACCTTGGGCACGACCGCCGACGATGTCGCAGCAGCTTGTGCACCTTGGAGGTATGCACAGCCCCAAGTATGGGCCGTACAAAGATCTTGATGAAGTGGGCTGTGGCCTCGGACAGACTCTTAGAGCATTCCCACCAATGTCCGGCCAACGCCATTCTGGGCATACGTTGCAGAAGCGTGCCTCAAATTCGCCGTTGGCCAGTTCTATGGGCGGGTATCAATGTCGAACGTGCACGCGGCGTTGCCAACCGAGGTCAACCGAGTTAAAACGCGAATGTACTTGCATTCGATTCGGGGTCCGAGCCGTTGGCCCCGGGGCCAACGAGTTGCCAACGGAGGCTCCGTTGGCAACTTGTTGGCCCTGGGGTCAACGGGACATGTGCTCTGATTGGTCCATCGCAGTTTCACGGGGTTAAATGAGTGATTTGTGGCACTTCATATTGACCTCAGATTGCCCGATTTATCATATTTTTGTCTTGACAGCTACCCACGGATGGAGTATGGTACCTCTCGGAACTGGACGGCCGCGTGCCAGCTCGGCCCCAGGGCCCCGATCGTTGGAGTGTGTCACGTATCTCTCGTGCGGTGGCGTGTGGCTGAACGCGCTTGCGGGCCCGTCGGACACGCGGCGCGATCACACCGACACTGCGAAAACGGAACAAGTGGATCGGAATGCTCGAGAGGGCACACGAGGCGTGGCCGCGCCACGGCCCGGCGCGCGGTCTCCAAGCGGCCGCACCTGCGGCCATGTATTGAATTGAGCCGGCCCCCCAACCGTTGACAGCACCCTAGGGCACCCCTGAAAACCGCCACACCGCCACACCTACCGCCGCTCCCCCCGCGCGCGCGTTTTGCCCACCCCCCACGCAAGCGCCGCCGACCGCCGCCCTCGCCGCCGCCCCCGCCGACGGCAGCCGCCGCCCGCGTCGCCGTCTTCGACGTCAGCCCCCCCCGCCGCCTCCGACCGCCGCCGTCCGCCCGACACGTTGTAGCCGGCCCCGCCGTCGCCGGCCCCGCCGCCGCCCCCGCCGACCGCCAGCCCCACCGACCCCCGCCAACGCCGTCGTGGGCCCCGTCCCCCCTTCGGCGACCCTCGCCCCCGCAGACCAACGCCAACGCCATCGCCGGCCTCGCCGCCGTCCCCACGGACCGCCGCCATCGTCGCCGCCCCCATCTCCGACGCAGCCGACCACCACAACCCCGACTCTTTCCCCCGCCTACCGCCGCCGACGCCGTCGCAGGCCCCGTCCCCGCCCACGCCGAACGCCGCCAACGTTGCCGCCCCCGTCCCCGCCCCCGCCAACCGCCGCCAACGCGGACCTCCGCCCCGCCGATCAGCGCCCACGCCGACGCCAGCCCTGCTGCCATCCCAATGTAACGCTACCAGCGCGGCTGCCCCCGCTTCCGCCCCCGCCGACCGCCACCAACGCCGATCGGCGCCTCTGCCAACAACCGCCCACTAGGGTCTGCCATAAGTATATCGCCAGTAAATATTTTTACAGGTGTTGTGAAGTGTACTTCCGCAGTCCCCCAGGGACAATTGGCCCTTGCGTAAGTCGTAAGTCTTTGTATTTGTGTGGTG
>ENA-ORXT01003353-ORXT01003353.1-marine-metagenome-genome-assembly--contig:-NODE-3353-length-17782-cov-32.145157_pt1 | contig 17782 bp, 13 predicted proteins | sample MGYA00237868_ERZ511482 | MGnify/ENA metagenome assembly ERZ511482 | reverse complement strand
AATTTCTTAGACGCTACTAATGACTTGATAAAAGTTATCGCAAGATCCTGTGGGCATGATGATGTATCTAAATTTAACCATAATGACTTATCCACTTTTAATTTTGATCTACATCGATTGACAGGAATCCGCTATGCTGGCGTGCATTGATCACTTTATGTAAAATCCACAATTTAATAATTGGAATTTCGATCAGAAACTAAAATCTTAAAATCAGGAAGTTCAGTTAGGATAAGAGTTCCAGTAACATCTGAATCTCAAAAGTTATTAGACTTAAAGAGGAGTTGTCTACAGAACACATCTACGATACCCATGGTGTTAGTTGAATAGCCAAATGATGTAAATAGTGAGGCAAGAAAAATTACTGATTTTAAAGACAGCTCTAACAGTATACTGTGAGTTGCTGAGTTAGCAGGTGACCTCATTGGTAACATTGAATTAACAGGAGAGAGCTAAAATGTCTAATACTGGAATGGTAGGATTGGGCATAAAAGAAGAATGGAGAAATCAAGGTCTCGGTAGAACCTTAATCGAATCAGTCATTGAATGGGCTAAGAATCATTCTGAGATAGAAATTATCTGGCTGGATGTGTATACATCGAATGATTTAGTATATAACCTTTATAAGAATTCTTGGTTTGAAGTAAGCGGAGTGAATGTCAGTTTTTTTTAGGAAGAGAATGGATAAATGGATAAGATTCAGATGTATCAGCGTATAAAATAGAAATTCATAGATTAACAAATTAACAAAGAATGTCCATTCTATTAGCTGAATTATAAGAGTACGTTAAGAGCTTTTTCTATCGTTATTCCAGTAATCTCTATTTAGAAGACTACTTATATCTTAAGTAACTTATGACTTTTTCTAAGACCTAATTTATCCATCAGGATAATATAGTAAAGTCCACTCTTGTAGCCGCTTACATCTATGTCTATATTAGTTGCAGTAACCTTATCGCTATATACGACTTTAGAATCAATGTTTGTGATTGTAACAGAATTGAGGTTTCTACCTTTATTGGCAATATGTAGTTTGTCCTGCGCTGGATTGGGATAGATCGAAATATCAAGCTTATCTAAATTATGCTGTCCAATAAGCAAACATGTAGAATCAATTATTTCCTCAATAGAGTTGCATCCTGTCAGGTTATTATTAATAACTATTCGGTGTTGTTGTGAGGTGTCATCGATCACAGAGGTAATGGCACAACATTCAGAAAGCATTGGATTATATGTTATCTCATTATTTCCCATTATTGAAATAACATTCTTTAAACCATCGATGTTCTGTAGACTATGATTAATCTTCATTTTAAGATCCCCTATGGTTCTTAAGTTTGATAAACCATCCAAATCTTTGAGGGTATGATTACCGACAATTTCTAAGAGACCATTAACTGAAGTCAAATTAGACAGACCATTCAGGTTTCTTAAAATCTGGCTGTTTATTATTGTTAGATTCCCGCCTATCGATGTAATATTAGATAACCCGTCAATATTATCCAGATACTGGAATCCTGAAAGGAACAAATTCCCATTTACAACTGTGACATTTCTTAACTCATCGACATTTTCGATTCTTTTATTTCCGGCTATGTGAAATGTTCCATTAATATTGGTAACATTATGTAATCCAAAAAGATTAGGTAATGAATCATTGTAAGAGATTCTAATTGTACCGTCGATGTCAGTAATATTACTTAATCCATTAAGATTGAGTAGTCTATCATTATGTGATATAGCTAAAGTTCCTGAAAAAGAACTAAGACTATTTAACCCATCTATATTACTCAGTGCATCATTAAGGTGAATATGTACGAGACCATTAATCGATGATAAGTTAGATAATGCATCTATTTCAGTTAATAAATCATTATTGTAAATGACTAATTCACCATCTACCGATAATATGTTAGATAAGCCATTAATATTGCTTAATGATTCGTTGTCTCTAATTAGTATCTTTCCAAGAAGATTAGACACATTGGACAAGGGATCAATATTATGTAAGGAGTTGTTAGCTTTTATAATTAACTCACCACTTACTATTCCTATATTGCGTAAGCCCTCAATGCTCGACAATGATGCATTGTTACTGATTTCAAGAGTACCAGTAATCTCAGTGAGATTAGTCAAAGCTTCGACATCAGAAATAAGAGAATTGTCATTTATAATTAATTCCCCATCTAAGTTCAATAAATTAGACAACCCATCTATCGAAGAAAGTGACTTATTGCCATCTATAATTATTGTGCCATCGATTTCTGTCAGATTAGCTAATGCATCTATGTCAGGCAAGGAATCGTGAAATGATATTGTTAAGCTACCCTCCACAGAAGTAAGACTTGATAGTCCATCAGCACATATGAGATTGTCATTACCAATAATTCTTAAAGAACCAGGCACAGAAGTAATATTAGAGAGTCCATCGATATTAAGTAATCCATTATATGCAATTAAGACATCTCCATCTATTGTATGAATACCTGATAACCCATCAAGATTAAGTAATCCATTATTATTACTTATGTGAAGAAACATTGGAGATGTACTGAGATTAGATAGACCATCAATATCGACCAAAGATGTATTAGAATAAAGTCGTAAGGAGTTAGTTACCTCTGTAACATTTGAAAGAGCATCAATATTTGTAATTAGATCATTGTTTCTGATATGGAGTTCTGATATGGGTCCTTCTACATTAGATAAACCATCTATGTTTAGCAAAGAACTATTTGAAGCTATATAAAATTCACCAGGAATAGAGGTCACATTGATTAATCCATCGATATCTATTAGTGATTCATTTTCTATAATTGTCAGGCTTCCTGTGATAGAAGTCAAATTTGATAATGCTAACTTCTCTATCATTGGATTCTCTTGTAGGTAAAAAAATCCATCTAAGGTCACTAAATTATTTAGTCCATCAATATTGGAAAGCATTGGACAGTTGTTAATAAAGATACTTTTTCCGTCGGGTATAGATGTTATATTGGATAATGCATCTATATTGGTTATATCTCTACCCCGAATCCATACAGAATTAGTAATTTCTGTTATAGAAGGATCCCAACTATCGACCTCAGCTTGAGTCGATAAGTTCTGACCATTAAGTTGACATAAGGTCAAAGAGAAAAAGAAGGATACTAATAGAAAATGGTAGAAGTTTTTCATATTCTGGTTTTACTAATAGATGCAGATAAAGCGATATAATAATATTAAGATATTTATTGAGATAAGCTTCTCTTATTTGATATTATATAAATTTATCATATGATAATAGTAATCAGAACAGTTTCTTTGTTTTTTGTGTATGGGTTGAGCTGATGGAAGATGCTTAATCATGCTGCTCTAAGACGCATCCCCCTTCTCCATTACAAATACCTTAAACTTCTTATCAAATGGATTACAATGCTCCAGTAGTTTATCTAAGATGCCTACACCATAACTTGAGATATACTCTATGATATTGTCATGACGTTCCTGCAGTCCGTTAGAAGGAAAATATTTACCAGTTAACTTCTTGATTCTGTTGAGAGATTGTTCTTCACTTTGCTTGACAGATTTTTTGAGCTTCGATTCTAAGTATTCTATAGACTTGATAGATTTTACTTTTTCTGCTAGTGTTGTTTTACCAAGACTTTTGTCGATCTTGATAATCTGATCGTAAGCTTTCGTATAGATGTTTTCTATCTCTTTCTTGATATTATTGAGCTGGAAATCTGGCGCTTCGGATAGCTTTAGGTATGACTTAACTAAGCTATGCTCATCTTCAAATAACATATTAATATCCAGTCCTAATTTATCTATCTGAGACATTGTACTCTCGCCAGTAATCATCCCAGAAGTCCTTCTGATGAGCATGGGAAAAGGAATGTCTACGGACTGGAACTGAGTCAGTCTCTCCATCCAGTAAGCTAATTCTCCACCACCACCTATATAGGCAATGTTAGGAAATACCAGCTCTTGGTATAGAGGCCTCATGATGACATTAGGACTAAATCTTTCTGGATGATTCTCTATCTCAGCATCCATCGCTTCTTCCGAGAACGTGATGTCTGTATCTACAACCTTATAGATGTCGCCTTCTTTCTCTATTCTGTTTCTAAGTTCTCCCTTGCGGTAGAAAAAATTTATGTCTCTAATGTGAGTCTGGGCACTGTGTCCTTTCGCTTCTATTTTTTTCTGAGTTTCTTCTATAAGACTTTTGCTAAATCCAGTTGTAATTTCCTTTTTGATAATGGGTATGAATTGTGATTTTAATCTGGCATCATCCATATTGACGATGACTAAGCCCATATGGTCAAAAAGAACTTGTATCAGGCCAATACTAAATTCTCCATAATTCTTAGAGCTGGAAAGTAAAGCTTCTGCTTTTGTGATCAGGTCTAGGGCTTTAGACCTTTCACCTAATATTTCTTTGAGCTCAGCTATAGCCTCACTTACACCATCTAAAGAAAACAAACCAACAGATCCTTGATGATCACTTTTCCATTCTACACGCTTGCCATAGATATGCATATGATTGATCTCATCGAAATCATGATCTTCTCCTCCAGTTATAAATACGGGTACGAAGTTATATTTAGGATGATCTGCTGCTAATTGATTAGTCAGGCATATCGTGCTTAATATCTTAAATGGTACATACAGAGGACCCGTCATAAGGGAGGGCTGATGTGCCGTAATTATTGTGAATGTATGATTAGATTGTAATAGGTCGATGTTCTTTTGCGTAAGCTCAGATGGATGACGATCTACGTACTGACTCTCTATGACCTTATGCAGAGTCATTCGATCAGGAGAATGATTCAATCTGTTTTCTATAATCGAAGGAAATGAGTCATAATCAAAATCATACCTAATGAAGTCACGGAAGCTTTCTGAATGGAGTAGGTATTCTGAATCTCTCTTAGAGAATTGCTGCACTTTTTCTATGTCTATCTCAAGAACTTTCATATGTTTATATTTTATGAAAAGTGTGGGCTGATTATACTGTCAATCAGAAAGTTGCTTTTATTCTGAGCCGTCTTGTATTTGAGTACGTCCTTAAGCTTTCACAAGCTCTTCATGTGCCGCAAAAGTAACTTTATTATAGAGGAGAATGGAGTCTTAATGAAGACTATTAGTAGGGGCAAAAAAAAGAGGTTGTCTTAAGACAACCTCTATAACAGGGCAATATTTAAAAAAATCAGTTAATTCTTTCAGCTCTTTAGCTTAGGATTAATACTTGTACGATACCCCATAGGTTGTATTATGATGCCTGAGTTTTGTTTTTTTTCTAAATAAAAAGTGTTAAAATTTATAATACACTGACTATCAATAGAATAAGCTCTAATAAAATATATGAAAGATCCAGAAAAATATGAATTAAGAGGGGTTTCTGCTTCTAAGTCTGATGTCCATCAAGCGATCAAAGGATTAGATAAGGGCTTATATCCACTGGCATTCTGCAAAGTGCTTCCAGATATAGGAGGTCAAGATGATGCTTATGTCAACGTAATGCACGCCGATACAGCAGGCACGAAAACCAGTCTTGCTTATATCTATTGGAAGGAGACTGGAGATACATCTGTGTGGAGAGGAATCGCTCAGGATGCCATTGTCATGAATGTAGATGATATGGCCTGTGTAGGTATAGTTAATGATATATTGCTATCTAGTACAATAGGTAGAAATAGGAATCTGATTCCAGGCGAGGTGATCGCAGAAATTATACAAGGCGCTCAGGCCTTCGTACAGATGTTGCATGAGAATGATATAAAGATACACATGTCAGGAGGGGAGACTGCCGATGTAGGTGATATAGTCAGAACCATCGATGTAGGCTATACAACGTATGCCAGAATCCGCAAAGACAAACTCATTGTCAATGATATACAAGATGGCAATGTCATCGTCGGTATAGCCAGTTATGGTCAGAGCACTTATGAGGAAACCTATAATAGTGGCATGGGAAGCAATGGATTGACTTCTGCTCGCCATGATGTACTTAGTAGCGAGTATAGAGAGAAGTATCCAGAAAGTTATGATGGACACACGCCTAAGGATCTGATATACTCCGGTCGTAAGAAGTTAACAGATCAGCTTAATCTCGATGGCAATATGATAGATATAGGCAAACTAATATTATCTCCCACAAGAACCTATATGCCACTGATAAAAAAAGTCATGGATAACTATCATGACAAGATTACTGGTATCATACATAACACGGGAGGTGCTCATACTAAGGTTAAGAAATTTGCTCCTAATAGAAAAATCATCAAGGATAGTTTGCTGACTGTTCCTCCATTATTTGAATTGATTAGAGAAGAGTCGGGGACAGATTATAGAGATATGTTTCAGGTATTTAATATGGGAACAAGGTTAGAGATATATACTGATGAGGTGACAGCATTAGGAATCTTAGATATCAGTGCAGGGTACAACATAGATGCTCAGATTATTGGACATGTAGTAGCTTCTGATAGCTCCGAGGTAGAGCTACATCACCAAGGAAAAATCTACAGTTATTAAGTTAATAAAAGAATCTATAGAAGTGCAAGAGAATAATAATAGGAGTTTGAAAATCATGCACTTAATTTAGAAAGTTGTAACAATCTGAGCGTAAGCAGATTGGATTACTTCAGAACATCCCTACCTTTTATTAGATATAAATGAGATAGAATACTCAATCACCCACGACCATTACCTACAGTCTGAACGGGAGGTTGTACTTGAGAGGGTGTGATATAATCATTCTTGGCTTTCTTCTTTTGGTAGAAAACGACGAATTTTTTCCAATGCATATCCTTGTAATGGTCTCCAGCAAAATAGGTCATGATTAACTCAAATGTTTTGACATCTAAGAAACCCTGTAATGGCTGTATAACCTTGAGATTTTCATCTATGAATACGATTGTTGGATAGCCAATATTACCGTTCATGATCTCTATAGCGAGCTCATGCGTAGATCTCTTACCGAAACTCTTAATGGGCTTGTACTGCTTATTGTTGAATATGATCTCAGCGTTTTGCTCCGCATTAAATCGGATGGCATAATAGTGCTCATTGACATATTCTACCACATATGGATCTGAAAGTGTAGATTTCTCCATCTTATCACACCATTTACACCAGTCAGTATAGACATCTACAAATATCTTCTTCTTCTCATTCTGATGTAATTCTAATGCTTCTTCCCATGTCAACCAATTGATCTTCTGCTGAGCGGTAGAGACCGAGTAACTGAGTGAAACGATTAAGAATATTAAAATGGACTTATTCATTAAATTAATCTGGTGATATTATTAATTCAAAAAGACAATAATGTAACCACAATTCCAAGCATTGTTTCCCTTAGGCCCTCTTAATTAAAACAACCTTAACACTTTTAACCTAATTATCCTTATCATAGACAATTTCTATTATATACATAGTCAATTCTATCATTAATAACTTGCTCTGTATCATATCTGTCACCTACTATAAATGGTGATCTGATTCCACTTCCTAAAGCATAAGATGAGGTAATAATTCTGGCCTCATCCCATAGATTTTCCTCTATATACCGATTAATTGTCGCTTTCCCGCCTTCTATGATAAGACGATGTATACCTTGCTTATATATTTCAGTTAGGATCGATGCTAAATCATACTTATCAGGAGTCAAAAAGTCTATATTGACATTTTCAGATTTTGCAATTTTCTGAGTGATAACGATTGTATGATTACCATCTTGGAATAGCTTCAGATTCTTAGGTAAACTCACGTCTCTATCCATAACTATACGAGCCGGATTATCGCCTTCCCAAGATCTTACGGTTAGTTGTGGGTCATCTGTGAGTGCAGTCTGATAGCCTATAAGAATTCCATCAGCTTCGGTACGCCATTTATGACATAATTTTTTAGAATATTCATTGCTTATCCATACTTGTTGCCCTCGCTTTCCAAAGTAAGCATCACTGGATTGTGCAAACTTAATGATCACATAAGGCCGCTTATTAAGAGCAGCTCTAAATGGTCTAATAAGATCATTTCCTTTTTTAGTAAGCACATCTGTTATTACGGTTACACCTTTTCCTCTGAGTAATTTAATTGATTTTCCAGAGACATCTGGATTAGGATCTGTAGCTGATATGACTACTTTCTTGATTTTATTTTTAATGATGGCTTCTGTACAGGCAGGTGTTTTTCTTTCTATACAGCATGGTTCTAATGATACGTATAGTGTGGAATCGGGTATGTGCTTTCTGTCATTTTCTTTGACGTTATGGATGGCTTCGATTTCTGCATGATGGCTACCATAAGCTCGATGATACCCTTCTCCGATTATTGATTCATTGTAGACGAGTATAGCTCCTACGTTAGGGTTAGATCTGACGGCTTTACCTGACAGTTTAGCCAAGTCTATGCATCTCTGCATATACAGTTCATCTTGTGTCATCTATACGGCTGCTTTAGCTATTGGGGTGTATTTTTTTAGTTCAGATATAGCGTAATCTATCTCTTCATTAGTATTAAGATGAGAGAAAGAAAATCTAACTGTCTTTCTCTTTGGGTCATGTCCGATATGCTCCAGTACATGAGAATCATTCTCCACGCCAGAGCTACAAGCACTGCCAGAGGATGCACAGATCCCACTGATGTCCAGATTCATCATCAGGAGTTCCGACTTAGATGTCTTAGGAAATGATACGCTGACTATGTTATCTGCTACGTGTTCTTTGCTTCCATTTATTTTGATATCCTCTAGCTCATCCAACTTAGACAGAAAGTAACTTCTCAGTTGCTTTAATTGTGTCTGTCTCGTATCCATTTGTTTATAAGCGATAGACAATGCCTTCGACATACCTGCAATCCCATATAAATTCTCTGTACCTGATCTGATACCCCTTTCTTGATCACCTCCATGTATCATAGGCTTGATCATATTCTCATTCTTTATGTATATAAATCCGACCCCCTTAGGTCCATAGAATTTATGTGCTGATCCACATAGGAAACTGAATTTTGTGTCTTGCACATTGATGGCTAATTTTCCCATAGACTGTGCCGCATCACAATTAAAATAAGCATTGTTATCAGAACATATTTCGGCTATAGCTTGTATATCATTTATAGTACCTAACTCATTGTTAATGTGCATTAATGATACAAGACATTTTTTAGAGCTACTTTTTACCAGCGATTCTAATTGATTGTAGTCGATATGTCCTTCCTCATTGACATCCAGATAGCTTACAGTCGCTAAGTTATTCTCTGAGATATAGTCTAATGTATGTAGTATGCAGTGATGCTCTATAGGGCTGGATATAATGTGCTCTACACCTAAGTCTCTTATGGCTCCGAAGAGTGCCATGTTATTAGATTCAGTGGCACCAGAAGTGAAGAATATTTCTCCCGTAGATGCTCCTATACATCCAGCAATAATCTTACGTGCTTCTTCTATGATGATCTTAGATTCCCTTCCTTTTCTGTGGATGGAAGATGGATTACCATAACTATCTGCTATCACTGATGTCATGATGTCTATGACCTCAGGTAATAATGGGGTAGTGGAGGCGTTATCGAAGTATACTTTCATGCAGTATTATTGTTAAGTATTTATAGGGATAATGCTTCAAAATCTGTAGGACATTAATTACTAATTTTCCTAACATTTCAATGAATTAATAGAACGCGAAAATTGTGTTTAATATAACTTTAGAAATGTTGCAATTTAAAACCCAGCAAATATTTGATCTACAATCTCCTGTTCCATGATTCCTTTTTCCTTGTGTACGAATTCATTGATCTTATTGTGGTAGATATAATCTTTTGCCCATTCATCACAGTTTTCTGCGACACCTTTGATCGCATCAGCGATGTAGTTGACTTCTTTATTCGTCAGCAGTGGATGCAGTGACAATCTTACCCACCCGGGCTTAGCGGTCATATCACCGAAATTGATCTGATCTGTAATCGATTTGGACTTATCCTTTGTTACGTGTAAGAGATAGTGTCCATAAGTTCCAGCGCAAGAACAACCACCTCTGACTTGTATGCCGTATCTGTCATTTAATAATTTGACAACGAGATTGTAATGCAGGTTCTCTATGTAGAATGATATGGCACCTATCCTTTCTTGTATATTATCCGCAAGTATTTGCACATTCGGAATAGCACATAATTTGGGCCAGATGTTCTCTAAGATTTCCTTTTCTCTTGCCGTCATTTTACTGACTTGCATTTGATCTTTGAGTAGCATGGTTAGGCTTACTTTTATAGTCTGCAGAAATGCAGGTGTCCCTCCATCTTCTCTGGCTTCTATCTCTTCATAATACTTATGTTCTCCCCATGGATTAGTCCAATCTACTGTGCCGCCACCTGGATTATCAGGAATCTCATTGTTATATAGCTTACGATTAAATAATAGTATACCAGTAGATCCAGGGCCTCCGAGAAACTTATGCGGTGAGAAGTAGATCGCATCTAAATATGCATTTGGTCTATCTTCGGGATGCATGTCTATGTCTATGTAAGGAGCTGAACAAGCAAAATCTACGAAACAAAGCCCTCCATAACCATGCATCATCTCTGCTATGTCATGATAAGGGGTAAATATTCCAGTGACATTACTGCAAGAGGTCACTGCTGCTATAATAGTCTTCCTTTCTTTATTTTCTTCTAATAATTTCTTCAGATTCTTGAGGCAAAATAATCCCTCAGAACAAGGGTCAATGACCTTAACATCTGCTATCGTTTCTAACCAGCTTGTCTGATTAGAATGATGTTCCATGTGACTGATGATGACAAGAGGCTTGTCTTTTATTTGTATGTTTTTATTGTAGGACTCATGGATACGCAATCCTAATATTCGTTGTAACTTATTGGCTACACCCGTCATGCCAGATCCAGAAGATATTAGTACATCTTCTTCAGAGGCATTTACATGTTTTTTGATAATGTCACGAGCTTTCTTGTAAGCTAATGTCATTGTACATCCTGTAGTTGTCGTATTAGTGTGGGTATTGCCTACATAGGGACCTATATCTTCAGAAAGCATCTTTTCTATAGGGGCATACAATCTGCCACTAGCTATCCAATCAGCATATATCAGAGGCTTTCTGCCATAAGGGGTTTCGATATACTTTTCGTATCCGACAACTTTTTCTCTGAATTTTTGAAAGTGGTTTTCTAATTGACCAACTTGCTGATCTTCATGGTTTTTGGTTAAGCTATCCATTGATAATATTGAGTATTGGTTCTATTAATTTTTCTGCTTCTTCATTAGTCTTAGCTTCAGATATGATTCTTACTATGGGTTCGGTATTAGATTCTCGGATATGTACCCATCCATTTTGGAAATCTATCTTCAGTCCATCGACTTCATTTATTCTTTCTGTAAGATATTGGTTTTTTATATTATCCAATAGTTTTTTAATGTCAGTTTCGGCATCTATCTGTGCTTTCTTTTTAATGATTACATAGCTCGGATAACTTTGTTTTAGTTCCAGTAAAGTCATCTTTATATCAGCTAAGTGGTTCATTATCAATGCAATACCTACTAATGCATCTCTGCCGTAATGTAAGTCTGGTAGGATCACACCACCATTTCCCTCTCCGCCTATTGCTGCGCCGACCTCTTTCATCTTATTGACGACATTGACTTCTCCTACGGCTGCGGCATGATATACTAAGCCATGCTTCTCAGTGATGTCTGCGAGTGCTCGCGAGGAAGATAGATTAGATACAGTTGGTCCTTTCTTATGCTTTAGAACATAATCAGCGGCTGCTACGATGGTATACTCTTCGCTAAACATAGATCCATCTCCACAGACAAATACCAGTCTATCTACATCAGGATCTACAGCAATGCCAAGATCACTATTCGTAGCAATCACTTGTTCACTCAGATCTTTAAGATTATGACTTGTCGGTTCTGGGTTATGAGCAAAGTCTCCTGTGACTTCCTCATTCATCAATATATACTCACATCCCAATACTTCTAATAATGGAGGAAGAGAAATAGCTCCCGTAGAGTTAATACAATCAACGACTACTTTAAATTTTCTGCCCTTTATTACATCTAAGTTGACATAAGGTAATGCTAAGATCTGCTCGATATGATAGTCAAATTGGCCTTCGATTGTGGATAGTTTACCTAAGGAGTCTACATCGGCATAATTAAATGATCGCTCTTCCGCAATCTGGAGTATCTTCTCGCCATCAGATTGGCTAATGAATTCTCCTTTGTGATTAAGCAACTTAAGTGCATTCCATTCTTTAGGATTGTGACTGGCAGTGAATATGATTCCTCCACCTGCTTCCTCTTTTGGTACCAGCATTTCTACTGTGGGGGTGGTAGATAACCCTACATTTACAATATCGATTCCCATACTTAGTAGAGCATTAATGGCCAGATTAGATACGATCTCTCCTGATATCCTTCCATCTCGTCCTACGATCACTTTAGGTGATGCACCTGATTCTATGAGCCATTTGCCATAAGCTGAGGCCATTTCCACAATATCTATTGGTGTAAGGTTGTCACCTGGTAGCCCGCCAATAGTACCTCTCATTCCCGAAATCGACTTTTTTATAGCCATGGATTATTTTTTCATAAAGCTATAAATTAAGTCTTCGATTAGATAGAAAATATAGATAGTATTTCATTTTTTAAGAAAAATTAGTCTTGTTTAAATGGTAGATGTAATTATGAGTATAAATAGTCTGTAAATACTACAATTAGGCTTAATTTGCGGGTAATCAAAACAATATATTGGAATCCTTTTTTCATATTGACCAGTTATTATTCAGAGTAATCAATGGAGGTTTTGATCCTGGGTTCTTAGATCAGCTATTGACCTTATGCCGGAATAAGTATTTTTGGATTCCATTCTACATATTCATACTCAGTTATGTACTGACTAATTATCATCGCAGCCGTTGGCTTATTATTTTGTTTTTTGGAATCACTGTAGCTATCTCCGACGGAATTTGTAGCCAACTAATTAAGAAAAATGTAGAACGTCAGAGGCCATGTCATAACTCTGAGATATTAATTAATGAAAGGATACATTGTGGTCATGGTTACAGTTTTCCTTCCAGCCATGCATGTAATCATTTTGCGATAGGACTATTCCTATTTCTATTGTTCTATGATTTCCGATATCGATTTATATTGCTTCTCTGGGCTGGACTAATCGCGATATGTCAGGTATACGTAGGCGTCCATTATCCGAGTGATGTCATAGCAGGAGCTCTTTTAGGTATGTGTATAGGATACGTATGCTTTAGTATATTTGAGGTATTATCGAGCAGATTGAATATGTCACGCTCATCCATTGCATAGATAATCAGAATCTTATACTATAAATAAAGCAGGAAAATGTCCTTTGAATTATTAGACGGAAAAGCCCTATCTCTTACGATCAAAGAAGAAATCAAGGAAAAGGTAGATCAGATTAAAGAAAAGAATCTCAGACCTCCCCATCTCTCAGCAGTCCTTGTAGGAAATAATCCAGCCAGTGAGTCCTACATGAAAAACAAAGTTAAGTCATGTGATGTGGTCGGATTCACTTCAGATCTTATCAGAAGAGATTCTGATGCCACAGAAGCAGATATCTTATCTATTGTGCATGACCTTAATAAGGATGATAGGGTAGATGGATTCATCGTACAATTACCATTGCCAGATCATATCGATAGCGAAAAAATACTCCTGGCCATCGATCCTTCTAAAGATGTAGATGGATTCCATCCATATAATTTTGGTTGTATGGCTCAGGGTTTAGATTGTTATCTGCCGGCCACGCCTTACGGAATCCTTCTTATGATAGAGAGACACAACATAGAGACCTCAGGTAAGCATGTGGTTGTGATAGGAAGGAGTAATATTGTTGGCACACCTCTCAGTATTCTACTGAGTCGCAAGACAGATGTCGGGAATGCAACAGTGACACTCGTACACAGCAGAACTAAAGACTTAAGTTCGATCACGAGGCAAGCAGATATTTTGATCTCAGCAATAGGAAAACCATTCTATGTGACTGCTGATATGGTGAAGGATGATGCAGTAGTCATAGATGTCGGAATCAATAGAATAGATGATCTTACCCGTAAGTCTGGCTCTCGATTAGTCGGTGATGTAGACTTCGAGAAAGTTTCTCTTAAGTCTTCCTATATTACACCTGTACCTGGTGGAGTAGGGCCTATGACGGTTGTAGCACTGATGCTAAATACACTGTCAGCATACAACAAGAAGTTATCATAAATATAGTATCCCTAAAAAGTAAAAAAATATGAGTGACGGTTGGTCAAAGCTTACAATAGACTATCAAGACACGAAGATAGAAATGGATCTAATCATAGGCTGGCTCAGTTATTATGGAGCAGAGTCTGTTGTAGAACAAGAGGGGTTCTTAGAAGTATATGTCGGTCGTGAATCTGCTGATACACTGGTTAGTAACCTGGAGAGTAATGCTTCTCTGTCAGGTATAAAAGTATCTAAGGAAGAAGTCGAAAACAAAAACTGGAACGAAGTATGGGAATCTAACTTCGAGCCTATCCAAATCGGCAAAGTGGGCATACGAGCAGAATTCCATGAGCCGATAGATGCTGAAATGGAAATCGTCATACAACCTAAGATGGCTTTCGGTACAGGGCATCATGAGACGACGTACATGATGATAGAGTATATGTCTCAGATAGATATGGAAGGGCAGTCATTATTAGACTATGGATGTGGGACAGGTATACTCACAGTCCTTGCTGCTAAGCAAGGTGCTAAGTCGATAGTGGCGATAGATATGCAGGTAGAGGCCACAGAAAACACAAAGGAACACTTAGACTTAAATAATATTCCTTCTAATTCGATAAAGATCTACCAATCCGACATATCACTGCTTAATGATGATAAGTACAACATCATTTTAGCGAATATCAATCGCCATGTCCTACTCAGCAAAGCCCAAGAAATTAAAGATCGATTAGAAGATACTGGGACGATTATCATGTCTGGTATCCTTAAGTCCGACGAGAAGAAAGTGAAGGTTTTGTATGTGGGATTGAATTTTGAATTAATACACACGGCGTATCGTGGGGAGTGGTGCTTGTTTGTTTTTCGAGTAGGGTAGTTGGATGTGTAATGAACTCATAAAATATTAACCTATTCGGCGTAGGCTGAAGCTAAGCATTAGAGCAAGGACGCCTACGACACTATTAGAAATGAAATATCTGTTTTCTAATAGCCATAATTTATAAGCGAATAATGAGAGATATTATTAACCATCCCTATAACTTCATTCTCAAGACAGAATCTTGAATGTGAATGCGACGTAGGCTCTACACGCAAGGCTGAACGTAAGCCTACGCCGAACAGATTAAGCAGTTGCTTCTTCTTTTGTAATTGGAGTAAATGTTACAGCCAGAGTATAATTTCTACGTATGTAATCGATAAGTTAATTTGTTGAACCTCTTGCCACTATGAAAAAAGTTTTGTAAATTTAATTTTTACTAAATTACCATAATATACCGATATGAAGTTTAAACTGCTCTGTCTCTCTCTCTCATAATAATGTTCTTCGCTTGCACTGATAGCGAAACATATTTTAATGATGATTTAATTGATGTCACTCCAAATTCTCAGATACCACTGGCTAAAAGATCGGATACAAATATTAATGAAGGTCAATTTTCTCCAGATTATGAATTCCTAAAAGAAATAGAAAAATTCTTAGCATCAAATGATGAATTCTTAAATTATCAACATCAGTTAGTTGATAATTTTGGGAAATTAATGTGGAGTCATGCGATATTGGACGTCACTGATGAAAGTAAGTATTTGTTGTCTTTGCCTTTTATTAAAAACGAGAAATATTCTGGTTTGCTTATAGTAACTGGCCATAGAGATCACATAGATTTGAATTTTGTACAAGTAAATACTCTTAATCAACTAATCTATGATAATAATATAGATGAGATCGTTGGTTATTTAGAGTATGCTTTAGGTAAGTTAAGTTACCTTGAGTACATTAGGAATAATCGTATTATTAAAAGCTACTTAAATACCTTGGATGAACTATATAACTTCACAGGTAATGAGATTGAAGCGAGAAGCGATGTTACTGTAACCTATTGGACTGAAGGTCCTGAGCGTACGGGCGATGGATGGGCATTAGTTGCAAGAAAAAATACATTGATAATACCTTGTGGTGGATCTGGTAGTTCAGGTGGTATTGGTATTTTGATTAAAGAACCTCGAGGACCTGGAGGTGGTGGTATTATTAAACCTGATCCTGATGATGATGACGATGAAATAGTTGATGATCCATTAGATAGTATTGATATTGATCCAGATTGTGAAAATCAATTTACCAATAACGCTTTAGCAGAAATAGCAACATTTATTGAAGAAGAATTTCCTTGCGAAAACGAGCTATCTGCTTTACTGAGTTCTTTATGTGAAGGATCTGATGCTCAAGTCGAAGCAGAACCAAATAGTGAATTACTTACAGACATAGTATTAGATGTAAATGTATTCTCTGAAGAAGATATTGAAGCACCACTTAGTGGACTTGAATGGATAGATGATTCGGGATTATGTGATAGAGCGAAATGTATTCTTAAAAAAATTATTGGAGCAAGTTCTACAATTAGGAATTTATTTAATCCATGTTTGCAATTATCTGAAAGCGAATCTCATAAGTTTATTTTCACAAGTGATAAAACTGATGTTGAAGGATCAAGTACCTATAATTCAGATAATCCTTTCGAAATTCCTATTAGTATTAGTCAAAGGCTTTGTGAATTGGGAACTTCCATACAAATAGCTGAAACATTAATTCATGAATCTATTCATGCGATTATACAAGCAAACTATTCTGGTGAATTTGATGCTAATTCTGTTGAATTTCATACAGCTGCATGGGGAGAATGGATAAATGAGAATTATAGTGGTCAAGATCACTTTTTTATGGCAGATGGATTATTTAATAATATTGCAAATACTTTGTGGGAATTAAATGGTAGAAGAGGAAGAGTTACAGATTATTATGGTCTAATACTGAATGGTGTTTATGCATTTCAAGACAATGATGGAAATTTTCTGGGCAATAATCCTTTTGTAGAAAGATGGTCCAATAATATTGAAATTAACCCTAGTGGATTAAGTTATGAAGAGTGGGTGTCTGATAAGTATTTGCATTTTCAAAACACAATTATAAACCATCCAGATGGTCTTGCACTTAAATTTGATTGTACAGATGAATAAACTAAAATATTTGATAATAATTTTTCTATTTTCCTGTACTGATAAAAGCGATATTATGCCAGTTGATAAGATTGAAACTTGCATCAGCAATACAGGATATAAGGATACATTGATTTGTAGAAAAGATCATTATTTAGTTGATATCACTGATACATTATTGTCGGAAAAAACAGCGTTAACAAGTAGTGATATACAAGAACTTCCGACAACTAATATTAATGAGTTAGTTAAAATCCAAAAGGTGGCAATCGATAAATAGTTTATCTAGGTTTTTACTAAAGTTACAAATAGCGTAAAATATGATGACGATTACTCCTTTTCTGATTTGTTAGCTGATAGAATTAATTATGAACAGAATATACCCTGTTCGGCGTAGGCTGAAGCTAAGCATTAGAGCAAGGACGCCTACGTCATTATTAGAGTTGAAAAATCTGTTTTCAATAGCACTAATTATAGATACAATACACTCAACTTATCAGCGAATGATGAGAGATATTATTAACCATTTCTATAACTTCATTCTCAAGACAGAATCTTGAATGTGAA
>ENA-ORXT01003352-ORXT01003352.1-marine-metagenome-genome-assembly--contig:-NODE-3352-length-17787-cov-183.215020_pt1 | contig 17787 bp, 14 predicted proteins | sample MGYA00237868_ERZ511482 | MGnify/ENA metagenome assembly ERZ511482 | reverse complement strand
AATTTAACTATGTTCACTTTTACAAACACAATAAACAATATTGACAGTTTACGAAAAATTGATTCATAATTTAAACGATGCTAACTTTAATGATAAAGCTATTGAGCTGTTTAATTATCAGGCAGAGCATAATGCACTCTACAAAAAATATTTGCGACTGCTGGGCGAGCGTAGCCAAAACATTCAATCAATAAACGAAATTGCTTGTTTGCCGGTTGAGTTATTTAAGCATCATAAAATAAACACCTTTTTTGAAAGTGAAGCAGCAAATACAACAAGTTTAACTTTTAAAAGTAGTGGCACTACGCAAAGCAAGCGCAGTACTCATTATGTGCAACAAGCCCATATTTACAATCAAGTTTTATTAAAAGGTTTTGAAAGTTTTTATGGTGCGGCTAAAAACTATTGCTACTTGGCTTTGCTACCATCTTACTTAGAAAACAAAGAAAGTTCGCTTATATATATGGTTGAACAATTGATGCAACAAAGCAAGCATCCGTTAAATAATTTTTATTTATACAATTATAAAGATTTAGCAAATGCATTAAAAAAGCTGGAAAGCGAACAGCAACCAACTATACTAATTGGAGTAACTTTTGCTTTGTTAGATTTTGCCACTCAATATCAAATACCTTTAAAACACACCACCATTATAGAAACTGGTGGTATGAAGGGCAGAAGAAAAGAAATGATACGAGCAGAAGTTCATCAACTATTAAAAGCAGCTTTTGGGCAAAATCAAATACATTCGGAATATGGGATGACCGAATTGCTAAGCCAGAGTTATGCATTAATAGCGGATCATTTTCAACCTATTTTTACCAAAAAAATTATTATTAAAGATTTGTATGATCCGTTTAAAGTTGTAAAAAACGGTACTGCAGGCCGCATTAATGTTATTGACTTAGCTAACATACATAGTTGTGCTTTTATTCAAACTTCTGATATTGGCAGACAAAAAAGTGATGGTTGTTTTGAGGTGCTTGGCCGTATGGATAATAGCGACATTAGAGGTTGTAACTTAATGGCGGAACTCTAATTTATGTTTTTACCAATTGCTAAGTAACTGTTTTGGAGCTATTGAGATGGAGGTGTATCTCCAACAATATTTAAACCTCTTCTATTGCTGATTATCTTTCCTGTTTCTGCCATTACCGTATATCCTTTACTAAACGGGTATGAGGTATGAAAAAAATATTGAGCACGTGAAGTAGAATTATCTTTATATAAAGAATTTCTCTGAAGAAAAATTTCTTTTTTAACAGGATAGCCACAGTCAGGCTCGCCCCAACAATACTTTTCATCATTTGCTTTGTTTTTTGCTATTTTAAGTGCCTCATCAAAGCTAATGTACGATCTTTTTTTATGCACTAAATTTTTATTGTATCTTCCACTAATTAATGGACTCCAGTAGCGAAGTGAAAAATCTTGTACATCAAAATCATCAATAGTAATACGGCCTACATGCTTATCACCGTGAGTTGTTCTAACATGTCTAATATCTTCATAATCTTTAAAATTTAAAACTTCTTTGGTAAGCTCAAATGCTTCTTCAATGCTAAGTTGTTTATATTTGCTGGTATCAATAATTATGTAAAACCTGTTCATGTTTGAGCCATAGTTTCCTAAGTTTAATTCTTTAACTTTTGGGTGTGGGTTTTCAATAATGTCCAAACAACATGCTCTTAATTCGGCGTAGTTATATGGAAATGGGCTGGTAATAGTTGGTTTGTATTGTCTCGGTTTGTATTGTTTTGGTTTGTTTACTGCCTTATCTTTTGCAGCTGTTGCATCTTTAGCAATTTTAGCATCTGTTGTGGGTGTTTTGGGTGTTGTTTCTATTTTAATTATTGCTTCTTCTTGTTTGGGTTTTAACTTATCTGTTTTGCTCATTTCTGTTACACAGCCTGCCAATAGCCCAACAAAAAGCAATAACAACCACAGCCATTTAAATTTGTTAAATAACATTTAAAAATAAAAAAATGTTTTTGAAGATGAGGGGGCAAACTTGTTCATAAATGTGTTGCGTTTCATACTTAAAAGTTTAAGAGGTTAAAAAATAGGTTATTTTAATATAAAATTAAGCTTATTTTTTGAGAAAGCAAATTGTTATATATTTGGTTTAGGTTTTTTTGGCTAAGATGGCTTGGTGAGCTGTGCGTAGCGAGACCGTATATTCTATTAAACAATACCGTAAAAATGAAATCTTTTGTTTGATAAAAAATCAAAAGATTTACAATATGTAAAATCTAAACCGTTGTATATTTGAAGACTTTCTTTATGATAGAACAAACTAAATTTGGTGTGCTTTTAGTGCTATTTTTTGGCCTATTTCTTTTTGCTACTTCGGCATTGGGTCAAAACCCAACTGTAGGTTTATTATTAAATACGCCCGAAGCTTTTAATGGCTACACACTATTTATTGGCGGGCAAAAAAGTACTTATTTAGTTAACAACTGTGGGGAGTTAATCAATAAGTGGGAAAGCCCTTTTTCTGCCGGCTCAACTGCTTACTTAATGCCAAATGGTAATTTAGTTAGAGCAATTAGAATTGGCAGCACCAATTTTCAAGGTGGTGGCATTGGTGGTGGCGTTGAAATAGTTGATTGGCAAGGTAATTTAGTTTGGAATTACGAATACTACGAAAACAGTAGTCACCATCAGCATCACGATATTGAACCCTTACCTAATGGCAACATACTTATTTTAGCTTGGGGTTATGTTGATGGCCCAACTGCTTTTATTAATGGTAGAGAAAACGATGGGAGCGTTTGGCCCACCCAAATTGTTGAGGTAGAACCGCTTGGTATTGGCGAAGCTAACATTGTTTGGCAGTGGACGGTATGGGATCACATTATTCAAGATATTGATAGTAGCCGACTAAATTATGGCAATGTATTTGAACACCCCGAACTGGTAAATGCGAACTTAGGCGGTGGCGGTTTTCAAGGTAGTTTAAGAGGCGCGGATTGGTTGCATTGTAACTCCATAGAATATATTGAAGAACACGATCTGATTTTGTTGAGTAGTAAATATTTAAACGAAGTATTTATAATAGATCATAGCACAAGCACCGAAGAAGCAGCAAGCCATACTGGCGGCAACTATGGCAAAGGTGGAGATTTGTTGTACCGTTGGGGAAACCCAGAAAATTATAAAAGAGGCAATCCAAGCGACCGAAAAATAAGAGGCCAACACGATGCAATTTGGTTGCCGAAAACCGATAGCAGTGCAGCCCAAATTATGGTGGTGAACAATGGTAACAAAGGAACTGTAGATGCTTGGACACCTCCTGTTACTTTGGATGGTAATTTTTTCATCAATCAATTTCAACCTTTTGGGCCAGCTGATTTTAGTTGGTCGCATAATGCGGAGATACGGTCTGCTGTAGGTTGTAGTGCTCGCCAAATGCCTAACGGCAATATTTTATATTGTGATGCGCAAACTGGTTTAATTGAAGAAGTAACTGTTGATTTTGAAAAGGTTTGGCAATATCAAAACCCAGTAAATATAATAGGGCCAGTTGACCAAGGCACAGACACTAACGATGGTAGTTTTGGAGGTTTTGGTTCTTTTAGAGCAGAAAAATATGCCCCCAATTATTTAGACACTACTTTGAACCTTATAGCACAAGGCGTTGTTGAATTGTTGCCTTACGAAAATACTTGTAGTTTGTTTGTAGCTGCTGCTATTGATTCTATGCTGATTGATTCTATGTTAATAGATATCATTTACGAAATTGATGATTTTGAAATAGAAATTTATCCGAACCCTGCTAAGAGTTGGTTAACTATTTCGAGTAGTTATAAGCATCAATTTGATTGGCTTACCATTAGTAGTATTAATGGGCAAGCTTTTATTAAGCAAGCATTTACACCAAAAGTTGATGTTGCTGGGCTAAAGCCCGGTTTGTATGTTTTAAGTTTGGTAGGTAGCCAAAGCAGCATTGTAAGGAAAGTGATGATCAACTAAATCACTTATTATATTACACTATATTGCTATCATCTGCTTGTGCACTTAACTCAAAGCCTAGTCGTTTGCCTGTTTTAAAAGAGGCGTTGCCTTGTTGTTGTATTTTTTGCAAAACGGTTAGTTCCCTTACTTTATCAAATGGTGGTACTAATAATTCAAAATCTAAGGCGCTTATTATGGCGCTTTGTATAATGTTGTCAACATATTGGTTGTTTAATATTTGTTTGTCCAAATTGTTAAACATAAAACCGAGTTGACGTTTGCCTTCTACAAAAAAATGTTTTTCGCGGTTTATGAAAACACGGCCAATTAGGTAACCCAAATCGTTCATCCGTTTGTACTTAAAAGAGTCGGCTAAAAAATTGTGTATTTGCAACATGCCGAAGTATTGGTTGCGGGTGTCTTGGGCTACATATTTTGATTTATGTACTTGGTGGTTTTTGTCGAAACTAAAAATATTGCTATGCATGGTAAACAACAATATATCGCCCGAAAATTTTATGCGTGCTTCAAAGGCGCCGTTTTCTTCGTAGGTTATTACTACTTTTTCATCAATAGAACCAACCTCTGTTTGCAAATAGGTAACCATATTATTAAGCTTGGTTTTTACTTCGGCAAAGGTGCTTTGCATTAGGGTGTACAATTGTTGTTTGGTGCAGGCTTTTTGTTTTAGTAATTCTACAATGGCTGCTTTGCCTGTTTTTTCTGTTTCCAATGTTTAATTTTTTTGCAAATATAGTAATTTGAATGTTGTTTGGGGTTGGTTTGATTTTACTAAAATTGTGTTGAATTGTTTGTTTGCGTTAAGGATAGTAACGGATATCCTTTTTGTGAGGCACGAGCAAAAAGATTGGAGTGGATAGCCTGCCCGAAGGGAACGCCCTACTTTTTTTCCTAAGACAAGGTTTCTTTTAAATTTTTGCGGTATTAAAAATAAGTTACATCATATAGACATGCGTTTATAAAATATGGGTGCTACTACATTTTGCAAAACTTAACTTGGTGGTAGTTGTTTTGGTTGTGAAAATTGAAAATTAAAAAATAGATACCATTGGACAAATTGGTGATATCAATATTTGGAGCTGATATAGTGTTTGGCGGACTTACTAATTTACCTGCCGCATTATAAATTCCTGCTATGTTAATTTTATGGTTGCTCAAATTTAATTGGTTACTAACTAAGTTATTAAGTAAAATAGAATTGCCCTTTTCATAAAGATCGATTGAAGTAATATCAATCATAATTTTTTCGCAATAGGTATTTTCGCCATAGCAGTTTGTGCCTGTAATGCATATTTCATATTCGCCTGGCCCTTGGTAAATATGAGTAGGTGATATTTCTGTTGACGTGTTACCATCTCCAAAATCCCAGCTTAATTCTTCATAATTTTGGGCTGCTAAACTCAACTCAACTGTGGCCTCTTTAATATTTTTTAAAAAGGCCATTTTTGGCAACCAAAACTCTTTGCAAGCTTCACTAACTTCATTTTCATTTTCTATAATTGCTGTTCCACACAAGTCTCTGCCTAATAGGCCGGCATAATTTGCTGTGTATTTTTCTACTTTGTAAGAGCCACCATCACTTCGATCTCCTTGGTTTATAATTAATCCATAATCTACAGGGCATTGATATTGCCATAGAACGTTACCTGCGGTGTCAAACTCCATAAAACGCCCTCTTACGGCCTCGCAGGTAATTATATTTCCATTGGGTTGTACTACTGCACCCGACATAATTTCGGAGTACATATCACCATCTCGCACATTTTCATTGGCTAAAACAAAGGCATAAGTTTCTGGTAAAAATTGATTTGACTCCATTTCGTAAATACCATCTCCATCTGGATCGGGATTAATTACTACTACTGCGCTTTTGTTTTCGTTACCTGATAATAATTGTTGGTAGCGATTATTAAAAATGGAAATCATTCCTCCAAATTGTTGGTATTCAGTTGGTATCCAACGAGGGTTATGTTGGCCTAATAGCCTTTGCTTTGCTTCTATTTCATAATTTTTGGGGTTACCCCATCTAAATAAATAATCGCCACCAAAACCATATTTACCGCCAGTTGAACTTGCTGCCTCTTCAGTTGTTGTGCTATGATCTATTATGTAAATTTCGTGATCGTTCCAAGATGAGAATACAATTTGGTCTAAGGCTTCATTATAGTCAATACTATTGAAGTGATTATAGCCATCATATAAATTTATGTTATATTTTCTTGGGTTGTCGGCAACATTACCATAGTTGCTTTTACTTTCATCATAATCTTGTATTAAATGATCAAAAAGTCGCCATTCCCAAACTACCTCTGCGCTATCTATTCCAATTGGTTTTAATTCTACTATGGTTTCTAACTCAAATCTTGCACCTATATAATCTGGCTTAAAACCATTTAATATGGCTTCTTGAACAGATATGCTTTCTAAATATATGGCCAATACATTTCCATTGGGTAGTATGTGAACATCAGAATGAAAATAACCTTCATCTGCTATAAGGCAATACTGCCACATTAAATCATTTTCCCAGCTTCTGCGCTCAATACAAGCCTCACTATTATAATAATCACTATAATCATAATTGGCATTTAGTTTTAAAACAGAGCCATCCTCTAATAAATAACAACCTGAATATACTGTTGGGTTGGCAAAGGTCCAGTTATTTGCGACAAATCCGCAATTATCAATTAAATAAACTTGCTGAGAACCAAATGGGGCAAAAAGTAAATAACCATCACTTACCTTCTCTGGTTCGGAATAAAGTAAACCACTTGTATTAGTATCGTTTGTAATTTGAGCATTAACATTTAGGTATATTAGTGTGGAGATAAATAAAACTAATTTTTTCATTACGAAAGAGTTCTAATAATAAATTTCAGTAAAGTTATGTTTTTATTTAGATTTTTTTGCAACCACTCTATCAAAACCTACCTTTATAGCAATAAATAGTACAACAAAAATAATTAATATATATTGAATAGGAATAAAAGTGATGGCTAATAAATTGGTTTTATTAAAAATCCACATTAAGGTAAAGGTTGCTAAAATCATCATTAAAAGTCCAGAGAGTTTTCCGAAGCCAGGTATGTAGGTTAAATCTACATTTTTTCTAATAAAAAAAATAGTTAGTGCCATTGAAAGAATGGGTAACAATTGGGTGTAGATTTCAACATTTAAAATTTGTTGGTTTTCAAATACAAAACGATATACCAAAAATATAAAGGCAAAAATACCTGGGATGCAGCTTAGATAAATTAAAACACTATAAGCGTATTTCCAGGGTGTTTTTGTTCCTTCATTTTTAGCTAATAACAAAAAAAGTAATGCAGTAAAAGGCAATAAGCCCAAATAAAGCAGTAGGTAAAACGGGTCGTTAGAAACGTGGTTTAAAAATTGTTGTACTGTCATATTATGCGCTACAAAAATAGTAAACAATTTAATGCAACCTATTGTTAAAGTTAAGCTACTTTATTTAGTATCTAAAATTGATAAGCATTTTTTTCAAAAGTTTAAATTTTGTGACTTTTTTACCTACTTCGTCATCATAATGCTACAAAAGAGATTTGATGTTTTTAAAAAAATAGATATGTTTGCATAATATTTTTTATTTGAAATAAGAGAACTTTAATATAAAACTGGTTAAAAACTATATGGCAAAAAACTTGTTAATCGTTGAGTCTCCCGCAAAGGCTAAAACTATAGAAAAGTATTTGGGTAAGGATTTTATGGTAAAATCATCTAACGGACATATTAGAGATTTGGCCAAAAGTGATAAAGGAATTGATGTTGCCAATAACTTTGAGACCCATTACATTGTGTCGGAGGAAAAGAAAAAAGTTGTTGATGATTTGAAAAAAGCTTCAAAAAAAGTGGATGAAGTTTGGTTGGCAACGGATGAGGATCGAGAAGGAGAAGCCATTAGTTGGCATTTATGTGAGGCCTTAGATTTGGATTTAAAAACTACCAAACGAATAGTGTTTAGAGAAATTACCAAACCTGCTGTTTTAAAAGCCATTGAAAGCCCTCGTTTGGTCGATCAAAAAGTGGTTGATGCCCAGCAGGCAAGGCGCGTAATTGATCGTTTGGTGGGGTTTGAGCTATCGCCAATATTGTGGCGAAAAGTTAGAACCAAATTGTCGGCCGGCAGAGTACAATCGGTTACCGTTCGTTTAATTGTAGAGCGGGAACGAGAAATTAATGCCTTTACCGCAGTAACTAGTTTTAAAATAGTTGCTTTATTTACGGTACCCAACGAAAATGGAATAACGGTTGACTTAAAGGCAGATTTAACGGGCAACTTAAAAAGCGAACAAGAAGCATTAGACTTTTTAGAAACTTGTAAAGGAGCTGCCTATACGATTGGAAAAATTGAAGTTAAGCCAGCCAAAAAAACCCCTACTGCTCCATTTACAACTTCTACTTTACAGCAAGAGGCCAGCCGTAAACTTGGTTTTTCGGTAAGCCGCACCATGGTAGTAGCACAAAAATTATACGAAGCTGGAAGAATAACCTACATGCGTACCGATTCGGTTAACCTATCGGAAACCGCAATGGCCGATATTGAAAAGAACATAAAAGAAAATTATGGCGATCAATATGCTTTTGCCAGAAAATTTAAAACAAAATCGAACAACGCACAAGAAGCACACGAGGCCATACGACCTTCTTACATTGAAGCAAAAGTAATTGAAGGTACCTCCGATCAACAACGTTTGTATGGCTTAATTTGGAAAAGAACTATTGCCTCGCAAATGGCAGATGCACAATTAGAAAAAACGGTGGTAAAAATTGATATTTCTACCAATGAAAGACAATTGACTGCAAGAGGTGAAATGATAAAATTTGATGGCTTCTTAAAAGTGTACAGAGAAGCTATTGAAGGTGAAGAAGAAAATACAGATGACGGCATTTTACCACCATTAAAAGAAGGGCAAGTATTAGATTTTAAAAGCTTAATTGGTACTGAAAAGTTTACCCGTCACCCAGCCCGTTATACAGAGGCCTCTTTAGTAAAAAAATTGGAAGAGTTGGGTATTGGTCGGCCATCTACCTACGCGCCAACTATTAGTACCGTTCAAAAAAGAGGATATGTATTAAAAGAAAGTAGAGAAGGAAAAGAACGAACTTACAGAGTGTTAAGCCTCAAAAATGATGTATTAAATACTAGTGATGAAACTGAAATTACTGGTACTGAAAAAAATAAATTATTTCCAACCGATATCGGTTTGTTGGTAAATGATTTTTTGAGGGCACATTTTGATCGTATTATGGATTACAATTTTACGGCTAAAATGGAAGCAGAGTTTGATGAAATTGCCAATGGTAAAGAACAGTGGAAAAAAGTAGTGGACAGTTTTTATCATCCCTTTCATAAAAACGTAGAAACTACTTTAGAAACCAGCGAAAGAGTAACTGGTGAACGAGCATTGGGTATTGATAAAAAAACAAGCAAACCAGTTATTGCACGCTTAGGTAAGTATGGGCCAATGGTGCAGTTAGGCCATCAAGATGATGAAGAAAAGCCTAAGTATTCGCCCATAAAGCCGCCACTTTCTTTAGAAACTATTACTTTTGAACAAGCAATAGATTTGTTTAAACTGCCCCGCAACGTAGGTAATTTTAGAGAGAAAGAAGTAGTAGTAAATAACGGTCGTTTTGGGCCTTATGTTTTGTACGATGAAAAATTTATAAGTCTCGAAAAAGGAGAAGATCCATTTACCATACCTTTAGAAAGAGCAATAGAATTAATTGAGGCCAAAGAAAAGGCAGATGCACCAATTTATGAGTATGAAGGTTTACCGGTTCAAAAAGGAAAAGGGCGATTTGGGCCATTTTTGAAATGGAATGAACTTTTTATCAACGTGAACAAAAAATACGATTTTGATAATTTAAGTACCGATGATATTATTGAACTGATTGAAGTTAAAAAGCAAAAAGAAATTGATAAGGTTATACATAATTGGGAAGAGCAAGGCATTAGAGTAGAAAAAGCCCGTTGGGGAAGGCACAATATTATTAAGGGTAAAGTTAAAATTGAAATACCTAAAACAGTTGATGCAAAGGCTTTAACTTTGGAGGAAGTTGAAAGCATTATTGAACAAAATGCGCCCAAAAAGAAAAAAGCAGCCCCAAAAAAGAAAGTAGCTTCGAAGAAAAAGGCGGCTCCGAAAAAGAAGGCAGCTCCGAAAAAGGCAATAAGTAAGTAAACGCAAAGCAACCAAACGATATGACACAAAAAGAATTAGACTCATTGATTTTTTTGTTAGAAGACCCCGACGAGGAAGTGTATGCAAATGTGTCGGAAAAAATAATTTCGCTGGGCGACACGGTAATACCTGATTTAGAAAAAACTTGGGAAAGTGATTTTAACAGCTTACAACAGCAACGTATTGAGCATCTAATACACAAAATTCAATTTAAAAATGTGAAGGAAGCTTTTGTGGACTGGCTCAATACGCCCAATCCGCAATTGTCAGAAGCTGTTTTTGTTATTAACAACATACAATACCCAAGCCTTAACACTGCCGAATTAAGAAAGAAAATAAAGTTAATTGCTAAAGATATTTGGTTAGAAATTAACAACGAATTAACACCGCAAGAGCAAATAAATGTATTTAACCACATATTTTTTAATGTACATATGTTTAAATGTGTTGATGCGCAAAAATTAAAAACACAACATTATTTTATTAGTGATTTGTTGCAATTTAAAGCGGGTAACAACATTAATATTGGTTTGTTGTACCAAATAATAGCAGAAACATTAAGCTTACCTATACGCGGGGTTTGCTTGCCCGATTTTTTTGTATTAGCGGTATCAAATAATTTTTATACTAATGTTGTTATTGATGATGCTGAAAATACCAAAATTTTGTTTTACATAAACCCTGCAAATGGTAAAATGTTTGCTAGAAGTGAAATAACACGCTATTTACAAACAACCAAACTAAAGCGCAAACCAGCTTATTACCAACCAAGTAGTGTTAAAAAAATTGTACATAAGTACTTAGCCGAAATTGCCCATAATTATTCTACTACAGATGAGTTGAAATACAAAGAAGTGTTGGAAATGTTGGAGATGTTAAATGATTCGGAGGATAAGTAATTTGCAAATTGATATAGTAATTAAAATCTATTATTTTGCTATGTAAAGCCCACAACGGCCAAGCAAGGTTTCTATATTAGCCTTGACAGTAGTGGAAATCCTTTTTTGTGTAATTGGTTAAAAACCAATTACACAAAAAAGATTGGAGCGGATGGCAAGACTGCTGTTTATGCGGGTTGGATTTTTCGCTTCTAAAAAATCAAATCATTTCAAAATAAAGCAATATTTGTTTTTTAAGCATAAATTCTTGCTGTACTAAGTTTAAATTGGGGGCTTCTTTTAATAAATTGTAATGTGGCCAACCTTCATCGTCAATGTGGCTAAGTTTGTAATAACCTTCTGCACTAAGTAATTTACATACCGCAATGTGCATTAAATCTTGTTTTTCTTCTTTTGTAAAAGTGCGGCTTATTTGGTTAAGCTCTTGCAAACCAATTAAAAATAACATTCCTTGAAAATCGGGCTTACGACCCAATTTGCCTTTCATTTCGTACAATAAATCTTGCCACCTATGGTCAACATTTGTTTCTTCATCGCTACGTTCTTGCTTCGCCATTATATTATTTTTTTCTAAACACTAAACGAATTGGTACGCCTTTAAAATCCCAAGTTTTTCTAATCTGGTTTTCTAAATAGTTTTTGTAGGGCAATTTAATGTATTGTGGCAGGTTACAGAAAAACACAAATGCTGGGTAAGGCGTGTCTAACTGAGTAATATATTTTATTTTAACGTATTTTCCCTTTATCGCTGGTGGTGAGTTCTTTTCTATTATTTCTAACAGTTTTTCGTTTACTTCAGAGGTAGTAATTCGTTTTGTTTTTTTCTCATACACCTCAATTACGGAGTCAATAGCTTTCATTACTCGTGTTTTGTCGAGCGCACTTATAAATAAAATTGGTATATCTGTAAAAGGAGCAATTTTAAATAAAATTCTTTCCGTCATTTCTTTTATTCTAACGGCTTTGTCTTCAATTAAATCCCACTTGTTCACCAAAATTACAACACCCTTACGCTTTACTTCTGCTAAGTGCAAAATCTTTAAATCTTGCCCTTCAATGCCTGCTTCGGCATCAATTAACAACATGCAAACATCGCAATCGTCAATAGCATTTATGGCTCTTATAACGGAGTAAAACTCTAAGTTCTCCATCACCTTGCTTTTTTTGCGGATGCCTGCGGTATCGATTAGCAAAAAATCTTTACCATAAAGGTTATAATGTGTGTGTATGGAATCGCGCGTGGTGCCAGCAATATCGGTAACAATGTTGCGCTGCTCGCCAACCATTGAGTTAAGTAAAGATGATTTACCAACATTTGGCTGCCCTACAATAGCAACTTTCATTAGTTTTAATGCTGGGTCCTCTTCTACCTTTTCGGGTATTACTTCGGCAACTGCATCTAACAACTCGCCACTACCGCTACCAGTAATAGAAGATACAAAGTAAGTATGCTCTACGCCCAAGCTGTAAAACTCATTGGCCTGCAACAAGCGGCTGTTATTGTCTACCTTGTTGACTACCAAAAATACAGGCTTATCGGTTTTGCGCAACATATTAACCATCATATCATCTAAATCGGTAATACCTGTTGCCACATCTACCATAAACATAATCATAGATGCTTCGTCTATTGCAATTTGAACCTGCTCGCGAATGGCCCGCTCAAACACATCGGCCGAATTAGGCACAAACCCACCAGTATCAATTACATTAAAATCTTTACCATTCCACTGGCTTTCGCCGTATTGCCTATCTCGGGTTACGCCACTAATATTGTCAACAATAGCTTGACGTTCGCCAATTAAACGATTAAATAAGGTTGATTTGCCTACGTTGGGTCGGCCTACTATGGCAATTGTATAACTCAATAGTCGAAATTTTGTGCAAAGGTGGTTAAAATGACATCAATAAGCAAAAAACTATGGCAGTAGAATGAAAGCAAAGTCAATTAGGTAAAAAAATTATTAAGATAAATAAGCTAATTTAATAGTTAAAAGGTAATTTTTAGAAGCGAAACAGTTGTGCCTCGCAAAAATCTTGGTCTCGCCATCCGTTCAAATACCATTTTACCAACACTTCAAACACCAACTACAAACACCCAACACAAAATGGTATAACCACTCCTGTCGAGGCTATTCTTCCAACTTCGCCCACTCGTATTATCCGCCATAAGATATAATATCTCTAAAATAAATATTTTATTCCAACAAACTATCAGTAAATATTACTTCCATAAATTTATATTGATAAACCCTGCTTACAGTAAAAAAGCCAGCTCCATTACTTAACTTTGATAACCCATTTGTTTTAATAGAAAATCATTATCACGCCAGTTTTCTTTTATTTTTACCAGTAGTTCTAAAAATATTTTTTTTCCAAAAAACACCTCGGCATCTATACGAGCTTCAGTACCCACTTTTTTGAGCATACTGCCTCCTTTACCAATTAAAATTGGTTTGTGCGATTTTTTGTTGCAATATATTAGCGCAGTAACTCTAATAATTTTTGGTTCATCTTTAAAGCTTTCTATCACCACTTCAACCGAGTAAGGTATTTCTTCTTTGTAATTTTGCAATATTTTTTCCCGTATTATTTCACTCATAAAAAAACGCTCTGGCTTATCAGTAAAAGCATCGGTGGCATAATACGGTGGATGTTTAGGTAAGTACTTTTTAATTTTTTTGTTTAACATTCCCAAGCCTTTTTTTTCTAAGGCCGAAATTGCTAAATAACTATTAGCTTCTAAATGTTCTTTCCAATACGCTAACCGTTCTTCTTTTCCGGCAGTATCTAATTGGTCCGATTTGTTGAGCACCAAAATTTTTTTTGCAGTTGATTTTTTAATTGAACCAGTAAACAGTTCAATATGTTTTAATTCTTGTTTTGGTTCAACCAGTATTAGTAAAACATCAGCATCTTCATACGCATCTTTTACAAAGCTCATCATTGATTTTTGCAAACCATAGTTAGGCTTTATAATGCCTGGCGTGTCAGAAAAAACGATTTGAAAATCTTCTCCATTTACAATACCTATTATGCGGTGGCGAGTAGTTTGCGCTTTAGCCGTAACTATTGCCATTTTTTCGCCAATTAAAGCATTCATTAAAGTGCTTTTACCCACATTTGGCTTACCAACTATATTTACAAAACCCGTTTTAAATGCCATCTATTTTCTTTATAAAAGCAAATGTATAATTTTTGAAATGCAATAAACTATTAAACCGTACATTAATGTTATTAAAGATACTTTTAAACCACCAGCAATTATAGTAGTTGACACTTCATTAACCTCAATAACCGAGGCTGCCGCAAACCAACCAATTGCCATGCCAAGTGCGCCTAAACCTAATGCTAAATTACCAGCAGTTAACACTTTGCTTTTTAAGCGTTCACTCTTTTTTAGTATACCCAGTATAGCAAAACACATTACTAAAAAAAAGGCCAACGTTATTAGCGACATAAACAATATGCCGCCCATTTTAAATAGTTCAATCATTGTTTTATCTCAAATTTTATATCAAAAGTAAAAATAAGAACTTTAGCTATTGCTCAGCTACCAATCATTTTCTCAATTCTTCAATTTTCTTTATTAACCAAGTTTTGCTGGCAATATATTCTGCTTGTTCAATTTTTTCTGTCATTGTATCTAAAGTCATTTTGCCAACTTTGTGTTTGTAACGGTATAAGTTGTAAAAAATACGAATAGTGGTTTTGTAAACTTTTTTATCTATGTCTGTGTATTGTTTATTGTTCATTACAAATGCTTCAATAGAGCGGAACAATTGGGCGGTTGGTTCTGAATAATGCTTTTCTAATTCGTAGTACGATTTTAAAATGAGCATCCGCTTATCTATATCATAACTCTTTTGAAAGTTGTTAACTTCTAATAAATGATTAATTGCTTCTTCATAGTTGCATTGTTGAAATGCTAAATAACCTAAGTTAAATTTTTGCACATCCATTCTATAGCTTGCATTAACATACGGTGTGTATTTTTCAATTATATAGTGTACCCATTCAAATTCCCCAGCTTTACATCCACTATTTATTATATTTTTTAATCTTTGAACAGGCATTTTACCTTCAACCAACAACAAATTTTTTTGATCTCTCTTTTGCAGCAACCAAACATATTGATTAAAGTAGTGGGTATTTCCTTTTTTATTCATTAAAATACAAAAATTTACTGCAATTGAATAATATCCCGACAGCTCCTCTCTGGAAATAAATGCTTCAATCTTTTCTAACATTTCAACATAATTGTTATATGATTCCTCAGTTTCATTTAAACTTAATACAATAGATGCCATTTGAAGTCTTAGATATGGGTATGCTTTGTCAAAGTATTTAATAAAGATTTCATTATCCTTTAATTGAACTATGGAGAAATCATAATCATTTTTTGGTTTCCTTTTTTGTAATGTTCTTGCATTAATTGTCCAGTCCATCTTTTTTGTTAGATAATCAAGGTCAACAAGTTTACTTAGTTCGTTAATATTGTCTGTTTTAACCAAACTTCCAGTTTCATATAATGCTCTAAATTTACTCTGTTCAACTTGATACTGAAATTCGAAGCCATTATTTTTTTCCTTTACTTTAATGGCTAAACTTTCCGCTTTCTTCAAATGTTTATTAAAAAGCCGATACTGTTTTTTATCTAATAGGGCATTCAATTTTATATCATATTGATGTTGATCCGATTTTTCTAAAGCTTCTATAGAAATAAAACGCTCCGCCAAACGGGTTAAGCTGCTAATTTTAGATCGTAAAATAGCTTTTTGTTTTTGATTCAGTTCCTTTTTTACTGCTGGCAAATCGCTAAAAACTTGGTTATATAATCGTAGTTGAATCAATTGATTAATATCTGTTTGATGTAAAACCTTTTTAACCAACACTTCAAGCAACTTTATTACATATCTATCCGTATTAAAATAACTACAGGAAACTATCTTTTGTAAGCCTTTCAACTCTTTGGCAGAAAAGCTTTCTAATAATTCTACTACCAAATAGGGTATTTTTTCTCTATTATTTTCAATCATTTATTTTGCTAATTATTTGATTATCAATTTAAAATAAAATTTAAATTTTATTTTAAGTACCTATTATGGGTAAAAATAATAGAAAAAAAACAAACTGACCCAGAGTACTTTTGAGCTATAATCAACAATATGATAATGTGGCTTGAGATTTGAAACATTATTTGGTTATAGTTCTTTGAAAATACAATCTCCGTCTTCTATTGCTGTTGGAACGTGCAACTGCTATAGAAGTGAATTGAAGATACTGCTATCAAAACCTATTTCGGCTATGCAATTGATCTCAGTATGACGGAAAATATTAAACTACCCTACTCAATTAAACCCAATATTTTTGACAAAATATTATTTACACAAAAATGAATGAACAATGAAACATTTTTTAAAATTAACCAAGCTGTGTTTTATACTATTGGCAATATGCAACATAGCGCAAGCACAAACCAATCGCCACTCTTATGTACCAGGCGAATTAATTGTAAAATTTATGGAGGATAAAACCGCCGCAAAAACTAACCACCTTGCTACTAAAATGGAGGCAAAAGTGGTAAAAACCATGCCTACCTTAGGTATTGAATTATGGAAAATAGATCAAAACAATGCCAAATCAGATATTTTGGAACTGGTGGAACAGTACAAAGATCATCCAGATATTGATTTTATTGAGCCAAATTATCTCTATTCTATTGATGGGTTAGAAGCTACTGATGACCCAAAATTTAACCAGCAGTGGAGTTTGCATAATACTGGTGAAATTGAAGGTTCATTAGATGATGCTGATATAGATGCACCGGAAGCCTGGGAAATACAATCTGATTCTTCCACTATCGTTATCGGCATTTTAGATACAGGAATTGATTGGCAACACCCAGATTTGACTGATAATATTTGGCAGAATTTAGGAGAAGATGCTGATGGAGATGGACATGTGCTTGAATATATTGATGGTAAATGGGTTTTTGATCCTGAAGATTTAGACACAATTGACAATGATAACAATGGTTATGTAGATGACTTGATTGGTTGGAATTTTGTTGATGATAACAATAAACCCTTTGATTATGAGAAGCAAGCCGCTGGAAAATTTGTTCAGGCACACGGTACACACGTTGCAGGTATTATTGCAGCTTCTCATAATGATATTGGAGTTGCAGGTGTGGCACCCAATGTTAAAATTGCTCCTCTAAAATTTATGAATGACAATAAAAACCCAAGTGGCGAAGGCAAGCACGCTGTTGAAGCTTTAAACTATGCTGTTAACATGGGGATGCAAATTAGTAATAACAGTTGGGGAGGAGGTGTACAAATGGACGCTATAAAATTGGCCATTAGAAATGCTGGAAATAACAATCATTTATTTGTTGCCTCAGCAGGAAATGAAGGAAAAGAACGTATTAATTTTCCAGCTGATTTTGGTTACGGCAATGTAATTTCTGTTGCCAATACAAATAAGGCTGACTCGTTATCTGAAACCTCTAACTACAACTTTCAATATGTGGATATAGCAGCGCCGGGCGAAAGTATTTTAAGCTGTTTGCCATTACAAAAGTATGGATATATGAGCGGCACTTCAATGGCAACGCCCTTAGTTGCTGGCGCATCGGCTATACTTTGGCAAAAACAACTTGACTTATTAGGTATAGTTAAATATCAAAATATTAAGCAATTGTT